>Ga0214473_10001063_pt1 | contig 37238 bp, 30 predicted proteins | sample RVTome_7_FD_203509 | JGI IMG/M metagenome (GOLD analysis project Ga0214473, IMG submission 203509) | Soil microbial communities from uranium-contaminated site in the Upper Colorado River Basin, Wyoming, United States - RVT98D197 | ecosystem: Environmental > Terrestrial > Soil > Contaminated >... | reverse complement strand
CTCAGCCCGCCCGAGCGGGAGGAGCTGCTCGACCTGGCCGCCGCCTCGGCCGCCGCGCGCGGTGGTGTGTCGGATGCCGAGTTGCGCGCGCTTGAGGAGCTGGCGGAGCTCATGGGCTTCAGCGCCGCGGCGGCGCGCGCCGCCCGCGATGCGGCGGTCACCGAGGCCACCCGGGCCGGCGGCCGGGTCTCCCGGCTGCTGCGTTCCGTGCGCGCCGGCGGCACCGACGTGGCCCGGCGGGCCTGGGGTCGCGCCGCCCGGCTGGCGCGGCGCCGGGGACAGCGGTAGCGGGGATGGAGACGCGGGCCGGTGCGGGCGAGCGGGGACGTCGCTTAGATCCTCAGCCGATGCCGAGCGTGCGCATGCGGTCCGTGATGTCCGCCTCCAGGCTGTCACAGATGATGTCACAGAGGCGGAAGACGCCGGCGTCGGCAATGCGGTAGAAGACGTTCAGGCCCTCCTTGCGGCGATCCACGAGGCCATTGCGGTGCAGGAGGTTCAGGTGCTTGGAGATGTTGGCCTGGCCCGCACCCGTGATGTCCACGAGTTCCGATACGGTACGCTCGCCCTCGCGCAGGGCGTTCAGGATGCGGAGCCGCATGGGCTCACCCAGGACCTTGAAGCGGACGGCCACCAGGTCCAGGGTTTCGTCATTGTAATCGCGCGCCATGCTCCGCCTCCATCGCTGATTTCCTGCATGGTAATATAGTAGCACCGACCCCGGAGGATCAATTGCTGCTGGAACGCTTCTACCACGACAAGCTGGCCCATGCCAGCTGGATGGTGGGCTGCCCCGCCACGGGTGAGGCACTCGTCGTGGATCCCAATCGTGACGTGGAGCCGTACGTGGCCAGGGCCGAGCGGGAGAAGCTCCGCATCACACACATCGCCGAGACCCACATCCATGCCGACTTCGTTTCTGGCAGTCGAGAACTGGCCGCGCGCACCGGCGCCACGCTCCATCTGTCCGACGAGGGTGGGGAGGGCTGGCGCTACGGCTTCGCCCGCTCCGGCCGGGACGTGCTGCTGAAGGACGGGGACGCGTTCATGGTGGGCAACATCCGCATCGAGGTGCGCCACACCCCCGGCCACACGCCCGAGCACGTGGTGCTGGTGGTCACGGACACGGCGGCGGCCGATCGGCCCATGGGTGTGCTGACGGGGGACTTCGTCTTCGTGGGTGACGTGGGCCGGCCGGACCTGCTGGAGCGCGCCGCGGGCATGCACGGCACCATGGAGGACGCCGCCCGGCAACTCTTCCGCTCACTCAGGACGTTTGCCGAGCTGCCCGACTTTCTGCAGCTCTGGCCCGCGCACGGCGCGGGCTCGGCATGCGGCAAGGCGCTCGGCGCCGTACCGCAGACCACGCTGGGTTACGAAAAGCTCTTCAACTGGGCCTTCCAGGAGACCAGCGAGGACGCCTTCGTGACGCGGGTCCTGGAGGGGCAGCCCGAGCCGCCGGGCTATTTCGCGCGCATGAAGCGGGTCAACCGGGACGGTCCCCAGGTGCTGGGGGGGCTGCCGCGCGTCCCGCGGTTGGCGGAACCACGGCTGGAGGAGGTGCTGGAGCGCGACGCCATCGTGGTGGATACGCGTACGGTGGCGGAATTCGCCGCCGGCCACGTGCCCGGTACCATCCACATTCCGCTCACGCGGAGCTTCCCCACCTATGCCGGCTCCATCCTGCCGTACGACCGTCCACTGCACCTCGTGCTTCCGGACGGCGGCGCCGCGCTCGAGGAGGTCGTGCGTGACCTGGCGCTCATCGGCCTGGATCGGATCGACGGCTGGTTCGGACCGGAGGCGTTGACCGAGTGGGCCAGTGGCCGCCGGCACCTGGCGGCGCTTCCCGCGATCGACACGGAAGAGCTGCGCGGCGGCCTCGAGCGCGGCAGCGTGCACGTGCTGGATGTGCGGAGTCGTGACGAGTGGCGCGCCGGACACATCCCCGGGGCGGACGTCATCCCGCTCGGTGAGCTGCCGCGGCGTATGGACGAGCTACCGGCGGGTCCGCTGGTGGTCCATTGCCAGACGGGCATCCGCTCCTCCATTGCCGCCAGCCTGCTGCGCGCCGCCGGGATCGCGGACGTGGTTGCCTATCGGGGCAGCTTCGAGGCGTGGCAGACGGCGGGCATGCCGGTGGAGCGGGAAACGGGCGGCGCCTAGTAGCGGCTGGCCGGGGGTGGATGGCGGAGGCATTGGTGCTGGCCTAGTTTCCCTGCTCGCGATCACCGCCAAGCCACGGGAGAAGCGCCGATGCATCTGACAGGTTGGGTGGCGGTGCAGGGGCCAGCAATCTTGCCGATCGACGTCACCGGCGTCGTGGCCGTGATCATGGAACTGCGCCAGGAGGTGAAGCAGCTCCGGGAGGCGGTGGAATTCGAGCTGCAGCTCGAGGCGGGCAAGCAGCGGGAAGCCCCCTGAGCGCATGGGCACCGTAGGACGCGCCGGCCGCGCCGTGCGGGTAAGCCGCATGCCGGCGGTCGGGCACGTCGGGCTGGCCGGGTGGTCAGCCGGTAGCGGCCATCGGGTCCTGGAACACCCGCTCCTCCCGCGCCGCACCGGGGCCACGGATCACCAGGCGGGCCGGCGCTTCGTCCCTGCAGATCGCGGTGCCGGCCAGGACGGCCTGGTCGCGGGTGGGGAAGGCCACCCGTCCGGCGCCTCCACGCCGCCGCAGGAGCCAACCGCTGGAGAACGGCCGTACGTCGTAAATCACTTCACCGTCCATCGATCCCACCTCCTCCGTGGCCATTATACGGACGAGGAGTCTTGCAAGAAAGGTGACATATGTTCAACGCTCCATCGCTGGAGGCAACCGTGAGAAGCATGGCCATTCATGCGCGCCGTAACCTGGTGGCGGCCTGCGCCCTGCTGACGCTGTTGTTGGCCGGCACGTGGACGGAAGACGCGTCCGCGCAGACGGTTCCTCCCGAATTCGAACGGGCGACGACGCCGCCCGAAGCAGAGCGGGATTCCACCTTCTATACGCTGAACCCCGACGGCCGCCACGGGCCCAGCTTCTTCGCTCGCGTGCGGCACCCCGAGGTGGAGTACGAGGCGGGCGCCACGCTCAGCTTCGATCGCTACCACACCGTGGACGTGATGTACGCGTGGCTGCGCCGCTGGGCGGAGCGCTACCCCAACATCGTGGAACTCTACCAGGTGGGGACCAGCTTCGAGGGTCGGCCGATCATGCAGGTCACGCTCACCAACAAGTCCACGGGTCCCGCCACGGACAAGCCGGCGGCCTACTACGAGGGCGGCCGCCACAGCGGGGAGATCACGTCCTCCGAGTCCGTGCTGTGGCTCATCCAGCACCTGGTGGAGAACTACGGCCGCGATCCCGAGGTGACGGCGCTGCTGGATCGGGCCGCCGTCTACGCCCGGCCGCAGAACAACCCGGACGGCTCCAACATGTACCTGCACACGGCGCAGACGAATCGGAGCAGTGTGCGCCCGATCGACAACGACGGGGACGGGCTCACAGACGAGGACCCCGCCAATGACCTGGACGGGGACGGCGTGGTGTTGCAGATGCGCTGGCGCGATCCGGAGGGCAGCTTCGTCCTCGATGAGCGCGATCCGCGGGGCCGCCTCATGCGCCGCGTGCCCGCCGGCGAGGGTGACTGGTCCATGCGGGGTGAGGGCGGCATCGACGATGACGGGGACGGCCGCGCCGACGAGGACGGCGTGGGCGGCCTGGACCTGCACCGCAACTACGTGGAGAACTGGCGTCCGGATCGCGGCGGGGACCGCACCGGTCGTGGCTGGACGCAGGGCGGCGCCGGCGCGTTCCCGCTCTCGGAGCCCGAGACGCGGGCCACCGTGCTCTTCGTGCTGCAGAATCCGAACATCGCCGTGGCCAACTCCATGGACACGCGTGTGCCCATGCATCTCCGGCCCCCCTCCACGTCGCAGAGTGAGGAGCGCATGTACCCGGAGGACCTGGCGCTCTACGAGCACTTCGACAGTGTGGGCGTCAGCATCACCGGCTACCCCTGGGCGGGAGATGTGTATCACGACTACTCGAGCCGTGGCAATCCCGATCGAGAGGGCGGCAGCCCGCTCTTCGGCCACGGGCCGGACTTCGGCTACTTCTACGTGGGCGCCATCTGGTACGGGGACGAGCTGTGGGACGGCGGCCAGGTCGGCGACGTGAACGGAGACGGTGAGGAGGACGAGCTGGACCGTCTCCTCTGGCAGGACAGCGTCACCAACGGGCGCGCCTTCAAGGCATGGACCGCGTTCGACCACCCGGAGCTGGGTGAGGTGGAGATCGGCGGTTGGCACCCCAAGTTCTTCTCCCAGAACGGGCCCCCGGAGGTGCTCGGGAAGTGGGCGGGGAACCAGGCGCGCTTCAACCTCTACCTGGCGCAGAGTCTGCCGGACCTGAAGGTGGGTGAGCCGCAGGTGCGGCGGGTGGCCTCCAACGCCGACAGCACCACGTACGAGATCCGCATCGCGGTGCGCAACGAGGGCCGGATTCCCACCGCCCTCAAGCAGGCTGATCTGGTGAAGATCGTGCGCCCCGACCAGGTAGAGCTGGAGCTCGAGGGCGTACGCACGGGCGGTCAGGATCCCGAGGCGCGCATCGTGGAACCGGGCGCCGGCGGCACGGCGCGGCTGGGTTACATCCAGCCGGGTGCCACCGAGGAGGCCGTCTTCCGGGTGGTGACCTACGGCGTGCCCGGTGTGCGGGGCAGCTACGTGGTGGAGTCCACGCGCGGCGGGGTGTTCCGCGGCAGCTTCACGGCCGGGCAGCCCGCACCGCAGCGCTGAACCGGCGGGTGGTGCACGGGGTCAGGTTCCGTGCACCACCCGCTTCATCAGCACCTCCCAGCGCGCGTCCACATCCTCCTGAATGTGCGCAATGGCGCTCTCGTCGAGATGGCGGAAGCGGCCCTGCGCGCGCACATAGGCGCCCACATCGTGGCCCGGGTGGTCCACCGTGAAGCGCCAGCGCGCACCGTTTTCCACCTCGAGGAGCGGGAAGATGCGGGTGCGCACGGCTGCGCGGCCCAGCTCCACCGTCTGCTCGTCGGGATACTTCCAGCCGGGCGGGCAGGGGGACAGGATGTGCAGAAAGCGGGTGCCGCGCGTTCCGTGGGCCCGCTTCACCTTCTCCACCAGATCCGCCGGGTAGGACACGCAGGCCGTGGCGGCGTAGGGCACCCGATGGGCCGCCATGATGGCCATGATGTCCTTCTTGATGGTGCCCTGTGGCTGAACGGCAGGCGTGGTGGTGGTCCAGGCGCCCCACGGCGTGGCGGAGGAGCGCTGGATCCCCGTGTTCATGTAGGCCTCGTTGTCGTAGCAGACATAGAGGATGTCCTCATTGCGCTCGGCGGCCCCGGAGAGGGCCTGCAGGCCGATGTCGAAAGTGCCGCCGTCGCCCGCCCACGCCATGACGGTGGTCTCCGTATCTCCCTGCACGTCCAGAGCGGCGCGGATGCCGGATGCCACGGCGCCTCCGGTCTCGAAGGCCGTGTGATACACTGGCACGCCCAGTGAGCTCTGCGGCCACGGCCCGGCAATGACCGTCCAGCAGCAGGCCGGCATGACGATGATGGTCTTCGGACCGAGCGTGTTCAGGACCAGCTTCATGGCAATGGCGCCGCCACAGCCGGGGCATGCCAGATGTCCCGGATGGAGCAGCTCGTTGGCCGGAACGCGGTCCCGGATCATGATCTGGCTCATACCTTCACCCCCACCCAGATATCCTCCCGCTCCGGTGCGCCCTCGGCCTCCCGGGTCCGCACCACGATCTCGTCGATGGTCTCGGGTGTGACATCCCTCCCACCCAGGCCCAGAATGAAGCCCCAGAGGGCCGGGCGATCGTCCAGCGGCACGTCGTAGAGCGCCGAGCGGATCTCCTCGGCGAAGATGCCGCCGTGACCCGGGGAGATGTTGCGATCCAGCACCGCCACGCGCCGCTTCCCGCGCAGCATGGCCCGCAGGGCGGCCGTGGGGAACGGGCGGAACATCTTTACCTTGACCAGTCCCACCCGCTCGCCCCGGGCGCGCCAGCCGTCCACCACCTCGCGCGCCGTGGACGTGATCGTGCCCGACGTCACCAGGACCAGCTCGGCGTCGTCGGCGCGGTAGGCCTCCAGCGCCGGCCAGGCGCGTCCCGTGCGGGCGCTCCAGTCCCGCGCGAAGCGCTCGTGGGCCTCCCCGGCCGCGCTCATGGCCTGCTGCTGGTGGAGACGCATCTCCATGTAGGCGTCCGGTTTCACCAGGGCGCCATACGAGTGCGGATCGGCCGTGTCCAGGCGGTGGCGCGCCACACGCGGCGGCAGGAAGGCGTCCACGAGTTCGGTGTCCGGCACATCCACCGGCTCCGAGGTGTGGGACAGGTAGAACGCGTCCAGCACGAGCATCACCGGCAGATCCACCTCCTCCGCCAGACGGAAGGCCAGGATGGTGGTATCCAGGACCTCCTGATTGTTCTCGCAGTAAAGCTGGATCCAGCCGGTATCCCGCTGTGCCAGCGAGTCGTTCTGGTCGGTCCAGATGTTCCAGCCGGGCGCCAGCGCGCGGTTCACATCGGCCATGACCACCGGCAGCCGCCCCCCCGCGGCCCAGTGCAGCAGTTCGTGCATCAGGGCCAGCCCCTGGGAGGATGTGGCGGTGAAGGTCCTGGCTCCCGTGGCGGATGCGCCGATGCACGCCGCCATGGCCGAGTGCTCCGACTCGACCTTGATGAAGCGAGCCGGCAGGTCACCGCCGGCCACCATCTCGGAGAGCTCCTCCACGATCTGCGTCTGGGGCGTAATCGGATAGGCCGAGATCACCTCCGCCCGGGCCAGCTTCACGCCCCATGACACGGCGTGGTTGCCCACCATGACTTTCTTCACAGCCCCTCCCGCGTCATGGTCACGGCGCCGCGGGGACACTCCGCCGCGCACAGCCCGCATCCCTTGCAGTAGTCCAGGTCCACCACGAAGCCGTGGCCGGAGGGATCCGGCGTGATGGCGGCGTCGGGACAGAAGATCATGCACACATGGCAGTCATTGCAGACGCCGCAGTTCAGGCACCGCCTGGCTTCCGAGGTGGCCTCCGAGCGGCTCAGGCCGCGGTTCACCTCGCGCACCCCGGAACGCCCGCGGCCGGGCGGTACGATCCAGTCGAGCAGCCGCGGGGCGCGCGCGAAGTGGGCAGCGTTGATGCCCGCCCACCCCACCACCTCGTTGACGGGATCGATGCGGGGCACTGGATCGTCCTGCCGCCAGCGGCTCATGCTCAGATTGCCTGCGCCGCCCCAGCGCAGAGCGGCCACGTCATCGGGCGGCGGCCGCTCGCCGCGGCGGGCGCGCAGGTGTTGGTCGATACCGATGGCCGCGCGCTTGCCGGCGCCGATGGCGTGGGCCACCGTGCGCTCGTGGCCGGCCATGTCTCCGCCCGCGAAGAAGTGCGGCGTGCCGCAGCGTCCGAGCACGTCCACCGGCACCGCCCCGCCTTCCAGCGCGAAGGGCAGGTGCGCGTCGTCCACCTCCTCACCAATGGCCGTGATCACCGCGTCGGCCGTGATCGAGAAGGGCGCCTCGTCACTGGGCACGGGACGCCGCCGCCCGCTGGCGTCGGGGTGCCCCAGCACCATGCGTTGGGCCGCCACGCCGCACACGCGGCCGCGCTGCTCGATCACCTTGATCGGTGCGGCCAGGAAGAGGAAACGCACCCCCTCCGCGGCCGCTTCGGTGATCTCATCCGCGATGGCGGGCATTTCCTCCCGCGTGCGGCGATAGAGCACCAGCACGTCGGCCTCCTGGCGACGCGCCGAGCGGGCACAGTCCATGGCGGTATTGCCGCCGCCCACCACCACGACCCGCTCGCCCAGGTCGGCCGCGTGTCCGTCGTTGGCCCGTCTCAGGTACTCGAGGCCGGCATGCACGCCCGGGAGCGCCTCACCCGGCACGCCCAGGGGTCGTGAGCGGTGCGCGCCCGTGGCCACGAAGACGGCGTCGAACCAGTCCAGCGTATCCCACGCCAGATCACGCCCCATGCGCACGTTGCACAGGATGCTCACGCCCTCGCCGCGTATCTGCGCGATCTGCCGGTCCAGCACGTCGCGGGGCAGCCGATACGGAGGAATGCCCAGGCGTAGCAGACCGCCCGGCTCCGGCGCGGCTTCCAGGATGGTGACGGCATAGCCCAGCCGGGCCAGGAATACCGCCGCCGAGAGGCCGGCGGGCCCGGAACCGATCACGGCCACCCGGTCCGCGTTGTGGCGCGTACGTGCCTCGCCCTGCGTGCGGGCCAGTGCGGCGTCGCCCAGCGCGCGCTCCACGGCGTGCACCGCTACCGCCTCGTCCAGCGAGCAGCGATTGCACGCGGTTTCACAGGGGTGGTCGCACACGCGACCCGTGATGGCGGGGAGAGGATTCTCCCGCAGCAGGAGGTCGATGGCCTCGGTGTCACGCCCCTCCCGCAGGAGGTTCATGTAGCCCTCGATGTCCACGCCCACGGGACAGGCCGCATTGCAGGGCGCGACCCGGTCGCGCCACACCGGTCGGATGTACTTCCAGGACCCGGTCGGATTGACCCGCGTGGTGGTGGTGCTGACCGCCACCGCGGGTATGGCGTCAGCCATGGATCACCTCCACGCCGGCGTCGACCAACGGACCCGCCTCCAGTACCGCGCTGGCCGCCTCCCGGGCGGCCGCCACGTTGGCGTCCGGCCGGATGGGCATCTCCTCACGTATGGCCGCGCACACCGCCTCGAGGGAGACGAGGCCCGAGAACGCGGCAAAGGCGCCCAGAATGGCGGTGTTCACGATCGGCTGGGTGCGGGATCCAATGCCGTGGCGCGCGGCTATGCCGCTCGCGTCCACGGTGGCCACGCGGAAGCGCGCCATGAGATCGGGGTAATCCTCGGGCCGGCGCTCACTGTTGATCAGGATGCCGCCCGCGGGAGCCAGACCCGCCGTGACATCCACGGCGCCGATGAGGGTGGGGTCGAGCACGATGAGGTCGCGTGGCTCGCGCACCTCACAGCGCAGTCGGATGGGGACGCCCGACGTGCGCAGGAAAGCCGTGACCGGGGCGCCGCGGCGCTCCACACCGAAGGCCGGAAACGACTGGACCTCTCGCCCCTCACGGAAGAGGGCTACGGCCAGGACCTTCGATGCGATCACCGCCCCCTGTCCCCCGCGCCCGTGGATACGCAGTTCGCGCATCGTTCGCTCCTGGGCTGCTCAGCGGGGGAGGCCGCCGCGTTGCGTTCCCGCCGACGTGCCGTCGATCGAGAACCAATTTCAACAAAATCTCGCTGAGAGATCATTGTCTGTAAACCCGTGCAACCTTACTATTGCCAGGACAGACCACGCTGGCAAGGGCATCGTCCGGAAATGGAAAAATTATGAATGATTCCCGATCTCAACCAGCCAGGAAGTCGGTCGTCCAGTCCAACGTCGGGCGCGCCGGTCGTGCCGCGGACCGCGGCCCGGCGGGAGATCGGCCCGCGCGCTCCGTCTGTTGCGCGGAGGCCCAGGCGGATGGCGTGCCCTGCACCGATCTGGGTTGCGCGTGCGAGGAGTGTGAGCGCGCGCTCCGCGCTACGGCGTCCGTCTCACCCAGCATCCGGGGATCGTGGCACGACAGGTAGAGGTCACCTCAGCGGCCACCCTGGCCGATCATGCAGAGATCGCCCATCTGGCCCCGGCGGTCCATCAACTCCGCTCGGAAGCGGATGGGGTGGTCCGGCGGCTACGGGGGCGCACCGTATGGATGGTGAACTCCACCGCCGCGGGTGGCGGCGTGGCGGAGATGCTGCCCACCATGGTTACGCTCCTGCGGGACCTGGGCATCGCTACGAAATGGGCCGTCATCGAGTCGGCGGATGAAGCCTTCTTCCGGCTCACCAAGCGCATCCACAATCTCATCCACGGTAGCGGCCAGGCGGGCCTCGGTGCGGATGATATGGCGCTGTTCGAGCGCGTTAACGCCGAGAACGCGCAGGCTCTGCTCCCGCTCGTGGCGGACGATGACTTCCTGGCGGTCCATGATCCGCAGCCCATGCCGCTGGCCGGCATGCTCAGGCGGGAGCGGCGGGTGAAGACGGTATGGCGCTGCCACATCGGCCTGGATCAGGATACCGCGGAGACGCGCGACGCCTGGCGCTTCCTGGAGCCCTACGGGGCCGCGTACGATTACGGCGTCTTCTCCGCCCCGGAGTACATTGCGCCGTTCCTGGCGGGCCGCTCCACCATCATCTATCCCGCCATCGACCCGCTCACGCACAAGAACCGCCACCTGCACATCCATGCCGTGGTGGGCATCCTCTCCAACGCCGGGTTGGTGGGGCGCATCGGGCCGGTGGTCCGGCCGCCGTTCGAGGACCAGGCGCAGCGGTTGAACGGCAACGGCCGCTTTGCGTCGGCCGGCGCGCCGGAGGACATCGGGCTGCTGCACCGGCCGATCATCACGCAGATCTCCCGCTGGGATCGCCTGAAGGGCTTCCTGCCGCTGCTGAAGGGCTTTGCCGAGTTCAAGCGACGCTGCCACGCGGGCGAGCTACCCCCGATGGGCGAGTTGCACGATCGCCGTCGTGCCCTCGTGCGGCTGGTCCTGGCCGGCCCCGATCCAGATTCGGTAGCCGACGACCCCGAAGGCCAGGGCGTAATCGAGGAACTGGCGGCGGCCTACCGGGCGCTGCCGGCCGAGATCCAGGCCGACATCGCCGTGGTGGCGCTGCCGATGCGCGTGCCCGCGGAGAACGCCCTCATGGTCAACGCCCTGCAGCGGGCCGCCACGATCGTGGTGCAGAATTCCCTGCGCGAGGGATTCGGCCTCACCATCACCGAGGCCATGTGGAAACGGGTGCCGGTGCTTACCAACAGCATGGCCGTGGGCCCGAGGCAGCAGATCCGGGACAACCTGGATGGGCGGCTGCTGCGCGACCCGACGGATCGTACGGCGCTCGCCGACACGCTGGACGCCATGCTGGCGGATTCGGCCGGTCGCTCCGCGTGGGGTCGCAACGCTCAGCGCCGCGCCCACGATCACTTCCTGGTGTATGCGCAGCTGCGCGGCTGGCTGCGCCTGCTGAACGACCTGGCGTAGGTGGTATCGTGATGCAAACCCGCCGCGAAATGGAGCGCTCGATGCCCAGGGTCCCCTGGCGCCCGCTGCTGTGGTGGATGACGGCTGCGCCGCTGGTCGCCTCCTGTGAGAGCCGCGCGGCCGATGGGGGCCTCGTCGTGCGGGACAGCGCGGCCGTGGTCGTGTCGGAGAGCCGCGGCGCCGCCTGGGAGACCACCGCCGGCTGGAGCATTGCCACGGAACCGGTGCTCTCGATCGGCGTGGCCGACGGTGCCGAGGAGCAGCAGCTGTTCGGCGTCCTGTCGGCGGTCCGCCTCGGCGATGGCCGCATCGTGGTGGCCAACCGGGGCACGGCGGAGGTGCGTTGGTACGGCCCGGACGGTACGCTGCTCGCTTCGCGGGGTGGTGCCGGGGGCGGTCCGGACGAGTTCCGGGACCTGGCCTCCGTGCATCGGCTTCCGGCCGATTCGGTGGCCGCCTACGACTTTGCCACCGGACGCGTGCGCGTCTATGACCCCGACGCGGTGCTCGTGCGCAGCCTGGAACTGGCGCGACCTACGAGCGCGCCCCTGCGCGGTCTGTCGTTCCTGGCCGGCGGTCGCATGGCCGCCGTACCGCCGGGCGCATCGGCGCGCGCCGACACCTCCCGTATCGGTCAGGTCGTTCGGGACAGTGTGCCCGTGCTGGTGTTCCATCCGGATGGCTCCCTGGCGGACACACTGCGCATCGTGCCGGGCGCGGAGCGGTTCGTGAGCGGCCGCCTCGGCCGGGCCTTCGTGACCATTCCGCCCTTCGGTCGGGAGAGCGTGCTGGCGGCGTACGAGGACACGCTCTGGGTGGGCACCGGCGAGGCCTTCGAACTGGCGGGCTACGGACCGGACGGCGGACTCGCGCGCGTGGTGAGGGTGTTGGGGACTGATTCGGCCGTCACGGCCGAGCATATGGCTGACTTCCGTCGCGAGCTCCTGGATTTCCTGCCAGTGCAGGCGGCGGAGCAACGCGCGCGCATGCGCGAGGCCCTGGAGGAGATGCCCACGCCGCTCACCCATCCCGCCTACGCACGGCTACTCACGGACCCCGACGGAAATTTCTGGTTGGGCGGTTGGAGCCTGCCCCTGGCTGAGCCTACCCGGTGGCGCGTCGTGGCCGCGGACGGGCGCTACCTCGGCGGCCTCACGGTGCCGCCCCGTACCCGGCTGCTCGAGGTGGGTCGGGACTGGCTGCTCGTGCGCCGGCAGGACGACCTGGACGTGGAGCGCGTGCAACTGCTCACGCTGCGCAAGCCCTGACGCCCGTCTCGACGCGCCGGACAGGCGGCCCTACGTTGCGGGTGCGTCCCACGCCCGCGTGCAACCACTGTCGACCGGAGCCCGCCATGCGCCATGCTCCCCGCCGTCTCGCCGCTCGTCTCCCGCAGGTCGCGTGCGCCGCCTACCTGGCGGCCGCGGCCCTCGTGCCCGCCGCCGCGCGGGCGCAGGAGCCCGCCACCCTGGTGGTGACCAACGCCAGGATCATGACCATGGACACCCGCTACCCGCACGCCGACGCCCTGGCGGCTCGTGGCGAGTGGATCGTGGCCGTGGGCACGGTGGCGGAAATCGCTCCCTACATCGGCCCCGACACGCGCGTGATCGATGTCGATGGCCGCCTCGTGGTCCCGGGCTTCAATGACAGCCACGCCCACTTCAGTGGAGGCGCCCGTCTGCTGGCCAGCCTGAACCTCTACGGCGTGGACTCCCTGGAGGAGGTGCTGCGCCTGGTGAAGGAGAAGGTGGACGCGGCGCAGCCGGGCCAATGGATCACCGGATCGCGCTACGACCACACGCTCTGGGCCGCCGCCGATGACTGGCCCACGAAGGAGGACCTGGACCGCGTGGCGCCCGACAATCCCGTGGCCCTCACCCGCGCCAGCGGGCATTCCACCTGGGCCAACAGCATGGCGCTGGAGGTCTCCGGCATCACCCGGGACACGCCCGATCCCGAGGCCGGAGAGATCCAGAAGGACCCGGCCACCGGCGCACCCACGGGTATCCTGCTGGAGACGGCCGCGGGGCTGCTGCGCATCCGGCGGCCCGAGCGCGCCGAAGCGGACGCCGCCGCCGAGCGCCGCGGGCAGTTCATGAACGCGCTGCGTCACGCCGCCGAGCTGGGCCTCACCAGCATCCAATCCAGCGCAGGCACCGCCGACCTGGCGCTCATGCGCGAACTGCGCGACCAGGGCGCCCTCACGCTGCGCTTCACGGGCTGGCTCTCCCTCGGCGCCGCGGAGCGCTACCTGGCGCAGGGCGTCCGCTCCGGCCAGGGCGACTTCTGGGTGCGCACGGGCATTGCCAAGGGATTCGTGGATGGCACGCTGGGTGACGGCACCGCCGCCATGCACGAGCCCTTCAGCGACCGCCCCGACTTCGAGGGCCTGCCGCGCATGACGCAGGAGGAGCTGGACACGGCGGTGCTCAGGGCCGATCGCGCCGGCCTGCAGATCGGCATCCACGCCATCGGGGACCGCGGCGTCACCATGGTGCTGGACGCCTATGAGAAGGCGGCCCTGGTCAACGGCACGCGCGGCATGCGCCATCGCGTCGAGCACGCGCAGCTCATCAAGCCCACCGACCTGCCGCGCTTCGGGCAGCTCGGGGTCATCCCCAGCATGCAGCCCACGCACCAGACCACCGACATGCGCTTCGCGGAGCACCGCGTGGGCGTCGAGCGCTCCAAGACCGCCTACGCCTGGCGCTCCCTCCTGCAGGGCGGCGCCGTGCTGGCCTTCGGCACGGACTGGTCGGTGGAGCCGCTCGACCCCATGCGCGGTGTCTTCAGCGCGGTCACCCGCACGAACATCCAGGAGATGGCGCCGGTCGAGGGCTGGTTCCCCGAGCAGAAGCTGAGCGTCTGGGAGAGCATCTACTACTACACGGTCGGCAGCGCCTACGGCGAACACCTGGAGAACGTGAAGGGTGCGCTCGTGCCGGGTCGCCTGGCTGACCTCATCGTGCTCGACCGCGACCTCTTCACCATCCCCACCGCCGAAATCCTGGATGCACGGGTGGACTACACCGTCGTGGGTGGTCAGGTGGTGTGGGATCGTGCGGCCGGCCGGTACGGCTCACGAAACTGATGTCAAGCGACGACCCCTCTTCTCCATTCGATGCGCCATCCGGCGCCAGCGCCGGGCGCACGCCGGCGCGCGTCGTGGACCACGTCCCCGAGGTCACGCCGGAACTGCCCGGCCGCCGCTGGCGGGCGCTCATCGCGCTGCTCGAGCGCCTGCCCCAGGCCACCCTCAGCCGCACCTTCGGTGAGCTGGCGGACATCCCCGTGCCGGTGCGCCTGCGCCGCGCCATCATCGGCGGCTTTGCCCGCATCGTGGGCGCGGACACGGCGGAGGCGGAACGGCCCGTCACTGACTACCCCTCCATCAACGCGTTCTTCGTGCGCCAGCTGCGGCCGGGGGCGCGGCACTGGCCCGAGCGCGCCGACGTGGCGGCCTCGCCGGTGGACGGCATCCTGGGGCAGGTGGGCACGATGCGGCAGGATCGGCTGGTACAGGCCAAGGGCCGCCTCTACTCAGCCGCGGAGCTGCTCGACGACGCTACCGAGGCGCGCCATTTCGAGGGCGGCCCGTTCGTCACGCTCTACCTGAGTCCGCGGCATTACCACCGCATCCACACGCCCATCGAGGGGCGGGTGGTGAAGGCCCGGCACGTGCCCGGCGCGCTGCTGCCGGTCAACGAGGCGGGGGTGCTGCACATCGACCGGCTCTTTCCACGTTCGGAGCGCCTGGTGTGCTACGTGCACGGGCCGCTCGGACGCGTGGCGGTGGTGGCCGTGGGGGCGTACAACGTGGGGCGCATCTCCACCGCGTTCGACCCGCGCTGGAGCAGCGGCGAGCACGGCTTCACCACGAATCGCAGGGACGCGCTGGCGGAAACCCGCACCTATGATCCTGCGCCCTTCGTGGAGCGTGGTCAGGAGATCATGGCGTTCCACCTGGGCTCCACCGTCATCCTGCTGCTGGAGCCGCGGGTGCGTCTGGGGGACGGGGTGGTGCCGGGGCGCGAGGTGCGCCTGGGAGAGCCCCTGGCCGCGCCCGGCTGAGAGCCGTGCGGCCGCCGCGGCTGTCGTGGGGCGGCGCCCGACACCGGTTCGTGGATTTCCCTGACTGCCCCTGCCTCCGCTGGCACCCACCTTTAGACTGGGTAATCGCCGGGCCACGCTAATCACGAGGCGGACCATGCAGCGCAAGCGCATCCTCATCCTGGGCGCCGCGGGGCGCGACTTCCACGATTTCAACATGGTCTACCGCACCGCGGAGGACGTGGAGGTGGTGGGCTTCACGGCCGAGCAGATCCCGCATATCGCGGAGCGCCGCTATCCCGCCGAACTGGCCGGGGCCCTCTATCCGGACGGCATCCCGATCTTCGAGCAGCGCGAGCTGGATCACCTGGTCGAGGAGCTCGCGGTGGACGCCTGCGTCATGGCGTACTCGGATGTCTCCCACGAGGACGTCATGCACCTGGCCTGCCGCTGCAACGCGCTCGGCGCCGACTTCCAGCTGCTTTCGGCCACCGGCACCATGCTCCATTCGGTGCGTCCGGTGGTGGCCGTGTGCGCCTCGCGCACGGGCGCCGGAAAGAGCCAGACCAGCCGCGCGGTGGTGGCGGTGCTGCGCGGGGCCGGCCTGCGGGTGGCGGTCCTGCGCCATCCCATGCCGTACGGTGACCTGGCGCGCCAGGCGGTGCAGCGCTTTGCCAGTGAGGCGGACCTGGTGGCGCACGATGTCACCATCGAGGAGCGCGAAGAGTACGAGCCGCACATTGCCAGCGGTTCGGTGGTGTACGCCGGTGTGGACTACGAGGCCATCCTGCGCCAGGCCGAGGAGGAGGCGGACGTCATCCTGTGGGACGGCGGCAACAATGACACCGCCTTCATCCGGCCCGACCTCTACCTGACCGTGGTGGATCCGCACCGCCCGGGGCACGAGCTGTCCTACTACCCTGGCGAGACCAACGTCCGCCTGGCCGACGTGGTACTCATCAACAAGATCGACACCGCCTATCCCGCCGCGGTGCGTGAGGTGCGCGCCAACGTGGCCCGTCTGAACCCGGCGGCCATCATCGTGGAGGCGGCTTCACCCGTCACGGTGGACGAGCCGGATGTGCTCAGGGGGCGGCGTGTCCTCGTGGTGGAGGACGGACCCACGCTCACGCACGGTGGCATGCGCTACGGTGCGGGCACCCTGGGCGCGCGCGCAGCGGGCGCGCGGGAGATCGTCGACCCCCGGCCCTACGCCGTGGGGGAGATCGCGGCCACCTACGAGCGCTATCCGGAGATCGGCGCGCTCCTGCCGGCCATGGGCTACGGCGATGCGCAGGTGCGTGACCTCGAGGAGACGCTTGCCCGCGCCGCGGCCAACGGCGTCGAGGCGGTGGCGGTCGGGACGCCCATCGACCTGGCGCGCCTGGTGACGATCCCCATGCCCCATACCCGCGTCCGCTACGAGCTCCGGGTGCTGGGCACCCCCACGCTCGAAGCCGTGCTGGAGCCGATCGTGGAGGGGCGCTCCGCGCATCGCCACGAGCGCGTGATGGGCCTGCAGGAAGTCGAGCCGGTGTGAAGGCCGCCCTCGCGGCGCGGACTCAACCGCGCCGCGAGGGAACTTCGAGGAAGCGGAACGCGGCGCCCGCACCCTCGGCAACGACCGTCGCCACGAAGCCTTCCGCCGGTCGCAACGCGTGCACCGTCCACACCCGATTCGCCGCTCCCTCCCCCTCCTCCCGGACCACGCTCGCGTGTGCGGCGGGCGGCCAAGCCATCGGCAGGTGCGTGCGCGTTGCGTACACGCCCCCTCCGAGCGCCTTGGCGTGGGCTTCCAGAGACGTCCATGCGTGCAGGAAGCCGAGCGTGCGTCGCGGCGCTTCGATACCGGCCAGCGTGGCACACACCGAAGGAGCGAAGTGGCGCCGCGCGATCCGCTCGTGGCGGCGCACCTCGCGCACACGCTCCACGTCCACGCCCACGTCCCTGCCGTGCGTCACGGCGATCATCAGCAGGTCACCGGCGTGCGTGACGCTGAAGCGGAAGCCCCTGCCTTCCTCCTCCTCCAGGAACGGCTTGCCGAAGGCACCGTACTGGAAGGCAAGCTCGTCCGCGGGCCGGCTCGCATAGGCGCCGAGGATGCGTCGCACGATGGCGCGTCCCGCCACGAAGCGCGCCCGCTCCCGTGCGTCACGCAGCCGCTCGGCGCGGCGCCGTTCCCCCTGGGAGAGAAGCGATGCATCCTTTGCGTCACCCCGAGAAAGCGTGGCCGTGCGCCACACGTGAACCTGCTCCGGAGGTAGCTCCGGCGGGCGCTCGACGGGACTCCATTCAACGACTCCCATGGTGCTGGCAATTCCTCTTCGAAGGGGTCGCGGGGTTCCCCCTGGGGAGCTCCCCGGGGCGAGCGCCGCGGTGACGCTGAAGGTTCTGTAAAAAAAATCTGTTGCGCCAGAGGGAAGCATACTTCATTTTATTGTACACCGGAGAGGCAGTCGCCTACCGCGCTCCAGCTACCCTCAGACGGAGGCCGTTCATGGCAACCAAGAAGTCTGGAACTCGCAAGGCCGCGGCGGCGAAGAAGCCGATCGCGAAGAAGAAGGCGGCGGCGAAGAAGCCGGCCGCGAAGAAGAAGGCGGCCACGAGGAAGACAGCCAAGGCACCGGCCAGGAAGACGGCCGCCAAGAAGGCCGCGAAGAAGGCCCCTGCTCGGAAGGCGGCCAAGAAGGCCACCCGGAAGACAGCGGCCAAGAAGACGGGTCGCAAGACAGCCGCAAAGAAGTCCGCGAAGAAGGCTACCAAGAAGACCGCCAAGAAGGCCACCCGGAAGCCTGCCAAGAAGGCTCCGGCCCGGAAGGCAGCCAAGAAGTCCGCCAAGAAGACGGCCAAGAAGGCAACCAAGAAGTCCGCCAAGAAGGCTACCAGAAAGACCGCCAAGAAGGCCACCAAGAAGAAGGCCACCAAGAAGAAGGCCGCCAAGAAGGCAACCAAGAAGTCCGCCAAGAAGGCTACCAAGAAGAAGGCCACCAAGAAGAAGGCCGCCAAGAAGGCCAAGGGCAAGTCCACCCGCAAGCCGAACGCGGCATTCATGAAGGCGCTCCAGCCGGACGCGCAGCTCGCCGCCGTGGTGGGCAACAAGCCGCTGCCCCGGACGGAGGTCACGAAGAAGGTCTGGGACTACGTCAAGAAGAACAACCTGCAGGATGCCAAGAACCGTCGGATGATCAATGCCGACGACAAGCTCAAGCCCGTCTTCGGAGGGCGGAGCCAGGTCTCGATGTTTGAGATGACGGCTCTGGTGAACAAGCACCTGGGCTGATCGCGGTACTCCGCGGCGGAGGAACAACGGGGCGCGCTCATCGGGGTGCGCCCCGTTTCCTTTGCTCGCCGGCACGGGACGTGAACCAGGCGTTCCGGGCAGCGCGCGGTCCGCCGCGTCCCCACATCACGAATGGCGAGGTCCAGGAGTGCACGAGCGGTCGGTGGTGACACGATGGGCATGAGTGCCGAGCGGCAGGAACTGGTTGCGCGCTTGGGCGCGGAGCGTGTGGAGCGCGATGTAGCCCTGGCGCCCATGACCACCTTTCGCATCGGCGGTCGCGCCGACCTGCTTTACCGGGCGCACACGCCGGAGGATCTGGTACGCGCCATCCAGGCCGCGCGGGAGCTGGAAGTGCCGCACTTCCTGCTGGGCGCGGGCGCGAACATCCTGGTGGGTGACGGTGGCTTCCGCGGGCTCGTCATCCGCAGCCAGGCGGGCGCCATCGAGTTCCCCGATGAGGAGCGCGTGCGTGCCGGTGCCGGCGTGCTCTCATTTCCCGACCTGATCGTGGCCACCGTCGCGCGCGGCCTGGGTGGCCTGCATCACTACGTGGGCATCCCCAGCACCGTGGGCGGCGCGCTCTGGCAGAACCTGCATTTCCTCTCGCCACCGCCCGAGCGCGCGCGCACCTGTTTCATCGAGGAGGTGCTCGAGTCCGCCGACATCCTGACCGAGGAGGGTGAGGTGCGCACGGTGGATCGCGCGTACTTCCGCTTCGGCTACGACTATTCCATCCTGCACGACCGCAACGACGTGGTGCTCACCGCCACCTTCCGGCTCGCGCCGGCGCCCGAGGAGGAGCTGCGCTTCGTGATGCGCGAGAACCTGAAGTGGCGCGACGATCGCCATCCCGACCTGTGGCTCTACCCGTCCGCTGGTTCCATCTTCCAGAAGATCCAGGGGGTGGGCGCGGGCCGGCTCATCGACCAGTGCGGCCTCAAGGGTCACATTCTGGGCAACGCCCAGTTCTTTCATCGGCACGCCAACATCATCGTGAATCTGGGTGGCGCCACAGCGGCCCATGTGCGCGGCCTGATCGAGCTGGCACAGACCACCGTGCAGAAGGAAACCGGGTATGAACTGCGGACCGAGATCGGCATGATCGGGGATTTCTGACCCGCGCGGCCGCGCATCCGCGGCGTGCGTTGGCTGACGCCTGGAGACATGAACGCCCCGGAGCAGGATACCTGCTCCGGGGCGTCTCAGCGTAGCGCGGGCGCTATGCGGGTGGGGGCCGCCGGGCCACGAACATGCGGTAGAGCGCCAGGAGGATCACCACCCCCAGCACGGCGCCGAGCCAGCGCGCCAGCCCCTCGCCGCCGATATTCAGCCAGCGGAACAGGTAGCCGCCCAGGACCGAGCCCAGAATGCCCAGGATGATCGTCACGATGCAGCCCCCCGGGTCCTTGCCCGGCATGATCAGCTTGCCGAGCGCACCCACGATGCCGCCGAAGATGATCAGTCCGATGATTTCCATGCGTCCCTCTTCCTGCCTGGTGTGTCCGCCCGCCGGCGCTTCCGTGCGGAGCGGCACGCGCAAGCCCGGTGCCGTTACGGCATGGGTTCACCCGCTACGAAGCCGGCGGCGCTCAGACTTCGGCGGGCTCGCGCCTCATGTACCGCACCAGCCACACCACCAGCCCCACGACCAGGGCAATGGGGAGAACGGTGAAGAGCATGAAGGACACGAAGGTGGCCACGACGCCGAAGAGCGCCAGGACGACCTTTACCGTGATCAGACCGATCACCGCCAGCACGCCGCCCGTCAGGAGCCTTGAGCCGTGCAGCATGTTGTTCCTCCTCCGTCATGTGGAAATGCGCGGTACGTTCCACGCTTACCCGTGGCCCTACGCAGAGGGCTGCCAGCCGGTTTCACCCGGCTCTGCCGCGCCCGCCCCATGGTTGTCAGCCGCACCGTCGTGCGCCAAGATGGGCGGACCCTGCTTGCTCCCGCTCATTCGTGGAGGCCGCTTGCGTCGTGTTCTGATCCCCCTGGTCGTGGCGGCCATGGCCGGCTGCGCGTCGGCCCGGCAGCTGGCCACCGGCATCTTCGGCACGGAGGCGGATCGCTGGGCGTCCGAGGTGGTCATCCACCGCGATGCCTGGGGCACGCCGCACGTCCTCGGCAGGACGGACGCCGCCGTGATGTTCGGTGCGGCCTTCGCGCAGGCGGAGGACCGCTATCCAGAGCTGGAAGAGGCGGTGCTGCGGGCGCTCGGTCGCACGGCGGAGGTGCACGGGCCCGCCGTCCTGGCCCACGACGCCGTGCGGCGCGCCTTCCAGGTGGAGCGGCTGGCGCGCGCCGAGTATGACCGGGAGCCGGACGAGCGACGTGTGTTGTGGAACGCCTGGGCCGCCGGTCTGAACCACTTCCTGAGCGTGCATCCCGAGGTGCCTGGCCACGTGGAGCGCTTCGAACCCTGGTGGGTCTTCGCGCTGAGCCGCCCCGGCGACGCTGATATGGTGGTGGACGGGGTGCGCCTGGGTGACGTGCTGACTACCGCTTCCGGTGGCGCGGAGATGGCCCAGGCGCGAGATGCGATCGAGCGGCGGGGGGAGGCGCAGGAGGCGCAGGAGGCGCAGGAGCTCGACCCCGCCGCCTGGAACCTCCTGCCCGGCGCCAGCGCCTGGGCCGTGGCGCCCGCGCGCACCGCGGACGGACGGACGCTGCTGGCCGCCCGCGGCGCCGTGGGCGCCTTCGCGCGTGAGCAGCGCTGGGAGGTGCACCTGCTGAGCGAGGAGGGCTGGCACTTCGCGGGCGTGTCGGTCGCGGGCGCCCCGCTCCCGCACAGCGGCCACAACGAGCACCTGGGCTGGGTGCACACGGCTGGCAGCGCCGACGCGGCGGACGCCTTCGAAGTGCGCTTCGAGGATCCGGACGAGCCGCTGCACTACCGGTGGGAGGATGGCTGGCGTCGCGCCGAGGCGTGGGAGGACACGGTGTGGGTGGCCGGTCCGGCCGGCCCCCAGGCGCAGGTGCTGCGCTTCACTCGCACGCACCATGGCCCGGTGATCCGGCTGGACGGTGACGGTCGGGGGGTGGCCGTGCGGCTGCCGCGCCACGAGGAGGGGGGCGCATTGCAGCAACGGCTGGCCATGCAGCGCGCCACCGACGTGAACGCCTTCTGGCAGGCGCACGGCGCCATGGCCATTGCGGGGATGGGCACCGTCTACGCGGATAGCGCGGGCAATCTACTGCACGTGCCCGCCGGCGCCGTGCCGCGGCGTGATCCCGCTTTCGACCGCGGCCGTCCGGCGGATGGCGCGGACCCCGCCACCGCCTGGGACGGTTATCACGCCATCGACGAGGTGCCCTACCTGTTCCAGCCGCGGGCCGGGTGGCTGCGTGGCGGCGGGTCGCCGTTCGCCGCCACGGCGGTGGCGGGCGGTCCCGATGCCGCGGCGTACCCCGTCTACATGGACGTTGCTGGCGACCAGGCGCGCGCGGCGTGGTCCCGCCAGGTACTTGGCGCCGACACCACCTGGACGGCGGCCATGCTTGGCGCGGCTGTGTTCGCGGGGCGGGTGCGTGTGGACCAGGCCCTGGTCGCCGCCCTGGTGGACGAGTGGGAGCGGGCCGGGGTGGTGGACCACCTGCGGGTGGAGGCGCTGGACGAGCCGCTGGCCACCCTCCGTGCGTGGGACGGCTCCCTGCACGGCGAGAGCGTGGCGGCCACGCACTGGATCCTGCTTGGCGAGGCGCTGCGCGCGGGCATCGGAGCGGAGGCGGACTACCCCCATCTGGCTGCCCTCGAGGCCGTGCTCGCGGAGCTGCGCGAGGGCTGGGGCACGGCCGCCGTACCGTGGGGCCAGGTCAACCGGCTGCGTCCGCCCGCCCCCGCCACGGTGGAGGCGCCGCCGGACTTTCCGGCGCCGGGTGCGCCCGCCTGGACCGGCGCCGCGTTCGTGTTCGAGGCGGCGCGCCCGCCCGGTGAGCGGCGCCGCGTCGGGCAGGCCGGCCACAGCTGGGTGGGCATCACCGCCTTCGGTCCCGCCGGCGTCGAGGCCCACACCGTGCTGCCGTTCGGCCAGAGCGGATTGCCGGCCTCGCCGCACGCGTACGACCAGGCGGCCCTCTACGCCGAACAAGGCTTCAAGCCCCGGCCCTTCAGCCGCGAGGCGGTACGCGCGGCCGCCGTGGAGTCCTATGCCCCGGGCGCCCGCGGGGCCGGCGGCACGGGGGATGCTGGCGAAACGCGGTCGGGCAACGACACGTAGAGAGAGCACAGCAGGCGTCGGAGTGACCGGCGCCGGACGCTCCATGTGAGGAGGTTGGACGTGACTCAGGAGAACGAGCCGGGCGCCGCCGGTACCGATCCAGGCACCGAGAGCCAGGAGGCGCGGCGTGATCCCGTACGGGAGTTGCAGGTGCGGCTCGAGGCCGCGCTGGACGAGGTACGTCCCAAGATCCGCCACGCCATGGAGGAACTGGACGCCAAGGTGGACGCCGCCATGGCCGAGGTGCGGCCGCGTGCCGAGTCCGCCATGAAGGAGGTCCGCCCCCGGGTGGACGAGTTCGTGAGCGAGGTGCAGCCGCGCCTGGACAATCTGCTGGAGCGGCTGTCACGCAAGATCGAGGAGCTGCGCAAGGACCTGAGTGAGCGCGCCGCGCGGCGCCCCGATGACGAGACCACCGGCGCGCCCGCCGGCCAGCTCGGCTCGGGCTCCGAGGCGCCCGTGGGCACGGCGGAGCCGGGCAGCAGCGTGCCGCCGGGCCAGGAGGGGGACGGCTCACCCGGCGTCTAACTGCGCCCGGTCAAGGCACGAACAAGAGAGGGGCGGCCGCGCATGCGTGGCCGCCCCTTCATGGCTCCGGTGCACCGGCGTCAACCGGGATCCGGATTCAAGCGACGAGGCTGCGCATCCTCGTCGCTTTCATCCGTCTCCGTTTCCCCCGACAGTGCCAGCACCAGCTCCTCCTGCTGCAGCGCGCGCGGGCTCTTCTCCACCATCTGCAGCTCGGGGATCTCCTGGCCCGCGGCGGCGCCCAGGTCCAGGAACTTGCGGGTGGCGGGCAGCACGCGCGCCTCCAACGATCCGACCGTCTTGTTGTAGGAGGCCACCGTGCGGTCCAGGTGCTTGCGCACGTCGGCGAAGTGCCCGGCCAGGCTGCGCATGCGGTCGTAAAGGTCCTTGCCGAGCGCGCTGATCTCCAGCGCGTTGCGGGCAATCTCCTCCTGGCGCCAGCCGTGCGCCACGGCGCGCAACAGGCCGATGAGCGTGGTGGGGGTGGCCAGCAGGATGCGGTTCTCCACGCCGTATTCGATGAGGCTCGGGTCGCGCTCGAGCGCGGCGCTGTAGAACATCTCACCGGGCAGGAACAGCACCACGAGTTCGGCGGACTCGAACTGGTCCCAGTAGCTCTTGGCCGAGAGCGCCTTGATGTGCGTGCGTAGCTGGGTGGCGTGCGCCTGCAGGCGGGCCGTACGCTCATCGCCGTCGGGAGCCTCGGCGGCGTCCAGGTAGGCCTGCAGCGGCGCCTTGGCGTCCACCACGATGTTCCGCCCACCGGGGAGCCGCACGATCATGTCGGGGCGCAGCCGGCCGTCCTCGGTGGTGACGGATTCCTGCTGGAGGAAGTCACAGCGCTCCACCATGCCGGCCATCTCCACCACGCGCTTGAGCTGGATCTCCCCCCAGCGGCCGCGTACCGTAGGTGCGCGCAGGGCACGCACCAGGTTGCCGGTCTGCGACTGGAGCTGGGCGTGCGTCTCACCCAGGCGCTTGAGCTCGCCGGTGAGCGTGCCGTAGGCCTGCGCGCGCGTCTTCTCCAGCTCGCCGATGCGCGAGTCCACCTTGTCGAGTGATTCCTTGAGCGGCTTCACCACCGAATCGATGGCCTTGGTGCGCGCCTCCAGCTCGCCACGGGCCTTCTCGTTCTGCTCCCCCATGGCGGCCCGGGCCAGTTCCAGGAAGCGCTCGTTGTTGCTCTGGAGGGCGTCGGAAGAGAGCGCCTTGAAGGCGTCGGAGAGCTTCTGCTGCGCCTGGTCCAGGAGCGCCTGCTTCTCGGCGAACCCCTCGCGCTCCCGCGCGAGCTGGGACTCCAGCCGCGTGACCTCCTGGCGGATCTCCCCCATCTCGCGGAGGACGGTGGTCACGCGGGCGTCACGCTCCTCGACCGCCTTTTCCAGCGCGGGCACGCGCTCGGCGGCGCCCTCGGCGCGCGAGCGGCGTTCGCTCTCCTGGCGGAGCTGCGCCTCGGCCTCGGCGCGGGCGGTTTCGGCCCGCTCCGCCCGCTCGCGCGCGTCACGCAGTTCGCCCTCACGGTGGGCACGGCGCTCCTCGTCCAGGCCCCGGCTGGCGCGGCTGCCGAGCCGCACGACGGCGGCGGTGGCGGCGGCGCCGAGCAGCAGGCCGAGGAGCAGCGGAAGCAGGGTGGCGCTCATGGGGGACGGACTCCGGCTGGCGGACGGGGCAATGCGATAGGGAAAGATCGACGTGCGGCTGAGATGGCGCAAGAGCTTTCGGAGCCACGGTTTGCGCGGCTGGAGAGGCTGCGATGATGGCCGGTGGCGCCATGTTCGTGCCCCGCGTTGACCCACATTTTTGACCCGGGGGGCGCAGCAGCCCGGCCGGCCGCCGGCACTTTCGCTCCACCGCCCCACGCGCTACTAATCCCGGGGCGCTCACGCCCGGCCCCCCGGGCCCCGGCGCCGTCCACAGCCGACCCGCTCCTCGCATCCCCCGACGCGCCATGTATTCGAGTCCACGCCTCGCCGTTCCGATCCTTACGGCTACCCTGAGCCTGCTGGCCGTGGCCCCGCCCGCCGCCGCACAGCTGCCCACGCAGGCTTTCGACGCCCTGCAGCCGCGCTCCATCGGTCCCGCGGGCATGAGCGGCCGCGTGGCGGACATCGACGTGCTGCGCGGCAGCCCCGGCGTGATCTACGTGGGCGCCGCCACGGGTGGCCTGTGGCGTTCGCCGGACGGGGGCCTCACCTGGACGCCCATCTTCGATGATGCGCCCACGCAGGGCATCGGTGCGGTGGCCGTCTCCCCGGCGGCCCCCGAGGTGATCTGGGCGGGCACGGGTGAGGGCAACCCGCGCAACTCTGCCGGCGTGGGCTACGGCCTATATAAGAGCCAGGACGGTGGGCAGAGCTGGCGCGGCGTTGGCTTCGAGGATTCCGAGCGCATCCACCGCGTCATTGCCCATCCCACCGACCCCGACGTGGCCTACGTGGGCGTCATGGGCCCCGCCTGGAGCGACGGCACCGAGCGCGGCGTTTACCGCACCACCGACGGCGGCAGGAGCTGGGACCACGTCCTCTACGTGGACGAGCGCACGGGCGTGGCGGACCTGGTCATGGATCCGGCCAATCCCGGCAAGCTGTTCGCCGCCATGTGGGAGTATCGGCGCTGGCCGTGGTTCTTCGAGTCCGGCGGGCCGGGCAGCGGCCTCTACGTGACGGAGGACGGCGGCGCCGGGTGGACGCGCATCGGCGCCGACGCCGGGCTGCCGGAGGGTGAGCTGGGACGGATCGGCGTGGCCATCCATCACGCCGACCCGCGCATTGTCTACGCCCTGGTGGAGGCGGAGACCAGCGCGCTCGTACGCTCCGACGACGGGGGGCGGAGCTGGCGTACGGTGAACGACGAGCGCGGCATAGCCAGCCGTCCTTTCTACTACGCCGACATCCGCGTGGACCCGCGGGACCCCGAGCGCGTCTACAACCTCTTTTCCTCGCTCCAGGTGAGCACCGACGGCGGCCGGAACTTCGAGACCGTGGTCTCCAGCTCCATCATTCACGGTGACGTCCACGAGCTGTGGATCGACCCGGAGGAGCCCAACCGGCTGATCATGGGCAACGACGGCGGCATTGCCTTCTCCCACGACTACGGGGAGACGTGGCGTTTCGTGGAGAACCTTCCCATCGGGCAGTTCTACCACGTGGAGATCGACCACGATGTGCCCTACAACGTCTACGGCGGTATGCAGGACAACGGCTCGTGGTACGGGCCCAGCGCCGTCTGGGAGAGCCGCGGCATTGCCAACGCGCACTGGCGCCGCGTGGGCGGTGGCGACGGCTTCTGGGTCTCCCCCGACTACCGCAACCCCCGCTTCGGTTACTCCCAGTCGCAGGGCGGCAACCTGGGCCGCTTCGACAAGATCACGGGCGAACGCCAGGGCATCCGTCCGCGGGCGGAGGAGGGGGAGGAGCGCCTGCGCTTCAACTGGAACGCCGCCTTCCACGTGGATGCCATCGACTCGGCCACCATCTACCTGGGCAGCCAGTTCGTGCATCGCAGCCGGGATTATGGCGCCACGTGGGAGATCATCTCCCCCGACCTCACCACGAACGATCCCGAGAAGCAGCGGCAGAGTGAGAGCGGCGGGCTGTCCCCGGAGAATACGGGCGCGGAAACACACACCACCATCATCACCATGGCCACCAGTCAGGTCACGCCGGGCGTCCTGTGGGTGGGCACCGATGACGGTAACGTGCAGCTCAGCCGGAACGGTGGCCGCAGCTGGGACAACGTGGGCCGCAACATCACGGGCGTGCCCGCCGGCACCTGGGTGCCGCACGTGGAGCCCTCCAAGCACGATCCAGCTGCCGCCTACGTGGTGTTCGACGATCACCGGCGCGGCAACTGGCAGCCCTACGTCTTCCGCACCACCGACTGGGGGCGGACATGGACGTCCCTGGCCACGGAGGAGCTCTTCGGCTTCATGCACGCCATCGAGGAGGACCATGAGACGCCCGACCTGCTCTTCCTGGGCGGCGAGTTCGGCCTGTGGGTGAGTGTGGACGGTGGCGGGGCCTGGACGAAGTGGGACGGCGGCTTTCCGGCGGTGCCCGTGCGCAGCCTCGTGATCCATCCGCGCGATCACGACCTGGTGCTGGGGACCCACGGCCGCGCCATCTGGATCCTGGATGACATCCAACCGGTGCGGGAACTGGCCCGCCGTCCCGCGCTGGCGGACCAGCCGCTCGCCGTCTTCGAGCCCGCGCCCGCCATTGCCTACAATGAGGCCGAGGGCATCGGCTACCGTTCCACGGGCATGGCCATGCAGTTCGGGGAGTCGCGGCCGCGCGGTGTGCTGCTTACGTACTGGTTGGGCAGCGCGCAGTCGGAGGGCGTCGAGGTGGAGGTGTTCGACGCCAGCGGGGAGGTGGTGGCCACGCTGAGCGGACCCGGGGAGTACGGCATGAATCGCGTGCGCTGGGATCTGCGTATGCAAGCGCCCACAGGAGAGGGCGGCTTCAGGGGCGGCCGGGAGGCGCTGCCGGGCGCGTACGTGGTACGCGTGAGCGGCGGGGGGGTGAGCGCCACCACGCTGGCCACCGTGCTCCCCGACCCGCGTGCGGCGGTGCGCTGATACTGGCCGGGTGAGCAAGGAACGCGCAGGCGCGGGCAGGGCTCGGGGAGCTCACGGGCTGACCCGCCGCCGGCGGGCGCGCTGCACCCACAGCGGGATGCGCAGCGCCAGCAGCAGGGCCAGCACGCCCGCGAAGATCAGCGGCTCGCGCACGTCCGACTTGGCCGCCGCCTTCCAGTAGAAATGCAGCACTCCGAGTGCGCCGCTCACGTAAACCAGCCGGTGCAGCGTCTGCCACCGCTTGCCCAGGCGGCGTACCATGGCGCGCGTGGACGTGGCGGCCAGCGGGATCATGAGCAGCCAGGCCAGCAGCCCCACGGTGATGTAGGGCCGCTTCAGCACATCGGCCACGATGTCTTCCCAGTAGAAGAACTGGTCCACGGCCAGCCAGGTGAGGAAGTGGAGCGTGGCGTAGAAGAAGGCAAAGAGGCCGAGCGGCCGCCGCAGCTTCACGAAGCGGTTGCTGCCCGTCAGGCGGCGCAGGGGCGTCACCGCCAGTGTGAGCATGAGCAGCACCAGCGCCGTGGTCCCGGTCCAGTGCGTGATCTGCTCGATGGGGTTGGCGCTGAGGCCGTCCGTGAAGCCCAGCCACACGAGCAGGGCGAGCGGTGTGAGAGCGCCCGCCCACAGAATCCACTTCAAGCTAGAAGTTCTTCTGCAGGTCCATCCCCGCGTACAGCGGCGCCACCTCGTCGTAGCCGTTGAACATGAGCGTATCGCGCTTGCGCCACTCGCCGATGCGCCGCTCGCGGGCCTGGCTCCAGCGCGGGTGATCCACGTTCGGATTCACGTTGGAGTAGAAGCCGTACTCACGCGGGTTGGACTTCTCCCAACTCGACACGGGCTGCCGCTCCACGAACTCGATCTTGACGATGGACTTGATGCTCTTGAAGCCGTATTTCCAGGGCGCCACCAGGCGGAACGGCGCGCCGTTCTGATTGGGCAGGTCGCGGCCGTACAGCCCGGTGGCCAGGAAGGCCAGGGGGTGCAGCGCCTCGTCCATACGGAGCCCCTCCACGTAAGGCCAGTCCAGGATCGGCGCACGCTGCCCCGGCATCTGAGCCGGGTCGTGGAGCGTCTCGAAACGGATGAACTTCGCGGACGGCAGCGGCTCCAGGCGCCGCACGACATCGGCCAGGGGAATGCCCCGCCAGGGGATGACCATGGACCACGCCTCCACGCAGCGCAGCCGGTAGACGCGGTCCTCCACCGTGTGCGGCTTCACGAAGTCTTCAAGCGCGTACCTGGCCGGGTTCTTTACCAGCCCCGATACCTCGATGGACCACGGCTCGGTCCGCAACGTGTGGGCGTTGGCCGCGGGGTCACTCTTCCCGGTGCCGAACTCGTAGAAGTTGTTGTAACTGGTGACATCCTCGTAGGGCGTGAGCTCCTCCTGGGCTTCCACCTCGTCGGTACAGGCCGTGAGGGTGCCCGGCACCAGCGCCGCGGCGGCCGCGCCGGCCGCGACCCGCCCGATGAAACGCCGCCGGTCCATGTAGATGTCGTAGGGCGTGATCTCGGATGAGGGAATGTCACGCGAGGACGACGAGCGGATGATCATGGCGTGCCTGGTGAGAGGGATGGCATCAGTCGGCTTCAGAACCAGCTCGTGACGGGCCCGCGGCGGCCCGGAATACCGCATGCGCCCCCACCGCCCAGCCCCACCCGCAGCCCGGCGCCCCGGGCGCCCACGCCCGCGGCGTCGGCCCAGCGCTGCTTGGCGCTGGCCACCGCGCCGCCGTCGTAGAGCGGCGGCGCCCCGTCGGTCGTGCTCGACGCGGCCACCACGGTGGCCGAGAAGGCGGTCGTGTCCGTGTAGGCCACCCGGGCGGTCGCGTTGCGCCGGGACGGATGGACGAGCCGCAGCGGCTCGTAGCTGGGCGCCAGGTCCCCACCGGCGGTAGTCACGGGCGCGGCGCTCGCCGCATGCTCCGTGCGACTCGCGGGGGTGCTCTCCGCCGCGGGTGCGCCGCCGCTCGCCTGCACGCTGGCTGGCGCCTCCGTCCGCACCAGCTGAAGCTCCTCCGGCCGCTCCTCCGGCGTGCTCCGCTCGGTGCGGCTCGGCGGCGCGGGCAGGCTCGTGGCCAGCCGGATCACGTCCTCGCTTGTGGAGCCCACAGGAACGCGCACGCTCACGAGCGCGAAGACCGCCAGGTGCACCGCGACCGAGAGGCCCGCGCCCACAAGCGCGGCACGGTACGCGTGCGCGTGGTTCCGGCTGGCTCTACTCATGGCTCCTCCTGCGGCTCGGGTCTCCCGGCCCATCACTGAAACACGCCCGCGGTGCCACGGTTCCCTCCGCACCGTAACGGCCCGGCGACAACGGCCCTGCGACAACGGCCCTGCGACCACGGCCCGGCGACCACGGCCCTGCAACCAAACAACGTCCCGGCGCCATCTCATGGGACAGTGGGGGTGAAACCTGCCCGGGTAGCGGGCCGTAGAGCAAGCTGAACGAGTCGAGCACAGCGCGGCCGGATCCGCGACGAATACCGCTAGAGGGAACAATGGACGAGCAATCACAGACCCCATGCATGAATGAAGCCTTCCGGCTGGCCGCGGCACGCGCGGCCATCGCGGTGAGCTTCGCCGCGCTGGTGGGCGTGGGCGCCTTCGGGGCGCAGCAGGCGCACCAGGCACGGCAGGCCGACATGGACCCGGGCCGCGTGCGGGGCGCCCCGGTGGCTCCCGCGCTGGTGCCCGCCGGCACCGTCCTGACCCACGCGCCTGATCACCTCCGCGCGGTTCCCCTGCCGGAGGATTTCAACCTGGAGATCCTGGGCGATAGCCCCACAGGTAGCTGACCCGGCCACCGTCCCGCGCAGGGCGGTGCACCGGCGCGGTCGTGCGGGGACTCCACTCCCCCTGCCGATCGGCATGGAGCCCCGCCGCCTTCGGGCGGCGGGGTTTCATGTTGCCGAGGCCCGCTACGGGAAGATGCCCCGTGACAGGTAGGAGCGCGCCACCCGGTTGATGGCGCTCACGTACGCCGCGGACCGCAGGTCGATGGCCTCACGGCGGGCGATCTCCACGATCTCATGGTAGGCGGTCACCATGGTGTCCTCCAGCCCCGAATTCACCAGGTCCAGCTCACCCGCCCCCGCGACCACCTCCGCCAGCGTCTCCGGCTTCAGGCGCAGGCCGGTCAGCTCCTCCACCGCGCGCAGCAGCCGCCGGTTGCTGGACTCCTCGAAGCGGCGCCCCATGCGCCCGAAGCGCACGTGGGAGAGGTTCTTGATCCACTCGAAGTAGGAGACGGTCACGCCGCCCGCGTTCAGGTACATGTCGGGCAGGATGAGTACCCCCCGCTCCAGGAGGTGCTCGCTGGCGTCCGCCGTGGTGGGCCCGTTGGCGCCCTCGGCGATGATCTTCGCGCGGATGCGATCTGCGTTGTGGACGGTGATCTGGTTCTCCAGCGCCGCCGGCACCAGGATGTCACACTCCAGCTCCAGCGCCGCGGCGCTGTCGGGGAGGTCGGTGGCGCCCGGGAAGCCCAGGATGGAACCGGTCTCCTTGCGGTGGCGCACCACGGCCTCCACGTCCAGCCCCGCGGGAGCCTGGATGGCGCCCTCGTACTCGGCCAGCGCGATGATGCGCGCGCCGCCCTCCTGGAGGAAGCGGGCGGCGTGGTAGCCCACATTGCCCAGCCCCTGGACCACCACCGTCTTGCCGTCCAGCCCCGGCTGCAGGCCCAGCGGGCCCAGCTCCTCGGGCTGCGCGACGGCCTCCCGGATCCCGTAGTAGATGCCGCGCCCGGTGGCTTCCGTGCGGCCCCTGACCCCGCCCTCGGCCACCGGCTTGCCCGTCACGCAGCCCTGGGCGTCGATCTGCCCGGGTGACATGGCCATGTAGGTGTCCAGGATCCACGACATCTCCTGGGGCCCTGTGCCGTAGTCGGGGGCGGGCACGTCCAGTGCGGGGCCGATGAAGTTCTTGTTGATGAGCTCGAAGGTGTAGCGCCGTGTGATGCGCTCGATCTCGGCACGCGAGTACTTGTCCCGATTGATGCGCACGCCGCCCTTGGCGCCGCCGAAGGGGACGTCCACCACGGCGCACTTGTAGGTCATCAGCGCGGCCAGCGCCACGACCTCATCCTCGCTCACGAAGTCGGCAAAGCGGATCCCGCCCTTCACGGGCCGGCTGTGCACGCTGTGCTCGGCGCGCCACGCGTGGATGACCTCGATGGAGTCGTTGTCGCGCCGCACCGGGAAGGTCATGTGATAGACGCTGTTGCACGCCTTGATCTGCTGCAGGAGGCCCTCCGGATGGGCCGTGTGGGTGGCGGCGCGATCGAAGTAGCGGTTGACCTGCTGGAAGAAGGGCGGGTGCTCGACGGCCATGGCGGCTCGGGGGTGCGAGTGAGGCGCGCCGGCGTGCCCGGCGTCAGGAGCGGATTCCGCGGACACAATGTGCGTGCGCGGCGCGGCGCCGGAAAGGTGCGCGGCGCGGCGCCGGAAAGGTGCGCGGCGCGCCGCCGGAAAGGTGCGCGGGGACGTCGCTTGTAAAGGAACGGACAGGGCGGCAGATTGGCTGGGGCCCTTCCTCCCCGGTCCCCGTGCCTTTCCTCAAACGGCAGGTCCGCCATGACGCGCATCCTACGGATTTTTCTGGCGACGACGCTCATCACGCTCCCGGTGCCCGCGCTCCACGCGCAGGGCACGCGCCTGCTGCGCCAGCCCACCGTGAGCGCCGAGCACATTGCGTTCACGTATGCCAATGACGTCTGGGTGGTGGGCCGCGCCGGCGGCGCTGCGCGGCGGGTCACCAGCTTCCAGGGCCAGGAGACGCAGCCGCACTTCTCGCCCGACGGGCGGTGGCTGGCCTTCTCGGCGCAGTACGGGGGGAATACGGACGTCTACGTGGTGGCGACGGAGGGCGGCGAGCCGCGGCGGTTGACCTGGCACCCGGGCAGCGACGCGGTGCAGGGGTGGTCGCCTGACGGGGACCGGGTGCTCTTTGCCTCGGGGCGGACGGACGCGCCGTCCGGCAATCCGACGTTCTGGACCGTTCCGCTTGCGGGCGGGTTGCCGGAGGAGCTGCCGCTCGGCCGCGCGGCGCGGGGGAGCCTGTCCCCGGACGGCCGGCGCGTGGCCTACCAGATGGTCAGCCCGTGGGAGGAGGAATTCAGAAACTACCGGGGTGGCCAGGTGCGGCCGGTCTGGATCGTGGACCTGGACGACCTGGAGATGGAGACGCCGCCCTGGGAGGACAGCAACGATCTCGACCCCGTCTGGCTGGGGGAGACCGTCTACTTCCTCTCGGACCGGGACTGGGCAGCCAACGTGTGGGCCTACCACACGGGCACCCGCGAACTCTGGCAGGTGACGCGCCACACCGACTACGACGTCAAGAGCCTGGACGCCGGCGGCGGGGTGCTGGCGTACGAGCAGGGCGGCTGGATTTACCTGCTGGATCCCGCCAGCGGGGAATCACGACGCGTGGAGATCCACGTGCGCGGCGACTTCCCGTGGCTCGTGGAGCGCTGGGAGGACGTGGGCAGCCGGCTCACCAACCCGGCGCTCTCGCCCACGGGCAAACGGGCCATCTTCGAGGCGCGCGGCGAGATCTTCACGGTGCCGGTGGACGAGGGAGACTGGCGCAACCTGACGCTCACGCCCGGGGTGGCGGAGCGGACGCCCTCGTGGTCACCCGACGGGGAGCGCGTGGCGTGGTTCAGTGACGCCAGCGGCGCGTACCGGCTGGTGATCGCGGGCCAGGACGGCACGGGCGAGCGGCGGGAGATCCCGCTGGAGAGCGGCACCTTCTACTACACGCCCGCCTGGTCTCCCGACGGTTCGAAGATTCTGTTCACGGACACCGACCTGAACGTGTGGGTGGCGGACGTGGCGAGCGGCCGCAACACCCTCGTAGACACCGACCGCTACATGGTGCCGGCGCGCACGCTGGATCCGGTCTGGTCGCCGGACTCGAAGTGGATTGCGTACGCCAAGCGGCTGCCCACGCAGCTGCACGCGGTGCACGTCTACGACGTGGAGAACGCCCGCGTGCACCAGGTGACGGACGGGCTGGCCGATGCCTTCCAGCCCGCCTGGGACCGGAGCGGCAAGTACCTGTGGTTCATGGCCGGCACGGACTTCGGCCTGAACACGGGCTGGCTGGACATGACCAGCTACGACCGGCCGGCCAGCCGGACGCTCTACCTGGCCGTGCTGGCGGCGGACGGCAGGAGCCCGCTGCTGCCGGAGACCGGGGACGAGCCGGTGCGCGGGGAGCGGGCGGACACGTCCGTGGCGCCGGACTCGGCCGGGGCGACGGGTGGTGGCGGCGCCCGGGGCGGGCGGGCGGAGGCGCCGGAGGTACGCATAGACTTCGCGGGGCTGGCGGAGCGCATCGTGGCGGTGGGTGAGCCGGCGCGCGACTACGGCGCGCTCACCGCCGGCACGGCGGGCAAGGTCTTCTACCAGGAGAGCCGGCCCGGGCAGGCCGCCCGCGTCATGCGCTACGACCTGGCGGAGCGGGAGGCCGTGGAGTTCGTGGCGGGGGCGTCCACCTTCACCCTCTCGGCCGACGGCAGTAAGATCCTGCTCCGGCAGGGCTCCAACTGGCGGGTGGTGGACGCCGACCGGGCACCGCCCTCCGGAAGCGGCGGCGCGCTGGCGGTGGGCGGGGTGCGCATGCGCGTGGATCCGCGCGCGGAGTTTGCCCAGATGTTCGCCGAAGGGTGGCGCTTCCAGCGCGACTACCTGTACGTGCCCAACCTGCACGGCGCGGACTTCGACAGCGTGATGGCGCTCTACGCGCCGCTGGCCGAACACGTGGCCCACCGCTCCGACCTCACCTACCTGCTGGACGTCATGGGCGGGGAGGTGTCCATCGGCCACTCCTTCGTGCGGGGCGGTGACGTGCCGGAGGTGGAGCGCGTGGACGTGGGCCTGCTCGGCGCCGACCTGGAGGTGGCGGACGGGCGCTACCGGATCGCGCGCATCTACAGCGGCGACGCGTGGAGCCCGGGGCTGACGGGACCGCTCGCGGCGCCCGGGCTGGGCATCGACGAGGGGGACTACATCCTGGCGGTGAACGGTGTGGCGCTGGCGGCGCCCGCGAACCCGTACGCCCTCTTCGAGGGCACGAGTGGCCGTCAGACCCTGCTGCGCGTGAACGGCGCGCCCACCGAGCAGGGGGCGCGCGACGTCACCGTGGTGCCGACCGGCAGCGAGACCGGTCTGCGGCGGGCCGCGTGGATCGAGGACAACCGGCGGCGGGTGGACGAGCTGAGCGGCGGGCGGCTGGCCTATGTGTGGATTCCCAACACCGGTACGGGCGGCTACGACGCGTTCAACCGGTGGTACTTTGCGCAGCAGGATCGCCCGGGGGCCATCATCGACGAGCGCTTCAACAGCGGCGGCTCGGCGGCCGACTACATCGTGGAGTTGATGAACCGCGAAATCCACGGCTACTTCAACAACCCCGTGGGCGAGCGCACGCCCTTCACCAGTCCCGCCGCCGGCATCTGGGGCCCCAAGGTGATGATCATCAATGAGATGGCGGGCTCGGGCGGGGACCTGATGCCCTACATGTTCCGCTACTACGACGTGGGCCCGCTGGTGGGCACGCGCACCTGGGGCGGTCTGGTGGGCACCTGGGACACGCCGCCGCTGCTGGACGGGGGCAGCATGATTGCGCCGCGCGGCGGCTTCTTCGACGTGGCCGGCGCATGGGCCGTGGAGAACGAGGGGGTGGCGCCCGACATCCAGGTGGAGATGACGCCCGCGGCCGTGGCCGCCGGGCGGGATCCGCAGCTCGAGCGGGCGGTGGCCGAGGCGCTCAGGCTGCTCGAGGAGAGCCCGGTGGTGCTGCAGTCGGAGCCCCCGTTCCCGAACAAGTGGCGGCGGCCGGGGGGCGGCGGGCGCTGAAGGCGGACCTCACCCGCGCACGCGCTCGAGCAGCGCGGTGGCCGCCGCCACCGCGCTGCCCACCACCTCGGCCTCGTCGGCCACGAGCACCTGCCGGGCGCGCATGAGTACGCGTCCGTCACAGATGGTGGTGTGGACGGCGTGCGCGTTCGCGGCGTAGACCAGGGCGGAGACCGGGTCGTGCAGCGGCTGGGTGGCCGGGTCGGAGAGATCCACCAGGATGAGGTCGGCGGGCGCGCCCACCTCCAGCCGCCCGGAGCCCAGGCCGAAGGCCGCCGCGGCGTTGGTGGTGGCCAGCGCCAGCGCCTCGGCGGCCGGCAGGGACGTGGCCCTGCCCGCGCGATGCTTCTGCACGAGCGCCGCCACCTTCATCTCCTCGAGCAGATCCAGGTTGTTGTTGGAGGCGGCGCCGTCCGTGCCGAGGGCCACCCGCAGGCCGGCGGAGCGCGCCGCGTCGTAGTCGAAGATGCCCCCCACCGCCAGCTTCAGGTTGGCGCTCGGATTGGTCACCACCGTGGCGCCGGCGGCGGCCAGCATGCCCATCTCGTCCGGGTCCAGAAAGACACCGTGGGCCACCACCAGATGCGGACCGAGCAGGCCCAGGCGGTCGAGCAGCGCCGCCGGCCGGACCCCGTGCTCGTCCAGACAGGCGGCCACCTCCTGGCGGGTCTCCGAGAGATGGATGTGGACCATCAGCTCGTGCTCACGCGCGAGCGCGCCGAGCCATGCCAGGTTCTCCACGCCCACCGTGTAGATGGCGTGGGGGGCCAGCGCCATGCGGACGCGCTCGCCCAGCTCGGCGCGCGCTTCGATCTCGGCCAGTACGGCGTCCCGCTGGCGCGCGGCGGTGGCGGCGTCCCCGCGATCGATGAAGACGGAGCCCACGTGGGCGCGCACGCCCATCTCCTCCACTGCGCGGACCACACCCGGCCGATGCCAGTACATGTCGTTCAGGTAGGTGGTGCCGCCGCGGATCATCTCCAGGAGTGCGAGCCGCGTCCCCACATAGACATCCTCCTCCGTCAGGCGTGCCTCGGCCGGCCAGATGCGGGTCTCCAGCCATTCCATGAGCGGCAGATCGTCACCGTAGCCGCGGAAGAGCGTCATGGCGGCGTGGGTGTGTCCGTTGGCGAGCCCGGGGAAGGCGTGCAGGCCTCCGCCGGCGTCGATCACCTCCTCCCGGCTTGCCCCGTGGGGTCTGCGCTCGGGTCCGGCCCGAGCCGCTTCCTCGATGGCGCTGATGACGCGGCCTTCGATGCGGATGGAGCGTACGGCCCCGTCCACGACGGCGTCACGGATCAGGATGCTCATGCCGTCAGCGCCTCCAGAATGGCACGGGCCCGCGCCTGGTTGCGTTCGAGTTGGGCTTCGTACGCCTGGAAAGTGAGGGGCTCCGGACCCACGCCATGGGCCGGGTTGTCAACCAGGCCCAGGAGGGCGTAGGCAATGCCGCGCTCCTGCATGAGCGTGGCCTCCGTGGCCGCCGTCATCCCCACCACGTCCGCGTAGTCGGCCAGCATGCGGATCTCCGCGCGCGTCTCGAAGCGTGGGCCCCGGGTCTCGGCGTACACGCCGCCGTCATGGACCGGCCCGGCGGTGGCCGCGGCCGCGGCCAGCAGGGTGCCCCGCCGGGCGGCGT
>Ga0214473_10001062_pt1 | contig 37238 bp, 43 predicted proteins | sample RVTome_7_FD_203509 | JGI IMG/M metagenome (GOLD analysis project Ga0214473, IMG submission 203509) | Soil microbial communities from uranium-contaminated site in the Upper Colorado River Basin, Wyoming, United States - RVT98D197 | ecosystem: Environmental > Terrestrial > Soil > Contaminated >... | reverse complement strand
AGCGTCCGGGACCTCAGTCGCCGTTATAAGCTTTGCACCCGGCGCGTCACGCGAATCCTGAACCGCTGAAAAATCGCGCCGTCCCCCATCCCCCATTCCGCGAGCCCCCTTCCCCCGTGATATACTGAGCCGCCGCCCCCCTTTCGGGAAAGGCCCGGCCTCCTCGATGAGCAACCAAGCGGGCCTTTCCCCTTCCCCACAGGGCGGGCTCTTCCAAAAGGCGATCTCCTGGGAGTCGCCCCGCGCGCGCGAGAGAGCCGAAATCCCGAATCCATGGCCGAAAGGTTGCAGGAAATCGAATCCTCGACTTTTTGCGGCGGCCCTCGATGCCTCAACCCGAAAGTGTGCATTACCTGCCAGTAAGTGCAAAAAGCGATCTACGGGGAGTCGCCTCGCGCGCATGCGATCAGGCCAAAAGACCCGAAATGTCGAAATTCGACAATTTGCTTATTCCCCCCAAAAACCCGGCCTCCTGAGAAGCCCCAGAATCGATTTAAGCCCCCCGCCCTGATACTTACCCTGCCCCTTTTTCCGTTCGTGCCTCTTTCTCCCGAATGCTTGCCTCCTTCCCATGAAGCCTGTCCCTGCGCGAGCCCCTTGAGGGGCGTCCCTGGAAACCCGAAGGGCCGGGCCGGAACCGTGGCCCGGAAGAAAGTTCCCCTTTTAAGCGTCTCCCCCCTTAAGGATTCCTTACGGAAGGGGTAAGCCGTGAGGGGGGTTTTAAGGGGGGAGAGCGGCAAGGGGAAACGCTTTTTCACAGGGCGCGCAAGGGGTGGACGACTATGCCCTGAGGCCGCAAACTCACTTTTCGGCGGCACCTCGAACAGGGCGACCTTGCCGTGATGCGCTGGCCACAACGGCGCATGTCGGAATCCGTAAATTGATAAATCCCCGCGCGACATTCTGCGCAGCCGGAGGCGAGCGCCTTTCCTCCAAAAGCTTTCGGAGGCCACAAGCTAAGCAGTTATTCACACTCGGAAAGATTTTTTAATTTTTTTCTTTTTTCTTTTTTTTAGAAGATGCCGTTTCGGATGGCGGGCAGGATGCCGTTCAGCGCCTGACGAAGGAAAGGGGCTGTGCCGTTCCGTGCCCGCCGACCGATGCCTGAGGCAAGGGGTGCAGGGCGCGTGACAGGCGCTTGCGCCTGGCGCGCAAGCGAGCCTGATGTATAGGGCGAGCGAGCCCTGCTTACCCCGCGCAGTTTTTTTTGGGAGGCGGGCGAGTGAAGTCAGGGCGGGGCTATGCCCCGACCCCGCGCGGCCCCCTGAAAGGGGAGCTTTGCCGCGCGGCAAGTAGAGCAGTTCGCCGTGAAACCCGTTCGTTCAGTGTTCCACGTGGAACATTTCCCGGCCGCAAACCGGAACATTTCCCCACTGCGATCCTGAAAAAGGGTTCAATGCGATCCTTTACGGCCGCAAACGGAAAAAACGGCCTCACCAGGTTCACCAGGAGACGAGAACGCAAAGGGGTTCGATGTTTAGCATGTCCTTGAAAGCCTTGTTTTAAGCCGTTTCGCAGGGAACAGGAAAAAGGCCGGCGCGCGATGGGCACTCCGCTTTAAGGACCATGGCCACGGACCGCAAAAGGAGCCCTCCCGGAGTGCCCGAGCGCATGAAGGGCATGAAGGGTATCAAGCGCGTCAAGCGCGTCAAGCATGTCACAGCGCCCGCGCGCGAAGCGTCGCGGTGCTATCGGCAGTACCTGCCCGCTCTCATTTCTTTTTTACCCCGCTCGTGCGCGAGCTCGGCGGGGGAGTCTTTTCCTCCTCCCGGCCGCAAAAAGGGTTCAATGCGATCCTTTACGGCCGCAAACGGAAAAAACGGCCTCACCAGGTTCACCAGGAGACGAGAACGCAAAGGGGTTCGATGTTTAGCATGTCCTTGAAAGCCTTGTTTTAAGCCGTTTCGCAGGGAACAGGAAAAAGGCCGGCGCGCGATGGGCACTCCGCTTTAAGGACCATGGCCACGGACCGCAAAAGGAGCCCTCCCGGAGTGCCCGAGCGCATGAAGGGCATGAAGGGTATCAAGCGCGTCAAGCGCGTCAAGCATGTCACAGCGCCCGCGCGCGAAGCGTCGCGGTGCTATCGGCAGTACCTGCCCGCTCTCATTTCTTTTTTACCCCGCTCGTGCGCGAGCTCGGCGGGGGAGTCTTTTTTTCTTTCGGCAGCGCCGGGCGCTCGAGCGCCGCCTTCGGGCTGATGTGCTTCAACCGCTTTTTCTTTGTCAAGCGTCTTTCCTCCTTTTAGGGATAGGGCCGCGGTCGATGCCGTAAACGTTGAGCATAAGGTCCCGAGCTACCACTGCAAGGTCCTTATCGTTTTTTGGGGACCACGATTTCAGGACTTGCATAATCATCCTGCACACCGAGAGATAGGCGTACTGCGTCTGCGGGTCCGGCGGTCGCAAAATAGGCTTTCCCCTCCTGCCCTGTAGGAATTTCTCATACACTTTTTTCTGAGCGATTAAATCTGTCAGCACGCTTTCCAGTATTCGCTCTTTGCCGGGCAAGGGTTTTTTCTTCGTGCTCATTTTCAGTCGACCTCCATCTCACCGGCTTCAATAGCATCGATGCCCGCCGGAAGGATCCTCACCCAACAAATTCCCTCTGCCGGCTCAGCGAATTCAATGAGATGTTTTTCCGCGAGGATGGATATCTCGCGCTTTAAGCACTCCGAGACGACAACCCACCCCAAATTTTTCAGGGCGAACTTTAGGACCACACTATCCATGGCGCCGGGATATTCCGTGTGCAGTACTCCGAGGATCATCCCTTGCAGGCGCTTTCTCTTTGCGGCCTCCGTTTTCATAAGGACCTCCTTCTAAGTTTATTTTTCAAGAGCAGCTTTTTTCTTTGCCCTGCGGACCGCGCGCAAAAGCAGGACGGAGACCTCATTGAGTACGCGGGCTCGCGCCCGCTTTTTTTCAGGCATGAGGGGATTGGCCGCAAACTCGCTATGGTGCTTGATTCCGTCCAGCAGGGAAGAAATTACTTCCTCGACATACACGTCCGGCAAATCAAAAACAACTTTCAAGGTTCACCTCCTTTCCAAGTGCATAGTAGCGCGGGCGTTTCAAGTCTATTGCGTTTCAGCATGCCGCTCTACTCCGCCCGCGCAAATAATTTTAATTGCGGACCATGCTCGCACTCCGCGCACTGATAGAACGGGCACTTGGGGCAGATCCATTCCGAGTCGACATAGTCGCGCATTTTCGAGCAGGGGATTAAGCTCATAGCTTTTGCTCCTTTCCGAGGGCATAGTGCTTGAGCGTGGTTTTGGCTGACGAGTGCTCGAGCTCGTGCCTCAACTCCTCGAGCATCCGCTCCTCGAGGGCAGCCCGCTTCTGCGAGGCCTTGCTGTGTCTTGATGCATGAGAAGGCGCGATTTTAATTCCGGCCTTCGCACAGGCGCGGGACCAGATTTCATAAAGCAAATGACGCGAATAAGGGGAGCCGGAAATTTGATTAAAGAGCCACGCATCCGGGAACTTATTCTTTGCGGCCGAAAAGATCAGGGCGAACGTCTCGGCCGAGAGCGGCCGAAAAAATTCCGCCCCTGTCTTCGTCTCCTTTGTGAACCCTCGCTCATCAAATGCCCTGCGGACCAGTACCCCGCCATCCCGGATATCTTTTTTCCTGAGCGCGCACACTTCGGACATGCGCACACCCGTCTCTATTAAAACCCGGAAGATCAGCTGATGCTTTACCGGGATGAAACCTAATATTTTTTCCTGCCCTTCCCTGTCGAGCCATCCTTTCTCACGCACAGGCTTAACAGCCACGCGCGGAAAACGGGGCACACCTTCAAGCTCATCGAGGCCGAGCAAATAATTTAAAAAGGCCCTGAGAGCATCGAGGACGTGCTTCACTGTTTTTGAAGCGAGCTTTTTTTTCAGAAGGGAATGATAGAACTGCTGGACATGAATTGCTCTAATCGAGCGCACGTCTGCTTTTCCGAAAAAAGGAAAAATATGGTCCTTGCCTCGCTGCCTTAAATGCTGAGTGTAGATGTACGACCTTCCTTCAAGCTCAAGGCCATCAATCCAGTGGTTATAAAGTTCTGACAGGGGCCTTTCCGCTTTTAAAGAGAATAAAAGAGAGGCCCCACAAGTCGGACACCTGCTCATTTGGAAGCCCTTTCTTTAAATATTTCTTTTACTACTTTCTTTAGCCCCTCTGGAAACTGGCTGTGGTCAAGGATTTGCAGGAGGGGGCTGTACCCTGTAGAGGTGGCACTTTCTGCCCCCTGTAGAGGTAACACTTTGTCCCCTCGGGTGTTCCCTGTAGAGGTAACACTTTTTTTGATATCGAGGGGCCCGAGCGGAAGGTGCCTCTCGCGGGTGGCCCGGTCTTTCGCCGGGATAATCCATTCGGCGGGTTCGCGGGATGGGACTATGAAAATGCCGTTGCCCCTCGGCGTGATGTGAATGAGGCGCTTTGAGGAAAGGGATTGAAGAACCGCATAGGCTTTAGAGCGGGGGAGCCCGGTCGCTCCCGCGATTTTCCCGGAGCTTGAATACACGCCCTCTCGGCCCTGCCAGCCCCAGACGTTGCGCCAGACGGCAAAGAGTACTCGGATTTCATAGGCGGGCAAGGTGATGCGGGTAAGTGCTGTTAAAACCCTATTAGGAACTCCTGTAAAGTACTCGTCCAAGCGCGTCCCTCCCTTCTTGATTTACCGGGCCGACCCGGCACAAAAACAACAAACAGGGGGGGTAGGCCCGCAAGGCCCCGTTTTCCTGCCGGAATCCCGGAAAGCTCCCTCTGAAAACCGCCCGTAACCGGCCCATTTCGGCCCGAAATACTCCCTTTTTGATGCTCGTCGCGCCCTCCTCTCAGGATTAATTGTAAGATTTTTCTAACATAAGATTTACTTGACTGTCAAGGAAATTATGTTTAAAATAATGAACAAACGAAAGGAGGCCGCCATGGGTTATGGAGCTTTTTTAAAAGAGCAGAGGCAGAAACAGGGGCTTTCTCTGCGCGCAGTAGCGGAGATAGCCGGGCTGAGTTTCGTAACAATCAAGAGCGTCGAGGATGGGCAGAACAGCCCAACTTTTGACACGCTGGTAGGAATTCTGAATGCTCTGGGGGTGCCCTTTCAGGACTTCCTCAAGGCGGCGGGGTATACCGCCCCGAGGAAACCCTATAGAGTAGGCACGCGGGGTTTCGAACCCCGGACCTCTACCGTGTCAAGGTAGCGCTCTCCCCCTGAGCTACGCGCCTAATCCATTTAATTAAGCCCATCCGGTCGATTTTTGTCAACGGGCCGCATTTAATTATAACAGAAGAGGCTTCCCCTCAACCCACCCCTCATGCCTCACATTTTTTTCATATCGCATATATACTATAGTATTAATTAATTTGATGGCTGATGCACTGAAAAATTGATGAAAATAAGCAGGAAAAAGACGATCGCGCTTGCCCTCCCGGCCCTGCTCCTGCTCGGGCTTTTTCTTTTCCTGAGGAGTACGGCCGTCTCCAATTATCTGAAAAAAGTCGCCTTTACCGAATTCGAGGCCGCCACAGGCTACCAGCTTATGGCCGATAGGCTCATCGTGAACCTCTTCCCCTTCTATCTGGAGGCGAAAGAGGTCAAGCTCCTCGATGAGAAAGGAGAGCGGGCCCTCACGGCCGAAAGCGTAAAGGCCTATATGGGCCTCTCCCGGCTCCTCTCAAAGACCGTACTGATAAAGAGGCTCGTCCTCAGCTCTCCCGAGGCGTCCCTTAACCCCCGGCGGATCGAGCGCGCGGTCTCCCTAATGAGGGAAAAAAAGAAGGAGCCGGGCAGGGTCCAGGTGAAAATAAAAACAATCGAGGTAAGGGACGCCACCGTTCATTATATCGAGCCGGTCCGGCTCCTGGTGCTCACCGCCCGGGGCATGGACGGAGAGGCCCAATTAAACCACAGGCAGGAATTCAGGCTCCTGGCCGGTAAACTTTCCCTTGCCCTTAAAGGGGTGCCCGAAATTAAAGCCGAGATTAAAAAGGCCTCTGCCCGGCTCAAGGACGACCTCTTTTATTTGGACAAGCTCACGGCCCAAATGGACGGCTCCGAGGTCCGTGTCAGCGAGGGCAGCTATTCGAAAAAGGAAGGGGTCCGCGCCAGGGCCGACATGGACCTGTCCCCGGCCACTTTCAAGCGGTATTTCAACCTTCTGGGGCCGGGCGAAGGCAGTCTTTCCGTAAAGGGCAACTTCAAATTGCCGGACCTCACAAATATCAACGCGGGCTCATTCGATGCGAAGGTGAAAGGCGAGTTCCGTCTCGAAACCCTCCTCGAGCTTGTCAAAGCGGGGGTTGATATAAAGGGCCTTGCCCGCGTTGACGGGCATCTGGAGGGCCCGGTCAAGGATTTTACCGCCGCAGGGAAGGGGTTAGTGAAAGAGGGGAATGTTTACGGCATCCTTCTGGACGAGGTGCAAATGGACTTGAAATGGAATGAAGGGCGTAATGGCCTCCTTGCGCTCCGGGACATGCTCGGAAAGGCTTATGGCGGAAAGGCATCGGGCGAGGTCCTCATCCCTCTTCCAAAACCGAAGACTTACCTTATAAAGGTGGATGTGGATGGGGCCGCTTCGGAAAAGCTCCTTCCGGCTCTCGGCATTGACCTGCCGGTGCCGTCCGGCAGAGTGAACGGGAATTTCATAAGTTCGGGGAGCAAATTCCGGCCCGAGGGCTCTTTTGCATATCAAAGCACAATGGAGGGGAAGGATTTTCCGGGCAGGATTCGCACGATAACGGGCCAATTCGCGTTACAAGAGGGAGGTCTTCTCAACCTTTCCAATGCTGTAATTAAGACGCCTTCGAGCGAAATACATGCCCATGACTCTATAAATTTAAAAGAGAAACGGCTCGACCTCTCCTTCACACTGAATACAAACAACATAGAGGACCTCTCAAGCCCTTATTACACGGGGCTTTCCGGGAGGGGCACGGTCCAGGGCACGCTCAAGGGGCCCTATAAAGACCCCACTATGGATGCAAAACTTTTTTTAACCGATGTCAGGCACGGCACATATAAGGTGGGAAGCGTTTCGGGAAATGTCAGATACGCGAAAAACCTGCTCTCCATAGGCGCGCTTGATGGCAAGATAGACGGGGAGAGCCTGTCCGCAAAGGGAAAGATCTCCTTTCCCCAGGCGAAAAGCCTTTTCCAGTTCAAAAATCCCGTGTACGACCTTACTGTCGGGCTTTCAGGGTCGGATGTTGCGGAACTGGCCAGATTGACGAAACAAAATATTCCCGTTAAGGGAAAAGTATCGGGCGAGATTGAATTAAAAGGGACCGCCCCTGTTATTTCCGGTCACGCGATAGGGACGGGCCTCGAATATTCCAAATATTCCGCATCGAGGGCCGAGATACGCTTCTCTTATGAGAAAGGGACACTCAAAGTGGCCGACGCGCGCCTTCAGAAAGGAAAGTCTTCGCTGAGAGCAAGCGGCACGGTGAATAAGGCTAAAGAATTTACCTTCCGCGCCTCCTCGGATTCCTTGAGGCTTGGGGAGGCGCTTGGGGAGGCCCTTCCCTATAAACTCCCGGTCGATTACACAGTAAGCCTTGAGGCCTCCGGAAAGGGCACTTTCAACGCGCCCGAGATAGAGGCATCGGGTGAGCTTATTCAAGGAACCTTCAAGAACCAAAGGCTCCCGAGGGGCGAATACAAGGCCTCCCTCTCCGGCAAAACGCTTGTGGCCGGGATAAACCTCACAAAAAGGCTTAATCTCGATGGCGCTGTGACGCTTGCCGGGAATTATCCCTGGCAGGCCCGGGTGGATATAAAAAGCGGCAGATACGATTATCTCCTCGGAGGGTTCCTCAAGACGCTCCCCGAGGACCTGCTCGTGAACCTCGCAGGACGGGGCTCATTCAGCGGCACAAAAGATACCATTAGCGGAGACCTCGCGCTCTCCCAGCTTACGCTGGCCGGCTTCGGGCAGAGTTTTTCCGGGGGCAGGGACGCGAGGGTCTTCATAAAAAACAAGGAAGTCACATTCAGGAATTTCAGCCTGAGCGGGGGCCAGGGGATTGTCAATCTGTCCGGGGGGATGGTCCTCGGAAAATCCTATGACTTGGACATTGAGGGAAAGAGTTCGCTCGCCCCCTTGAAGGGTTTTATAAAACAACTGGACATTCTTACCGGGGCCGCCCACTTTGTATTTCATGTGGGGGGCGCCTGGAAAAAGCCTCGGTTCAGCGGCGGTCTCACGCTGAACGAGGGCACTATCGGCGTTAAGGGGCTCCCCCAGAACTTGAGGGTCCTTTCCGCCTACCTCTACATAGATGAGGACAGGCTCACGCTCGAGGAATTCACGGCCCGGATGGGAGGGGGCAGCGTCAGTTCGAAAGGGGTCCTCTATCTTGACGGCATCCGGCCCAAGAGGTTCTATTTCGATACGCTGGCAAGCAACGTGAATGTCTCCTTGAAAGGGGTCACGGCCACCGTAAACGGAAATGTAATACTGAAGGGAGAGCCGTCCGGGCAGACCCTCTTCGGGGAGGTCAATGTCCGCAAGGCCGTGTACAGGAAACCCGTGGACTGGCGCGGCATCGTTTTCGGGAAAAAGCCCCCGCCGAGGGGCCAGAAAGGCTTCCTTGCCCGCACGGAGCTTAGGTTGAGGGTATACGGCACGGAAAACATCGAGATTAAAAACAACCTCGCGAGGGCTCCCCTGAACGTGGATGTCACCTTGAGGGGCACGCTCGACGACCCGGTCCCCGTGGGCAGGGTGCAGGCCCCGAAAGGAAAACTCTTCTTCCGGAACACGGAGTTCGATATAGAGCAGGCCTCCGTAATATTTTCCGACCCGGCGAGGATCAACCCGGTGCTCAATATTCTGGCCACAAGCATCGCGAAGGGATACAAGATACGGGTCAGCATCTCCGGCACTCTCGAGAGGTTCAACCTGGCCCTCACGTCCGAGCCGCCGCTCGATGAGATGAGCATACTATCGCTCCTCACCGTGGGCGAGCTGGGGACGGGCCAGGGGGCCCGGAGCGGCATCGGGGCGGCCGAGGCCACCTCGTTCATAGCCGGGGAATTCCAGGGGGTCGTCTCCGAGCGCCTGAGGAACATAACCGGCGTGGACCGGTTCCAGATAGACCCGTATGTCTCGAAGTCCACGGGCACGATCACCCCGAGGGTCATCGTGGGAAAGAGGCTTTTGGGGGACAAGCTCCATGTGATATACTCGGCTCCTGTGGGCACGGAAGAGCAGGACGTGGTAAGGCTTGAATACTCCGTAAGCGACAGCGTCACGCTTGTGGGCCTGAGGGACGAAAGGGGCGGCACGGGGGTGGACGTGAGGTTCAGGTTCGAGTTCAGATGAGAAAAAGATTAAAAGGGAATGTAGCAGGTCATTCCGGCCCCGTATCAAAGTACGGGGTAAACTCCAGCGGGAATCCGGTATTTTCAAGCTTTTCCGGATGCCCGCTTACTACATGCGGGCATGACGACACTGATAATATTAATTTTGAGACAGGTTCTATTGTATTTATTGCCTCCCTCTTAATTCTGTTCCTTTTCCCCCTCGCCGCATTTGCCGGAATCCCGATTAAAGAAATAGAAGTGAACGGCCTCTCCTCTATACAAAAGGACGAACTGATATATCTCCTTTGTCTCGAAGGAAAGGAAGAGCTTGATCCCGCAGCTCTTCGCCAGGGGCTCCACAGGGCTTTCAGCAAAGGGATATTCGATTATATCGCGGTCGAAGAGGACGAAGAGGTAAAAGGCCTCATCCGGATCACCGTAATCGAAAAGGACGTGATAAGGGAGGTGGATTTTGAGGGGAACGAGAATCTCTCCGCGAGGCTCCTCGCCCGGAATTTCGCCCTTTCCGAACGGCAGTTCATGCGTTATGACCGGATAGAGGAGGCCCGGAGGGGCCTAAAGGAGGCCCTGGCCCAGTTGGGATACCCCGAGGCCCAGATCGATATCGGGACCCGGAAAAAGGGCCGCTACGGTGTCATCGTAACCGTAAGAATAAAAGAGGGGAACCCCGCCATCGTCAGGAGCATAAGTGTCATAGGGCGTCCGGAGGAGGAGGTCCTCCCGCGCCTCGGGATAGAGCGGGGGGAGGTTTTCAATCAGTTCGCCTTCCGCCGGAAGTTGAAGGAACTGAGGGATTTCTATAAAGACCGGAACCATTATTCCCCGACGATCGGCCCTTATACTTTTTCCGAAGGCGTGCTTTACCTGAATGTAGAGCCCGGCAAGAGGTTTGAAGCGCAATTTACGGGCAACAGGGCAGTAGGCACAAAGAAACTTCGGAGGGCGCTCCCCTTTTTCGAGGCCGAGGACGTGCGCGACGACCTCGTGAACGAGGCCGTTGAGAGGATGAGAGCCGTTTATTACGAAGAAGGGTATCCGTTCGTCCAGATAGCCCCCGTGATCACGGACGAAAATGAAACCCGGAAGGTCTCCTTTTTTATCCATGAGGGACGGAAGGTAAAGGTAGCTTCAATAGATTTCAGGGAAACATCCCTTGACCCCGAAAGGCTCAAAGAGATCATCGCGTCGCAGACGGGCAAGCACTACAACCCCGATTTCATCGAACCGGACATGGAAAGCCTATTAGGGTTTTATCAGAGCCTGGGGTATCTCGATGTCTCCATAAAAGAGGAAACGGAGCTTGGGGAAAAAGGAATGGCAATAACATACCGCATTTCAGAGGGCCCCCAGTACAGGATAGAGAAGGTTGAGATTGAGGGAGTAGGTGCCTTCCCGGTGGAAGAGGCAAGGAAGGCTGTGGGGGTCAAGCCCGGGGATATTTACAATGAGGTGGACATTCTCGATTCGAGGCAAAGGCTCATGGACCTTTATCACGACCGGGGTTATGCGGACTCCTCCATCGAAGTAAGGCGTGAGTTCGAGGGCGCGAAAGCAGGCATATCCTTTGTCGTGACCGAAGGGGGCCCGCTTGTCTTCGGAAAACACGTGATTACGGGGAACAGGAAAACGGAAAGGGCCGTAATAGAGCGCGAGCTCAGGCATAAGGAGAACTCCCCCTTCAACCTGCGCACCCTCCTTGCCGAGAGGCAGAGGCTTTATGAGCTGGGCCTGTTCTCGGAGGTGAATACGGAAGTCCTGGACAGGCATGAGGGGCAGGTGGATGTGGCCTACAGGGTCAGGGAGGCCAAGTCCGGCTCCATAGAGTTGGGGGTCGGGTACGGCGATTATGAGGGAATAAGGGGCTCTCTCGGGCTCACATACAGGAACCTTTTCGGGATGGACAGGATAGGGTCGGCCCGGTTCGAGTTCAGCACCCTGGAGAACAGGGTGATACTCAGCTATGTGGAGCCCTATCTCTTCGGAAGCACATATCCCTTCAGGGTCCTCCTCCTCAGAGAAGAACGGAAGGAAAAAAACATTGACACGGGCGAGGTCAGATACAGGCTCGAAAGATACACCGCGAACGCGGGGACTGAGAGGAAACTCTCCGAATTCCTGACCGGCGAGCTATATTATGAATTCTCGCTTGTGAAGACCTTTGACATCCAGCCCGATGTGGTTCTTTCGAGGGAGGACGTGGGCACGCTCGCCATAAGCGCCCTCCGGCCCGCCCTCACCTACGACACGAGGGACAACCCCTTCAACCCGGGGAAGGGGATACTGGCCGGGGCGGTCCTCAAGGCGGCCTCGACGGCCCTTCTCTCGGAGACGAATTTTGCAAAGCTCACTCTCCAGGCGAATACGTATTACCGGCTTTCGAGCAGGTTTATACTTGCCCTTTCGGCCCGGTTCGGGGTCGCCGAGGGTTTTGCGGGCACGGAGGAGCTGCCGATTGTGGAAAGGTTTTTCCTGGGGGGGAGGAACACGGTCAGGGGCTTTTCGCAGGACAGCCTTGGCCCGAAGAGCGCGGAGGGCACCCCCGTCGGAGGAAACGCCTTTGCCCTGGGCAACGTGGAACTGAGGACGAGGGTCACCCGGAACTGGGGACTGGTCTTTTTTGTCGATTCCGGCAACGTGTATCCTAAGGCAAGCGATATAAACCTCACCGACCTGAGATATACGACGGGGATGGGCCTCAGGTACAATACGCCCGTGGGCCCGCTCAGGCTCGACTACGGCCGCAAGCTGGAACGCGAGCCGGACGAGAGCCGGGATGAGATACACTTCAGCATAGGCCATGCGTTCTAAGCTTGTTCTAATAGGGATTATTTGCATCCTGCTTCTGCCGGGGGCCGCCCTCCCGGCGCTCATAGACAGGGTGGTTGCCTTCGTTGACAACGAGGCGATACTCCTTTCGGAGCTTAACGAGTCCTATGAGAAGACAAAGCCCTTGGCCCCCGGCATTACAAATGCGGAAGTGCTTGAGACCCTGATCAACAGGCGCCTTCTCCTTATCGAGGCGAAGAAGCTCTTCCCCGAGCTCGCCGATGAGGAGCGGATGATAAAGGAGTACATAGACCTCAAGGTGCGGGCCTTCATAATCGTGCCGGAGGATGAGTTAAGGGCCTTTTACGAGCAGAACAGGAAGGAATTCGAGGGGCTCGAATTCGAGGACGTAAGAGACCAGATAGAGCTCCTCCTCGTGGAAAAAGAGGTCAACAGGAAGCTCCAGACCCATATCGAGAGCCTGAGGGCAAACGCGTACATAAAGAGTTTCATCGAGGCCCCCACCACGCCCTGACGTTGCGGTTTCCTTTCCGCCCGCCGCGTTTTATAATATGAATATTATGAGGGACACGAAGACCATGAAAGATGTCTTCGAGAAGAAGCGCTATTCCGAAGAAACGGGGAAACTCCACATCCCCTGCCCTCATAAAGAGAAGACCGGGGTGCAGGTGCACGTGGTGATAAAGGGCGGCTACTGCTACCGCTCGGGCCAGTGCATGGTGCTCCAGTGCGCCTATCACCGCCTCCAGGCCGACATAGACAGCCTGCTCTCCATTATGTGGTAGCCCCATGCCTCGCACGGGCACGGCGGTCCTTCCCGGAAAGCCCTTAAAAATTCTTGAATACATACTTCGGAGGGAATTGATGAGATACCAGGCGGGCAGTATCGGAAGGGTCTTCGTGGCCCGGTTCGACGACGGCGAGGATTTCCTTGCCGCAATCTCCGGGCTTGCAAGAAAAGAGAATATAAGGGCCGGGGTCTTCCACCTTGTGGGCGGGGCGAAGAAGGGCAGGATAGTCGTGGGCCCCAAAGGAGACGAGATGCCCCCTGAGCCCATGTGGCAGGAGATCGAGGGCAATAACGAAATAATGGGCATCGGGACCATCTTCTGGACGGATTCCGAGCCCAAAGCGCACCTGCACATGGCCGTGGGCAGGGGCGACAAGGTGCGCGTGGGCTGCCTTCGCCATGACGCCCGGACCTTCCTCGTCCTCGAGGCCATAGTGATGGAGATAACCGGTGTAGAGGCCAAACGGGAACTGGACCCGGCTTCCGGCCTTGCTCTCCTTAAACTCTAAGGGCATATAAGGTGAAACCTGATGGAAGTCTTTAAAGCCATAAAAGAGCGCAGGAGCATAAGAGACTTCGAGAAAAAAACCCTCTCCAGAGAAGAGATAAATAAACTCATCGAGGCCCTCATCGCCGCGCCGAGCGCCGGGAACCTACAGTCCCGGAAATTCTACTTCGTGCAAAATCCGGAAATGAAGATGGAGCTTGCGCGGGCGGCGCTCAACCAAAAGTTCATAGCCGATGCCCCGCTCGTAATAGTCGCCTGCACGGATTCAAAGATCATGAGCCGGTACGGAGAGAAGGGAGTGAGCCTCTATTCCGTCCAGGACGCAGCGTGCAGCGTGATGGGGATGATGCTTGCGGCCTGGGAGATGGGCTTGGGCGCCGTCTGGGTGGGCGCCTTCCGCGAAGAGGAAGTGAGAAAGGCCCTCAGCATCCCCAAAGGCCTCCGCCCCGTGGCCCTCGTCCCCGTGGGATACCCGGCCCGCATCCCCGCGAAGACCCCGCGCGTCAGCCCCGAAGAGGCGGTGATATTCGTATAATCATTCCTCATTCTCCGCAAATTTCTGCAACAGGTCTTTTTTTCTGATGCGGCCGTGGAGGTGCGAGCCGTCCCTGAATTCCAGCACGGGGATATCAAAGCGATATAATTCGTAAAGGGCATCGTCCTCGCTGATATCGACCTTCTTGATCTCAAGGTGGTGCCGCTCCGAGAGGCCGTTCAGCATCTCCTCGACCGTGTCGCAGAGCCAGCACCCGCCCTTGTAGTAGAATGTGATCCTTACCATATATATACATATACTACCGCGCGCGCGCGTTTTTCTTTGGCGTTCAAGCCGGACCCGGGTTCTCCTTTCTTTCCAAGCACTTAAGGGCGAATTCGGGTTCAAACTTGTTTGAAAAATTCAATGCTCGCGGCAAAAAAGCTGTTTTTTCAATCACTTGGAACATCCTTTCTGATAACATCCCTGTTCAATGGCAGAAGACTCTGCCCAACGGTAATTCTAAAGGCTAAACGGGTGACGCTGTCAAGGTGTCAGGGGTCACTATTTTTGTGTCCGGCTTTTCAGGGTTTTCTTAAGAACGGAGGGCAATAGAACAAATATGCCGGTTATAAATCCCGCCCCGAAGACAGCCAAAAGGATCACGGCCAGCGAGCCCTCGAAATGAAACGTGAGGAAACTCAGGGTCACCACGGAGGAATTCTGGAGAATGAAAATCAGGAGCGCGACAGTTACCGCCAGGGCAAGGACGAGAAAGAATTTCATGTGGAGGATTATAGCATAAGAGAATCAATCTAACAGGGGGATTCCATTTTAAAACGGGGGTTCCGCCCCTTAAACTTCGTCTTAGTTCCAATACTAAAGACCTGTTTCGACGCGGTCTCGCGCCGAGCTACTTTCTCTTGTTTGGACCAAGAGAAAGTAGCCAAAGAGAAGGCCACCCCGGGAAAATTCCGGGCGGCTTGCTCGTGGTCGCTCGCTATCATAACTCCCCCTTGCCCCCTCTTAACCTAAGAGGGGGAAATCTCGCAGAACTCTGGCTGAATTTACAGAGCGAATTCGACCTTTACAGGGCCAGGGAGCGGCAGAGGGAGGTCTTGAAAGAGATCAGGCCGTTAAAGCGGGCGGGGTAAGCGCCGCAAAAATAGAACCGTGAGGCTGTCCCAAAATTCCTTTTTTCCTATCAGGTTGTCCTTAGTTGGTCATTCCCGCGCAGGCGGGAATCCATGGTTTTCAAGCCTTTAAGTGAACCCCCGCTTTCGCGGGGGTGACTGATTCTTAGCGAATTTTCCTATTTTGGGACAGCGTCCCCTTTAAAATTTTTGGCAGGCCATCAAAGAAAAAAACAGGAGGTTGTCCCCGATTTTCAGGGTTAAATAGAAAAATAAAAAAGAGCAGTATATTCATTATAAAAACTGTTGCAAAAATAGTTTTCAATAAATTTTCGCCAGTTAATCTTATTTCTTTTGCTTTTTCATCAGTTTTCAACCAAAAAAGGATTTTTTTGAAAATTGGCTTAATTGGAATTACATATTTAGTATCTTTTGTCATTCTAATCCCAAACGGATCATGCATTTGATCGAGTAGGCCTAAATCTTGATCTCTAATTTCCCAGTCTCTTTTAATTAATCGCCAGATTAGCCAAAGGATAAAAGTGCCAATTGGTAGAATATAAATAGCCCATCTTTTTTCGGCAAAAGATGCAGCAAGAATGCCTGCTTGAATTACTGCAAAAGTTTGTGTTCTACTCCAGCTCAATTTATCCTGATATAAATAATAATCGGTAAGGAATTTATAAATGGGGCGAAATTCTTCATTACTACAAATAAGCTTGAATTTTATTTCTGGTTTGAATTTTATTTCTGGTTCTAGATTTTCCCTAACTATTCCTTTTGTTAACTTTATCCAGAGAAATTTGGGTATCAAACATAAATTCTTTAGTACTCTTAAAATTTTTTCCTTCATAGCTGAAATTATCTTCCTCAAAAAGTAAATATTCTATTGAGCAAAATCCAAATAAGGTTCATGTTTTCCCCTTTAAAAGAAATCTTTTAAATATCTTAACATTCTCTCCATATCCTCCGGCACGGGGGATTCAAATTCCATCTCCTTCCCCGTAATCGGATGCGTAAAGCCCAACACCCTTGCATGGAGCATTTGGCGGGGGATGTGGATTTTCTTTCTATCCAGCTCTATATGGGTCTTTTTGCCGTAGACCTTATCCCCTAAAACAGGGTGGCCCATTGCGGCAAGATGGACTCTTATCTGATGGGTCCTGCCTGTCCCAAGCCTTGCCTCTATAAGAGTTGCCCCCTTGAACCTCTGGAGGACGCGCCAGTGGGTGAGGGCCTCGCGTCCGCGCTTGGTCCTTATGGACATCTTCTTCCTGTCCGCGATGGCCCGGCCTATTCTAAGCGAGATAACCCCCTCGTCCTCTTTGGGCGAGCCATAAATCAGGGCGACATACGCCCGCTTTATTGTGCGCTCTTTGAACTGCTCCAAAAGGCCATAATAAGCCTTATCATCCAGCGCCACGACCATCACGCCGGAGGTGTCTTTATCGAGCCTGTGCACCACGCCCGCCCGGAGCGGCCCGCCTATCGTGGCGAGTTTTTTAACATGGAAGGCGAGGGCGTTCATCAAAGTTCCCCGGGCGTGCCCGAGGGCAGGGTAGACGACCATCCCGGCAGGCTTGTCCACCACGACAAGGTAGTCGTCCCTGTAAAGGATATTTAATGGAATCGGCTCCGGTATCAGTCCTTCCGCTTCAACTATCGGCCTCTCAAGCTCTATCTCCATCCCCGCCTTAACTTTATCGGATGCCTTTAACGCCTTCCCCTTTAAATGCGCTTTTCCCGCCTCTATGAGTTTTTTCACCTGGGAGCGCGTGAGTCCGCTTTTTTCGGAAAGGAAAAGGTCGAGGCGTTTCCCTTCGTCTAATGGGGAGGATTTAATCAGCACCTTCGTCCTTGCAATTGTGCTGTCATGCCGCACTTGATGCGGCATCCAGATTCTTTCCTGGATTCCCGCCTGCGCGGGAATGACGACGAGAGGCCGATCATGAGAAAATGGGATTTTAAGATAGGTTCTAAAGAGGAAAGGCGAACAGGGACTGTCAGGAATATCATCTATATGTCCCGGTGGAGGACGGAGACGGGGAGGTCGAGCTTCTTCAGCCCGCTGGCCACAAGCTCCACGATGACGGGCGAGCGGTGCTTTCCGCCCGTGCAGCCGATGGCGATGGTGAGGGAGGACTTGCCCTCCTTCCTGTAGTGGGGGATGAGGAAGGCAAAGAGGTTGTTGAGCTTCGCTACGAAGTCTTTTGCGAGCTTGCTTTTCAAGACGTATTTTTTCACGGGCTCATCCAGGCCGCAGAGGTCTTTGAGTTCCGGCACGAAAAACGGATTGGGAAGGAAACGGGTGTCCAAGATGAGGTCGGCCTGCTGGGGGATGCCGTACTTGTAGCCAAAGGAGATTACATATAGCTGAAAGCCCGCGCCCTCCAGGCCGAGGAAGCTGTTCACGAGGTCCTTCAACTGGTGCGGGGAGAAGTTCGTGGTGTCTATGATCTTATCGGCATGGTCCCTTAAGGGGGCCAGCATCTGCATCTCCTGCTCTATGGAGGCCTCTATGGTTTCCCCCGTGATGGGGTGGGGCCGCCGGGTCTCCTTGTACCTCCTTATGAGGGCGGCCTTTTCGGCCTCCAGAAATATCATGACGATGTTGTATTTGTCCTTCAGGGTTTCGAGCGTGCTCTCGTACTGGGACAAAAACTCCCTCTCCCTCACGTCTATGCCGATGCCCACGCGGGAGATGTTTTTCTGGCTCACGGAGATGCGTATGAACTCGTCTATAAGCTGCGGGGGGAGGTTGTCGACGCAAAAAAAACCGCTGTCCTCAATTGCCCGGAGGGCCACGGTCTTCCCGGAACCGGAGAGGCCCGTGATGATGACGACAAGCGGTTTTTGCGCCGCCTCTTCTTTCCTACCTGATCGGCTCAATCAGTCCGTAGTTCCCGTCGTTTCTTTTATAGATTATGTTTATGTTGCCCGAAAGCGCGTTGGTGAATATGAAGAAGGACTGCCCCAGGAGCTCCATCTGGAGCGAGGCCTCCTCGGGCGTCATGGGCTTGATGTCGAAGCGCTTTGTTTTGATAATTCTCCCGCCCTCGTCCACGGGGGCCTGGCTTGGGGCCTTCGCGTTCTTGTTTTCGCCCTTCCTGTGGTGGGTGAGCTTGCCCTTGTATTTTGTCACCTGCTTTTCGAGCTTGTCCACCACCTGGTCTATGGCGGAGTATATCTCGCCCGTGGAGGACTCGGCCCGGATGAGAAATCCGTTTGCGTTCAAGAGGACCTCGGCCTTGTGCACGTTCTTTTCGAGCGTGAGCGTGACCTTGGCGTCTGCCAGGTTCGGCAGGAAGCGGTCGAACTTGCCGACCTTGTCCTCGGCGTATCTCTTGAGGGCGGGCGTCAGGTCAAGGTGTCTTGCCGTCACGTAGATGTTCATAGCGGCCTCCCTTTCAATCGTAGCGTTTGCGCTGGCTCTGGGGAGCGATGTTGAGCTCCTTCCTGTATTTGGCTACCGTCCTTCGCGCAATGTTTATGTTGCTCGTGCTCTGCTTGCATATATCGACTATCTCCTGGTCCGAGAGGGGTTTTTTGGGGTCCTCCTCCTCGATTATCTTCTTTATGAGGTCCTTCACGGAGGTGGAGGACATCCTGCCCGAGCCGCTCTGGAGCCCGCTCGAGAAGAAGAACTTCAGCGGGAAGAGGCCGTGGTCGCACGAGAGGTATTTACTGGAGGTGGCGCGGCTTATGGTGCTCTCGTGCATCCCGAGTTCGCTTGCCACGTCCCGCAGGTTCAGGGGTTTCAGCCGGCTCACGCCCTGCTCGAAGAACCCCCGCTGGAACTTTAGGATGCTTTCCGCCACACGGTAAATGGTCTTGTTGCGCTGGTCCAGGCTTTTCAAGAGCCATACGGCGGCGCGGAGCTTCTCGTCCAGGAACTGTTTTTCATCCTTCTGGAGGCTGTTCTTCTTCGCAAGGAGCCTCTTGTAGATGCTGTTGAGCCTCAGGCGCGGCATGCCCTCGTCGTTCAGGACTATGATGAAGTCGCCTTCGGAGCGCACTATGTAGACGTCGGGCGCGATGTAGACGGGGCTTGCGTTTGAGTAGTTCCTGCCGGGCTTGGGCTCCAGTTTTTCTATCACGTGGACTGCGGCCAGGATGTCCTCGGTGGTGCAGTTGTATTTTTTGGCCAGTTGGGCATAGCGCTTCTTTTCGAGGTCTTCCAGGTTGGAGCGGATGATGCTCTCGACAAGGCTTCCCTTCAAGCCGAGGGAGTCGGTCTGGAGGAGGAGGCACTCGGTCAAATTCCTTGCGCCAACACCCGTGGGATCCAGGCCCTGCACGAACCGGACGGCTTTCCGTGCCTCTTCGAGCGTGCAACCGGCAAGGCGTGAGATGTCTTCGTCCGTGGCCTGGAGATAGCCGTTTTCGTCAAGGTTGCCGATGACGGTTTCGGCGGCCTCGCGGAGCTTCCCCTCCACATTTGACAGCCTCAATTGCCACATGAGGTGGTCCTGGAGGTCGCCCTCCCGGCTCACGAAGTTCTCGAACGAGGGGGCCTGCACCGTGCCGGGGTTGAAATAGCCCAAGTCCCGCCCGTCCATCCCCCTCTCCTCGAAGTAATCGTCGTTGGAGAAGCTCATGAGCCTCTCCAATGGGGCCTCGGTATCGTCATATTCTTCGGCGGGCTCGGACTCCCTCAACTCTATTTCCGAGGACTCCGAGGAGCTCTCCTCGGCGGCCTCTTCGAGGAAGGGGTTTTCCATGAGTTCGTTGGTGAGGGACTGGGAGAGCTCGAGCTGGGGCATCTGCAAGAGTTTTATCGCCTGCTGGAGCTGGGGCGTGAGGATGAGCTTCTGGAGCAGCTTTATTTCAAGGCGGCTCTCGATGGCCATTTACATTAAAACCTGAAATCCCGGCCCAGGTAGGTCTCCCTCACCCTGGGTTCCGTTACGAGTTCCCCGGGGCTTCCCTCGTAGAGGATTTTCCCCTCGCTTATTATGTATGCCCGGTCCGTGATGGACAAGGTGTCCCTCACGTTGTGGTCGGTTATGAGGATGCCCAACCCTTTTTCCCTGAGGTATTTTAACATCTTCTTTAATTCTATTATAGCAATCGGGTCTATTCCGGTGAAAGGCTCGTCGAAGAGCATGAAGCCGGGCTCGGTAGCTATGGAGCGCGCTATCTCGGTCCTCCTGCGCTCCCCGCCCGAGAGCCTGAGCCCCTCCCTCCGGGCGAACTCCCTTAACTGGAATTCATCGAGGATGCTTTCCGTGCGCTCTTCGATATCGGCCCTTTGGAGGCCCTTTATCTCAAGCACCGCCTTGATATTGTCCCTTACCGAGAGCTTCCTGAAGATGGAGGGCTCCTGCGGGAGGTAGCTGATGCCGCGCCTTGCCCGCTCGTACATGGGGAGCCGCCCGATGTCTTCCCCGTCTAAAATGATTGTCCCCTTATCGGGCCTCAAGAGGCCCGCCATCATGTAAAAAGTGGTTGTCTTGCCCGCCCCGTTGGGGCCCAGGAGGCCCACGATCTCCCCGGAGCGCACCTCGAGGGAGAGGTGGTCAACGACAGTCTTCCTGCCGTATCTTTTTGTGAGCCCCTCTGCCTTGAGAATATGCGTCATTTGCGCCTCATTTACGCAATTATTTACGTTCAATGAATACCTTGCTGTCGGTGACCGACGTGCGGTCTTCTCCCATGTAGTAGATGACCTTGCTTCCCGTTATCAGGGTGCCGCCCTCGGCGATCTTGGGGTTTTCCGTAAAGACAACCTTGTCATCGGCCCTCGTATATTCGGCCCTCCCGGAGGTGATGACGCGGGCCCCCCGGACAAGCTTCACCGAGCCTGTGGCCTCGATCGTCTCCACCCCTCCCTCTTGCGAATAGAGGACGACCATTTTATCGGAGTGCATCGTCATGTCTTCGCTTTTTGCGATTACATTGCCCTCGAACACGGCCTTCCGGGCCTTGGAGTCGGCCTGCAGGCTCTGGGCCGTAATGGTTATCGGCCCCTTCCCCTTTCCGATAAAGCCCCCTTTTTCCTCCGCGTGGCCCCTTATGCCCGAAAAAATCATGCCCGCGCAAATAAGAACGAGAATGACCGAGAGCGGCCTAATTGAACCTGGCTTTGACATCGCTTTTTAACCTCACCTTTTTTTCGTCCGCGGTTTCAAGGCCCCTGCCGTGAATCTCCACGCCTTCCCCTTTGAGGATGACCCTGTCCCCGGTGCTTATTTTTCCGCCGGGCTTTATCTCGATGGAGCCGGTCTCCATGTCATAACCTTTTATCTCCGTTTTTATCTCCCCTGTAAGCGTGAGGCTTCCGCTTTCGATATCGAAAGAGCCCCCCGGCGCCCGGATGAGGACCTCCTCGGCCGGCACTTGCATCAGGACCTCCTCGAGCTTCGTGTCTTTCCCGTTCTGCAATAGCTCCGCCCTCCTCGAATCGAGGGCCCAGGCCACCTTCTCATCCTGAACATTTATGACCCTCACCTCTTCTAAGAAAGAGGAAACGGGCTCCGGGACTCGCCCAGGCGTCCTCTCGGCCCCTTCCCTTATAAGCAGGAAAAGGGCAATAATAAGGAGACCCGCTCCCGCAAACAGCAATACAAACCTCTTCGAAACCACAACATAGGTCATTTCGTCATTCCCCTTAAGAGGGCCTTCCGCATGGTCTCTGAGGGAGGGCGCATCCCGGTCCAGAGTTCCGAGGCAAGCACGCCCTGCCATAAGAGCATCCCCAACCCGTTAAAGGTCTTAAGCCCCATCTCCCGCGCCTTCTTTTGAAAAGGCGTCTCCCTGTATATGAGATCGCCAACGACAACATCCCCGTTTAAAAGGGAAGGATCGAGGGGCAGAGGATCGCTCTCTTTAAGGCCCAGGGGGGTCGCATTTATGACCACATGCTCTTCCTTGATGGAATCCATTCCTTCCACGGCGCGCACATTCTCCCTTATTTTTTTCAGGTCCCTTACAAGAGCATTTAATTTTTCCCTGTCTATGTCATATATGGAGAGCCTTTTAGCCTCTTGGGAGAGGTAATAGCTTATCGCCCTCGATCCCCCGCCCGCGCCGAGTATGAGGACGTTTTTCCCCTTTACTTGTATATTTTCTTCTTTCAGGGACTGCATGAAGCCGCGCCCGTCCGTGTTATAGCCCTTGAGTTTTCCCTCGTTATTGACAATCGTATTTACCGCCCCTATGAATTGGGCCTCTTTATCCAGTTCATCTAAAAACGGGATTACTTTCTCCTTATGCGGGACCGTTATATTTACTCCTCTTACGTTCCATGCCCTCACGCCCCTTACCGCATCCGCCAAAGCTTCGGGCCTTACGGGGATGGCGAGATAGCAGTAATTCAACCCCTTCTCTTCGAAGGCGGCGTTATGCATATCGGGCGAGAGGCTGTGCTCAACGGGCCAGCCGAAGAGGGCTAATAATTTTGTGTGCGCGTTCAGTTTCATTTGCCCTCCAGCATGCGCAGGAAGCCTCCGGGGGTGGCCTCGAATATCACTGCCTTGATGCCCAGTGCTGCCCCGACATCAGCGACAGTGAGATCATCGAGGAACATATCTCCACCCTCCTTTATAAGCGTATCAGGCACAAGTAGTATATCATGGGAGTTCGCATGCGGGGCGAGCGCGCGCACCGCATCGCGACCCGTAAGGAGGCCCGTAACGGTCACGGATGCCCCGAAGAACCTGTTCTCCACCGGGGCGGCCGTTATCCTGTATCCGCTTCTTGCAAGTTTATCCATCAAATACTTTTTCAGGTAAGGGAAAAAAGACATGCCGGTAAAGGTCAGATATCTTTCCCTTTTAACAGGTGCTTTGGGCTTTAATCTTTTTGCCTCACTTAGAAACAAGGGCACCATGCCCACGCCGTTCTCGATTTGGGGCAGCAGGCCGTACTCTCTCAGGAAAGGGAAAGCGCTCCTCCCGGCCTTTATGTAAAGCTCATCGGCCCCGAAGACAAGGGCGTCGCCGTGCTTTTTAATGAAGCGCTTTTGAAAGGACTCCACTATTTGAAGGGCCTTTTCGGCGTCTTCCCGAAGGACAGGGCGCATCTTTATCTTTCTGTGCGCGGTGAGCCCGACCGGGACGACGGCTATCGAGGACACATAGGGATAGGACCCGTACAAATCCCTTATTGTCTTCTTTAAGACCTCCCCGTCGTTTATGCCCGGGCAGAGGACTATCTGCACGTGGGAGCGTATTTTGTTGACCCGTAAAAAGGAAAGCTCTTTTAAAATGTCTCCGGCTTCCGGGTTTCCAAGCAGATAATTCCTGACCTTCCTGTCCGTGGCGTGGACTGAAATATAAAGGGGGCCAAGCCTCTGCCCGGCTATGCGCTCCCTGTCTTTTTCCGAGAGGTTCGTCATCGTGATGTAGTTGCCGTAGAGGAAGGACATGCGGTAGTCCTCGTCCTTTACGTAAAGGCTTTTTCTAAGCCCTTTCGGGAGCTGGGAGACAAAGCAGAATATGCACTTGTTGCGGCAGCGCCTTACGGGAAAATGCCTGAGGGCCATCCCGGGCTCTTTGTTCCCGTCTCTTAGAAGGAGGGTCTTCGCCGTTTTTTCTTCCGTCTCAAATTCAAGCCGGAGCGGATAGTCGTCTTTGAAAAAACAGTAATCTATTGCATCGGAAACGGTATTTCCATTCACCTTTACAAGGAGGTCTCCCGTTCTTATCCCCGCCCTTGCGGCGGGGCTCCCGTGAAGGACCTCCTCTATCTCAATCCCCTGTTTTGTGCTCACCGGCTATATGCAACCCTTTCTGGATATAATCGATCCCCGATATCACGGTAAGGCCGGCCGTAAGCCAGACCAGAGCGTCCTTCGGCCCCGAGAGGACATGGAAATTCACCTCGACGAGTATGACTGCGAAGAGGGCGAACTGGGCCGCCACAGCCAGCTTCCCAAGCCTCGTGGGGTTTATCTTGAGGGCGTGTCCCGTGAAGGTCAGGAGACTCCATCCAACCATTATTATTATATCCCGGCAGATGATAAGTATTGCAAGCCAGGCCGGCAGGAGCTTCGAGATGAAAAGGAAAAGCGAGGCGGTTATGAGCATGAATTTGTCGGCCAGGGGGTCGAGAAAGGCCCCGAAAGGGGTGCTCTTCCCCGTAAGCCGGGCTATGGCCCCGTCCAATTTGTCCGTTGCCGCCGCGCTTATGAATATGTAAAGGGCGTAATCGTACCGCTGGTATACGATGGCTATCATGAAGCCGGGTATGAGCATGAGCCTGATTATGGTGAGGACGTTGGGCACGGTGAGCACGATCACAGGCTTCTCCTTTAAGGGATATTAAGAGGGAACGAGGTGAATTTCAGCTTGAGGCCGAGTTTCCTGTAACACTCATTCGCGGGCTTTCCATTAAGGATTCCAATAAGGGCGACCGCGTGGCAAGCCTCCACTCCGAACGAATGCTCACGGGCACTCTCAAGGGCGAGCTTGGCTATCCTCATGGCGCTCGCTTTTTCCCCTTTAATGGCCTTGAGTTCGGCCTCCGTAAGGAGACAATATATCCTGCCTCGAGGGTCTTTCGTCTTGGTGAAGAGCCGTTCCGCCTCCTTGAGGGCGCGTGCCGAGTCAGCGAGCTTCCCCATGAACTCGTATGTTTTGCTTACGCTCCAGAGCGTATATGAGGAGCTTACGATGTCTCCGATGCGTTCATAAAGTTTCAATGCCTTATTAAAATTTATGAGAGATCCTTTCCAGTCCCCTTCCATGCGCCGGGCGTTCCCCACGCCGCAGTAGGAATATGCGAGGCCGAAGGGGTCTTTGAGGCGCAGGAAGAGCTTGTTCGCGTCCGAATAATATTTCAGCGATTGTTTATAAAGCCCTTTCACGCGGGTGGCCCCGCCCAGGCCGTTCAGGCAAAAGCCCGCCGCGTGCTCGTCCTCAAGGCCTTTGAAGCGGCGGTAAGCGTCTTTGAAAGTCTCTATCGCCTTATCTATATCGCCCTTTATCCTGTAAGTGCCCGCCTTTGCCCAATTGAGAAATGCGAGCGCCTCGTCATCTTTGTTTTTGGAGTAGACCCTTTCCGAGTTTAAAAGGAGCTTTAATGCCGTTTTCCAGTCCCCGCGCGCCCTCAAGGACAGGGCAAGGCTCACGGCGGAATCGGCCTCTTTCGTCCCGTCCCTTAAGTCCTTTGCGCTCTTTATGGCGGCCTCGTAATTGGAGATGGCCGAACCGAAGTCGCCGAGCATCCGGTACACGTGCCCGGCAAGGAGATGGGCCTGGAATTGCTCTTCTCCCGTGAGGGAAGACTTGAGGGCGGCCCGGAGGAGCTTGATCGCCTCACGGTAGCGTGCCTTTTCCCTCAAGAGGTCGGCTTTTTCGAGTTTGTCTTTAATTGATGTCATTAATTGATGTCAATGAGCAGTTTTCTCAGTTTTATAACGAGCCCGGCGTAGTCGCCGGATTTATAAAAGGCAGAGCCCATTACGAGTATATCGGCCCCCGCGAGGGCTGCGTCACGCGCGTTCTCAAGATTTATGCCCCCGTCCACCTCTATGGGAAGGAAAAGCCCTTTGTCTTCGATCATTTTTCTTAAGGACTTTATCTTCTCCAGGACCTGCGGGATGAAGCTCTGCCCGCCGAAGCCGGGGTCCACGGACATGAGGAGGGCAAGGTCCAGCTCCGGGAGGATGTCTTCGAGCGTCCAGACGGGCGTGGACGGGTTCAGGCTCACGCCTGCCCGCGCCCCTTTTTCCTTTATGAGGTTCACCGTCCTGTGGAGGTGCCGGGACGCCTCCACGTGCACCGTAAGGTAGTCCGCCCCCGCTTTTATGAAATCGGCCACATAGCGCTCGGGCTCCTCTATCATGAGGTGGACATCCAAGGGTATATTTGCGGCCCTCTTTATGAATTCCACTATGAAGGGGCCTATCGTCATATTGGGGACGAACCTGCCGTCCATGACGTCAACATGGAACATATCCGCGCCGGCCTCTTCCGTGGCCTTAAGCTCGTCTGCGAGTTTTAAAAAATCCGCCGAAAGGAGCGACGGGGCTATCTTAATTTCCCTCTTCATCTTCCCCCAGAATAAGCTGGATTTCCTGCCCTTTCCGGACCCTCGCACCCGGCGCGGGGCTCTGCTCAAGGACCGTTCCCGTTCCTTCCGGCGATCTCCCCTCTACAACGGGCAGGAGGCCCAGTTTTTCGGCAAGCGAGCGGGCCTCTTCCTCGCCCATCCCCGTAAAATCGGGCGTGTAATAGATTACATCATGCCCCCCCACGCTTACAACCACGCTTACGGCCCTGTCTATCTTGCCCATCGGGGCGGGGCTCTGGGCGATGATCAGGTCCTTCTCTATAATATCCGAATGGACTTTTATCACCCTCTCGATCGAAAGCCCCTTTGCCTGGAGGAGCACACCGGCCTCGGCGAGCGTCATCCGGGTGATGTCGGGCATGAGGCCCACCGGGGGGCCCTCGCTGAGGACGACCTTTACCTCTTCCCTCTGGTAAATCTTTTCTCCGGGATTGGGGGCCTGGGTGAGCACATGCCCACTTGGCACGCCGGGGTCGAAGGCCCGGCCCGCGAGCACGAGCTTCAGCCCCTCGTCTTTTAATATCTTGTGGGCCTCCTCGACGGACTTGCCCGTTATGTCCGGCGCCTGGATAAGCCGGAGTATATTCAGATATTTGTAGGCCAGATAGCCCGAGCCCGCGCCCAAGGCGAGGAACAAAACCACGACAACGGCTCGCTTAATCAGCTTTTTCATGTCTCAGCCTCGCCGAAAAGAACCCGTCCATATCGTGCCTGTGCGGATAAGTCCTTAAAAAAGCATTTTCGATTAAAGGGGAAAGAAAAGGCAGGGCGGGTTTTTCGATGATGAAATCCTTCCCCTCTTTTGATTTTAAAAACTCCTCCATCACCTCTTCGCCCTCTTCGGGCTCGGTGGAGCAGGTGGAGAAGACGAGAATTCCCCCGGGCTTGAGGAGGCGCGCCCCTCCTTTTAGAAGTTCTGCCTGTTTCCCCTTAAATGCGGGGAGGTCTTTTTCCGAATGCCTCCATTTAACATCCGGGTTTCGCCTTATTACTCCCAAGGATGTGCAGGGGGCGTCTATGAGGACCCGGTCGAAAAGGCCCCACTTAAGGGGGTCTGCATGGGTAAGGTCCGAGAGGACGGGCTTTATCGAGCGAAGCCCCAACCTTGACGTGTTCTCGTGCAATTTAGCCATCCTGCCCTCGTCTATATCCATGGCGACTATCTCGCCTGTGTCCTTCATCATCTCCGCTATATGGGTGGTCTTTCCGCCCGGCGCCGCGCACCCGTCCAGTATACGCTCTCCGGGCCGGGGGTCAAGTACAAGCGTCACAAGTTGGGCCCCCTCGTCCTGGGGCGTACAGACCTCATAAAGGTAAGGGAGTTCAAGAAAGCTTGTCCCGTCGTGGAGCTTTATCCCGACAGGGCTGATATCGGTCGGGTCCGCCTTCAAGCCCTTTTCTTTAAGAAGTTTGAGAATTTTTTCCCTCTCCCCTTTAATGGTATTTACTCTTAAGGTGAGGGGAGGAATTTTATTATTGGCAAGCGCAAGGGCCAGGGCCTCGTCCGGGCCCATCCTTTTTGCGTACCTCTTTACGAGCCACAGGGGATGAGACGTAATAAGGCTTATACTTTTGAGACGCTCAGCCTCATTTAAGGAAGTCTCCTTCGCCTTTTTTTCAAGTTCTTCTATTTTCACCTTAAAAGAATCTTTTTCCCTTATAAGGTTTCTGAGGACGGCGTTCACGAGTTCGGGTTTCCCGCCTCTTTCCTTTTCGAGCCGTACGCTTTCGAAGACGGCGGCCCTTTCGGGGACGCGCATAAAAAATATCTGATAGGCGGCGCACATTAAATTAAACATCGTGGACTCGCCGGGTTTTTTCTTGAGGAAGCCCGAAAGGAGCCAGTCCAGAAGCCCTTTCTGCCTCAAGACCCCGTAAGTGAGTTCCATAAGAAAGGCCCTGTCCCGCCTTGAGAGCCCTTGTGCCAGCTCCTCAAGCGTTCCCTTTGGAAGGGCGTTCTTGAGCAGGACTGCGCGGAGCGCCTGAAGGGCAAGTTTTCTCGCGTCCTCTCCCATTGATCTTCCCTGCGGTAAGACCGCAGGGAATCTAATGTAAGGAATTTTGTTCATTACATTCGCTCGCTATTCCCATGGCAAGACCACAGGGAATACGCTCGCTATCCATTTAAAAAGGTAATAAGTTCATAAACTTATTGAAATCCGTCCTCATTGTCCGCATATTATAGATTAGCATGGGAGTTTAGAGGCTTGGGGAGAGGCCCCCCCTGTAATACAATATAAGCTGGGGCGATTGAATACTTAAAAGAGGTCTTCCCGTCCGTTAGTCCATGGGCATATTAATCGAAAAGAAGGTCATGAGGAACCGCACGCATGTGCTTGCATCGAGAAAGGAGGCGGGGGAGCTTCTGGCCTCTTACCTCGGCCAGTACAAGGGAAAAGAGGCCTTCGTGGTCGCCATACCGGCGGGCGGTGTGCCCGTGGGCGCCGCTATCGCAAGGGCCCTTTCCGCGCCCTTTGATCTCCTCACTGTGAGAAAGATACAGATACCCTGGAACACGGAGGCGGGTTTCGGGGCCGTCTGTCCCGACGGCACGGAAGTCTTGAACGAGCCCCTCATGCGGAGCCTGGCCCTCGAAAACGGGGACTTGAAGGTGCAGCTCCAGAAGGCCCTCGACGTCATACGGAACAGGGAAAGGCTCTTTAGAAAGGAAAGGCCTTTCCCAAACATAGAGAAGAAGACCGTTATAATCACGGACGACGGGCTTGCCTCCGGGTACACAATGCTTGCCGCGCTCAAGTTCGTCAAAAAAAGGGCCCCCGGAAAGGTCATAATAGCAGTTCCGACCGCCTTCGAACGGACCGCGCACTTCATATTGAAGGAAGTGGACGAGCTCTATTGCCTGAACGTAAGGAGCGGGCCCACTTTCGCCGTCGCCGACGCCTACGAGACCTGGTACGACCTTTCGGACGGGGAGGTGCTCCATATCCTCCGGGAACTCGAAAAAGAGGGCCTCTACACCCTTCAAAACCCTTCGAAGGTTAAATAGGAGCCTGTTCGAGTAATGTAGCCGCAGGCTTTAGCCTGCGTTCATATAGCGCGTTCATATGGCGCAATGAAGGTTGCGGCTACAACATAGTGGGTCCTCAAATCAGGAAACGGTATTTGTCGGACAGACGCATAGTCCATTTAAAAATTCAAAGAACTTAGGAGGCGATATGTTCAGGGTCTTTTTTTACACGGAAAATAATCCCGCTCTCCTTTTTGTGAGGCTCGCCCTCGGGATAGTCGTCCTGCCCCACGGGATGCAGAAGCTCTTCGGGATCTGGGGCGGTCCGGGTGTGGCGGGGACGATTGACGCCTTTATGAAGGCGTTCGGGTTCTCCCCGGCGATAACGCTTCTTGTGATAGCGACCGAGTTCCTTGGGGCCGCAGGGCTTATAACGGGTTTTCTCACAAGGCTCGGCGCCTTTGGCATTGGCACCTCCATGACCGTCTGCGCCCTCATAAACCACATCCAGAACGGGTTTTTCATGAACTGGTTCGGCACGCAGAAAGGGGAGGGGATAGAGTACCACGTCCTTATCCTCGGGATGGCCCTCGCCCTCGTCTGGAAGGGCGGCGGCGCCCTTTCGATTGACAGGTATATAGCACGTAAAGTCTGGACGGCTTATAAGAGATAGAGAAGAGGGTGGCGGGGCGGGCGGGGGCATCCGCTCACCCGCGGGGTGCAGAAACGCGGCAAGTTTGTTTTGTCTGGCTCTTTTACATTTCCGATGCGCCGCTTTCCTCCTGCTCCCGCTCTGTGCGGATGTCCCGCCCTCTCTCCGAAGCGTTTTTCTCGTTGTCATTCCGGGCTGACCCGGAATCCAGTCTCTTGTCTGTTCCGTCATACCCGTCCTCTTTCAAGTAGTGGTATAATTTCAGCATGAAAATCGCCACATCGGGGGAAATGCGCGAAATCGACAGGCGCACGATAGAGGAGTACGGCATCTCGTCCCTCGTGCTCATGGAGAGGGCCGGGCTTGCGGCAGCAAATAAAATAAAAGAAATAGCCAAGCCCCAGAAGACCATCGTCCTTTGCGGGACGGGCAATAACGGCGGGGACGGGCTTGTTGTGGCCAGAACCCTCAGAAACGAGGGCTGGAACGTAAAGGCGTTCCTTCTGGGGAAAGAGGAGAAAGGAAGCCCCGATTTTAAAACTCAATTGACCGCCGCAAAAAAATTCGGGGTTCCCGTTGTAAAAAGTCCTCTCGAAGGAAAAGACCTGCACGCGGCCATTATTGTGGACGCGATATTCGGCACGGGGCTCGGCAAGGAAATCACAGGGCCCCTTGCCCAAACGATAGAGCTTGTAAATAGAAAGACCTCCGATGAGCCGGTTATCGCCGTGGATATCCCCTCGGGCATTTCCTCCGATACGGGCAAGGTCATGGGCAAGGCCATTCGGGCCGATTACACCGTGACGTTCGGGCTCGCCAAGCCCGGCCATTTTCTGCATCCGGGGGCGGCGCACACAGGCGGGCTTACGGTGGCGGACATCGGCTTTCCCGCTCGCCTCCTGGCGCATGAGGACCTCAAATTAGAGCTTATAGAGAAGGAAGACGTGGCCCGGCTTATTCCGGAGCGCCCTGTCTATTCCCACAAGGGGACATACGGGCATGTGCTCCTCGTCGCGGGCTCAAGGGGAAAGACAGGGGCGGCGCTCCTTGCGGCAAGGGCGGCATTAAAGGTAGGGGCGGGGCTCATCACAATGGGAGTTCCCGAAGAGCTGCTTGATCTTTACCAGTCGAGGGTTACCGATGAGATGACGCTTCCCTTGCCCTCCGAGGGCGGGATCGCAAAGAGAGATGCCCTCGATAAAATCCTCGAATTCGTTCAAAAGAGTGCCGATGTGCTCGCGATGGGGCCGGGTATGGGGATAAGCACCGGGACAAAGGAACTCGTTATTGACATTATAAGAGTTTCCGCCGCTCCCCTTGTCCTCGACGCCGACGCGCTCACCCTTTTAGGAAATCCGGAGGTCTTGAAAGGAGCGAAGGCCCCCATAGTGCTCACCCCCCACCCGGGAGAGATGGGAAGGCTCCTTGAGCTAACAGTGGGCGAGGTTGAATGCGACCGGATAGGGAGCGCCCTTTATCTGGCGAGAGAAACGGGGGCATATGTTGTCCTCAAAGGCGTGCCCACCATAATCGCCGAGCCGGAGGGACGAGCCTTCATAAACCCCACAGGCACGCCCGCGATGGCCAAGGCCGGCGTAGGGGATGTGCTTACGGGGATGATTGCGGGGTTCATGGCACAGGGAGTCTCTCCTCTGGACGCGTCCATCATGGCGGTTTACATACACGGGCTTGCGGGCGAGCTTGCGGCCGCACGTTTTGGGGTCCATTCGGTATTGGCCTCCGACTTGCATGCCTTCATTCCCAAAGCCCTCAAATCCCTTTATGCCTGAAGCCCATATAGTCCGCCCCCTCTTATTTGGTCCTTCCATAACCGCCTTTTTTACCGGAAAATATCCCGGTGCGGAAAAGGGCCTGATAGCCCGCCTTGCCGGGATACCCGAAAAAGATATTTTTTACCCGGCGCAGAAGCATACAGACCGTATAATTGTCTTGGAGGAGGAAACGCAGGATTTCACGGCGGACGCCGTGATAACCCGCCAAAAGGGGGTACTCATAGGCGTGCAGGTGGCCGATTGCGTGCCTGTCTTGATCCATGACGAAGGGACGGACGCGATCGGGGCGGTGCACGCGGGCTGGCGCGGCACCGCGGACGGGATACTGAAACTTGCCATTAAAGAGATGAATAAGAAATTCGGCTCGGTTCCCGATAACATCAAAATAGCGATAGGCCCGGCCATCAGGTGGTGCCATTACGAGGTCGGAGAAGACGTGCTTCTAAAGGTAAAGGCGCAGACCGGAGAGGGGAATTACTATAAAACCGAGGTGGAAAAACCGTACCTCGACCTCCCGCTCGCCAATAAAGCACAGGCGCTCTCGATGGGAGTCCGGGAGGAAAATATCTGGCTCTCGAATGAATGCACCTATTGCGGGGCTGGTCTATTCAACTCCTTTAGAAGGGAAAAAGGGACCGGCAGGCAGGGCGGGTTCATAGGGAAACTGGAAAGGAGATGATCTTATGCCCACGGCAAGAAATATCATGAAAAAAGAGGTCGTAACGGTCGCGCCGGACACCACGGTGGAAGAGGCCGGGAGGCTCTTTATCGAAAAGAACATAAGCGGGGCCCCCGTCGTGACACGAGAAGGGCGGCTCTACGGCATCGTGACCGAAAACGACTTGATAACAAAAAACAAGCGCCTCCATATACCCACCATTCTGCGAATTTTCGATGCCTTCATCCCGCTTGAGAGTTCCTCCTCATTGGAAAAAGAGATGAGGAAAATGGCCGCCTACCTCGTAAAAGACATTTGCACGCGGGATGTGATCACTATAAAAGAGAACACGCCCCTTCAAGAGATAGCGACCATAATGACCGAGCGCAAGGTCCACCTCCTGCCCGTTATGAGGGGAGAGAAGGTAGTGGGCGTTGTGGGGAGGCGCGAGGTCCTGAATGCGGTCCGCGAGGCGTGAGAGGTTTTGAGGCTCGTTAGCCGAAAGCCTTCGGAGACGAAGGCCGCCGGGAGGAAGCTGGGGAAGCTCCTCAGCCCGGGGAGCACCGTGTACCTTTACGGGGAACTGGGGAGCGGAAAGACTGTATTCGTAAAAGGGATGGCGGGGGCCTTCGGCATACCCGAAAAAGAGATCGCGAGCGCGAGCTTCGTCCTTATAGCCGAGCACGAAGGGCGGCTTCGCGGCAGGAAAATCCCATTCTACCATATAGACCTTTACAGGCTGGAGAGCGCGCGAGAGGCGGAAGCGATAGGGATCGAGGACTACATAGACTCGGACGGGGTGGCGGTGGTGGAGTGGGCCGACAGGCTCTCCCGGCCCGAAGAGGGGGCGCGGGAGGCGCGGGAGGCGCTTGAGGCGCTTCGGGTGCGCATTAATATTGTCTCCGGCGAGGAGAGAGAGATTATAATAGAGGGCAATATAAAGGGTAATGAAGAATGCGATGAAAAAGATAGGCATAGTAACAAAAGGGGGCATACCGGGGGCCGTTGATATCCTCAGGGGGTTTCTCCCCTGGCTCAAAGAGAGAGGGCTTGAGGCAGCCCTCGACGAGGATGCCGCCGGCGCGCTCGGCATAAGAGGCCATCCGCGCGCCGGCATACCCGCTCTCTCCGATATGGTGGTGGTCTTCGGCGGGGACGGCACGATGCTCTCCGTGGCGAGGCTCGTCTGCGAGCGGGGGATACCCATACTGGGGGTCAACCTGGGCGGGCTCGGCTTTATTACCGAGGTCAGCAGAGAGCAGCTCTACGAGGCGATGGAGCGGGTGCTCGCGGGAGACTGCCCCTATGAAGAGCGGATGATGCTCAATGCCGTGATAAGGCGTCACGGCGAGCAGATAGCCGAATACACCGTCTTGAACGACGTTGTTATAAACAGGGGGGCCACCTCCAAGCTGATAGATATAGAGTCTTACGTGGGCCGGGCCCTTATGACGACCTTCAGGGCAGACGGGCTCATCGCCTCAACCCCCACGGGGTCAACCGCCTACAGCCTCTCGGCGGGCGGGCCGGTGCTCTATCCCACAGTGGAGAGCATAGTGCTTACGCCCATCTGTTCCCACACGCTTGCCATAAGGCCCATCGTGCTCCCGCCGGATGTGGAGATAGAGATAAAACCCATAACGCGCGCGGCCGAGGCCTTTCTGTCCATGGACGGGCAGGTGGGGTTTTCCCTCAGGCAAAAAGACAGTGTAATAATCAGGAAATCCCCGTTTAAGACGAAACTCCTCCTCCCCTTCGAGAGGGATTTTTTCCAGGTAATGAGAGAGAAACTGAGATGGGGCGGATGAGATGGGTCGTATGACAAAGGCCCAGTTAAAGGGAATACTCGAATTCTATAAGGCGATGGGGATCGAGCAGGTCCCGCGCGTCTCGCCTCTAAAAGAGCCCAACCCTGGACAGGGCCATATCCCCACCCTTTCTAAAAGGGGACCGCATGAACTCCCCCCCTTTTCTAAGGGGGGGCGAGGGGGGATTAGCAATGTTGGGATTATAAAAACTTCTTCCCTTAATGAGAAAAAGAAAAAACTCTCCCTATTAAGAGAAAAGATAGGAGACTGCAAGAAGTGCAAGCTTGCAGGGGGGCGCACCAACCTTGTCTTCGGGGAGGGCAACCCGGACGCCGAGATACTTTTTATCGGCGAGGCCCCCGGACGGGAGGAAGACCTTCAGGGGAGGCCTTTCGTGGGCGACGCCGGGAGGATACTTACGGAACTTATAGAATGGATGCGGTTTAAAAGGGAGCAGGTCTTTATCGCAAATATTTGCAAGTGCAGGCCCCCCGGGAACCGCGACCCCGAAGAGGACGAAGTAAGGGCCTGCATCCCATACCTGAAAGAGCAGATAGAGACCATCTCGCCAAAGGTCATACTGGCCTTGGGAAGGGTCTCCGCGCAAAATCTTCTTAATACGAAAACGCCCATCGGAAAACTGAGGGGAAACGTTTACGAGTACGGGGGCATCCCCCTCGTTCCCACCTTTCATCCCGCTTATATCCTGAGGAGCCCCGGAGAAAGGAGAAAAATGGGTGAGGACGCCCGGGTTGCCCTTAATCTTTTAAGGAGGAAAGGGGCATGAAGGTCATCTGGGCCCCCTGGAGGATAGATTATATCCTTTCCAAGAAGAAGGGGGCGTGCCTCTTCTGCGAATACCCCAAAGAGGACAATGACCGCGAGAACCTCATCCTTTACCGGAATAAAAATACATACGTGATAATGAACAAGTACCCGTACAACAACGGCCATCTGATGGTAGTGCCCTACATCCATACGTCAAGCTTCGACGGGCTTTCGAATAAAATCCTTGCCGAACTCATGGAGCTGACAAAATTCTCGGTGGACTGCGTAAAAGAGGCCATGAGGCCAGAGGGTTTCAATATAGGCCTCAATTTCGGCAGGGCCGCCGGGGCGGGCATCGAAGAGCACATACACATCCATATAGTGCCGCGCTGGGCCGGGGACATGAGCTTCATGACGATATTGGACGAGGTGCGCGTCATCCCCGAGCACATCCTTGCCACTTATGACAAGCTCCATCCGATATTCCAACATGAAATGAAATGAAGTGAATGCTCCGCGAACTCCGCATAAAAGACTTCGCGATAATAGAGGAACTCTCGATAGAATTCGATGGGGGCCTGAATGTCCTCACGGGGGAAACCGGCGCGGGGAAATCGATTATAATTGACGCCTTGGGCGTGGCCCTGGGCGAGAGGGCCTATACGGAGATGATAAAGACGGGGGCCCAGGCGGCCTCCGTTGAGGCGCTATTCGATTTTGAGAATAAGGCCTTATTGCCCTTTGAGACAATGGGGATCGAGGGCGGGGAGGAGGTCATCCTGAGGCGTCTCATATCCTCCACGGGCAAAAGCAGGGCCTATATAAACGGCGCTATGGCGACAACCCAGGCCCTTTTGGAGGCGGGCAAAGGGCTTGTGGACATCTACGGCCAGCACGAGCACCAGAGCCTCCTCGCGCCGCAGAACCAACTCCTCCTGCTCGATGATTTTGCCGGCACGGTCCCCGAAAGGGAAAAATTTTCCATCCTCTTTGCGGAAGTGAGTTCCATCCGGAACAGGATTTCCGCCCTCGCTGAGGCAAGGCGCGAGCGCGCCCAGAAAGAGGACCTCCTCTCCTTCCAGATAAGCGAGATCGCGGCTGCAAACTTAAGAGAGGGGGAAGAGGAGCAGTTGGAGGAGGAGAGGAAAATACTTTCCAATCTCACGAGGCTTAGAGAGCTTATCGAGGGTATATATTCCCTCCTTTATGAGGACGAAGGGGCATCCTTTGCAAGATTAAAAAAAGCGAGGGCATTACTTGCTGAAATGAGCGGGATCGATGCGGGGGCGGGAGAGACGTTATCGCTTATCGATTCGGCCCTTCCTCTTATCGAAGAGGCCGTCATGCTCGTGCGTTCGGGGAGAGACCGCTATGAGATGGACCCAAAGAGGCTCGACCATGTCATGGAGAGGCTTGAGCTTATAAAGAGGTTGAAAAAGAAATACGGGGAGAGCATAGAGGAGATAATAAGGTTCAAAGAGCGAGCCCAGGCGGAACTCGAGGCCCTTTCCGAGCTTGAAGAGACCGGGGCCGGACTTGAATCCCGATTAAAAGAAAAAGAAGAGGCACTTAAAAAACTCGGCGAAGAGCTTTCAAAAAAAAGGGAAAAAGGCGCCCGCACGGCGGAAAAGATGGTCCTCTCCGTCCTCGCGGAGCTTGCCCTCGAGAAAGCCGATTTGAGGATCGACCTCAAAGGGACGGAGGGTCATGGGGGGATGGGCCCGGACGGGATGGACCGGGCGGAATTCCTTTTCACCGCAAACCCCGGGGAGGCCCTTAAGCCGCTTTCAAAGGTGGCCTCGGGGGGAGAGCTATCGAGAGTGATGCTCGCGATAAAGAGCGCGCTTGGAAAATGCGATAAAAAAGAGGGGGGCGCAAGCGAAATACCCGTCCTCATCTTCGATGAAGTGGACGCCGGCATCGGCGGGGCCACGGCGGAAAACGTTGCCCGGAAACTCAAGGAGCTTGCCCGTTCCGGCCGCCAGGTGCTCTGCGTCACCCATCTTCCCCAGATCGCCTCGGCCGCGGACGCCCATTATTTGGTCGAGAAGAATTTGAAAAAAGACAGCGTAAGCGTTAGAGTAAAGAGGCTCCGGGCAAAAGACCGCGAGGAGGAGATAGCGAGGATGCTCGCCGGAAAACTTACCGGCGTCTCTTTGAGGCACGCCAGAGAACTCCTCGAAAGGGCCTTGTAAATAAAATAATAAAATATGGGCAGAAAAGGCAGGATAGCCATACAGAGAGACCTGTGCAAGGGCTGCAAGTACTGCGTCCTCGCCTGCCCCAAAGGCATCCTGGAGATAGAGAGCACCCTTAACAAGCTCGGCTATTTCCCCGCCCGGAGCAAGAAAGGGAATTCCTGCACGGGGTGCGCCCTCTGCGCACGGATGTGCCCCGAGATAGCCATAGAGGTCTGGGCGGAAGACTAAGGAGTCTATCCGAGTAATGTAGCCGCAGGCTTTAGCCTGCGTTCATATAGCGCAACCTGAAGGTTGCGGCTACAACTCCACTTCCCCCATTTAAAAGGAAATCGGGAATAAGTGTCATTCCCGCG
>Ga0214473_10001060_pt1 | contig 37256 bp, 29 predicted proteins | sample RVTome_7_FD_203509 | JGI IMG/M metagenome (GOLD analysis project Ga0214473, IMG submission 203509) | Soil microbial communities from uranium-contaminated site in the Upper Colorado River Basin, Wyoming, United States - RVT98D197 | ecosystem: Environmental > Terrestrial > Soil > Contaminated >... | reverse complement strand
GGCTGTACCGCTGACGTCCCCGTCGGCATGAACGCCACACGATGTTCTTCCCTGGGATTTAATACGGGATTGTCCATGCGCGGACGAGACGTCCCCGCTCCAGCCGACCGGGAGGTCAGCGCTACAACAGGATTTTGACTTTGTCCGCTACTGGTGACTCTAACATTTTGTGAGATTCACCATTAGCCAAGCCCTTCGTCCTCTGCCTTCTTTTGATATCACAACCTGTGATATCAAAAACTCCCATTCTTCCTTTGATAATTGAAATTGGCTTAACAGAGTTCCTACCAACCCGCAGGTTGTTCGATTAACGCGTACTCGCCGGGGTTCATACCGTCCGACGGCGGCCACAATGCGAGATCGCCCGTTGTCGGGTTGATATCGATCGAATGATATTGTTTGCTTGCCACGACCGTCGGACCGGCATATATTGTCAGGTCGGAACCGATTTTGACAAGCTCAACATCACCCGATTCCAGGTTCCCCATCGCGATAATTCTGCAATCAGCGTAATTCGGGTCCGACCAGTCGGCGACCATGTCGCACGGCTTGTTCGGCCATCCTTTCAGTGAGAGCGACCCGGAGAAAATATTTGCTATCTCTCCAATGTAGACAGGAGGCGACTGGCTGATGTCGTACGAGCGGATTTTTCCGTTGTCATATCCGGTAAGGACAAGAAGTTTATCGCCCGGTATGCAGATAAGTTCATAGGGCGTGCCCCAGACCTCTGGTAGAGAGATGGCATCCGACATATTTTCAACTAATTCGCCGGGCTGAGGACCGTCCGGCGTGAAATGTTTTATTCCGGGCGCGAAACCCCACTCGGGGAAAAACCCGTTCCAGAAACCGCCGCTCCCGTCTGTGTCCAGGCTGAAAACAATGCCGGTATTGGACGCGTTTGTCTCTCCGGCAAGTTTGCCGCCCTGCGCGGTCCAGACCTCGACAATCGAATCCGTATCGTTCCAGACGATGAAGAAATTCCCGGTTTCCTCCGCGACATCGATGGAAAGCGGTACGGGCCAGGATCCAATGTGCGGATTGCCCCAGCCGGGTCCGAGGGGATCGCCGTCCACCGGGGTAAGAGTATCGATGATGTAAGTTGGAACTACGGTGCCGGCGAAGCCGCTGATGTAACCGAGAAATTCACCGTCATTTACAGTGCCGGTATCGTGAACAAACACGGCATCGTAGGCGGTCATGTGAGTGCCGCCGCCGAAATCGCCGGTCCCTAAATTGTTGGTGTGAATCGCGGAATTGCAGCCAGATGGCTCTACAACCTCAAAACCGTCGGAAAGCGTGCCGGACTGCAAGTCGGGATTCGTAACGACAACATCCCAGAAGCCAAGCGCTGCCCCGGTGAGCAGGAAATCCGCGGTGATGTGCTGGTCATCAATAAAAACTATGTCAAGCCCGTCAATGTCCGCCTGACCCGGTTTTTCGAGACGCGCGGCGCAGCCATCGACGAAATTAGCGCCGGTGATTTCAGCATTGTCCACGCCGCCGTCCTGAAAGCCGTAATCCGGATTAATGCTAACTACAACCGGCGGAGGGTCCGTTGAAACGGGAATGGTGAATCGCCCGAAACCGTTGACCAAACCTGTAAATGGGTCATCCTCGTTATTCAACACCTTAATTAAAAGCTCTGCACCGAGAGCCGGATCGAGTCCCTGTCCTTCATTCTGAATTTCGATCTCCCAATGACCCTTATCGCCATCGACATAAATTGGAGGGTTCGGGTGGTAACCATCGCTATTCGTACATTCAGGAGCGTATGAGATGAATCCACCGGTAGCCAGCACTGATTGATGGTCCCAGATATCGACACCGAGCGTCACCAATCCGATGCCCGCGTAAAGCTCACCGGAAACAACGCTGATATCGACCCTGTAAGCCTCAGGGCAATTGGCGGTCAGATCGAAATCATCGACAGTAAACGGTTCTTCCCCGGTGGGCGGTTCCCATGACGCATCGATCGCGTACCAGAATCTGAGAGGTGCACCTTCCTTGAACTGGAGCTGGTATGTTCTGACGACTGTGTCGCCGTTGAGAAAAGCGCGACGTCCGAGTTCGTCCTCGCCCTGGCCTTCCGAATAATACGCTTTGAAAGCGTTGAGGTCATTTGTCGGCGCGGGCCAGAGCGGTGACACCATCTTGCCTTTCGAATAGCCAAATATCCCCGGCTGGGTGTAATCGTTCGCGTTGAACATCATTGTCCATCCGTCCGGATTTAACAGCGCTGAATCTCCCCTCAAGGCGCATGTCGTGAGGAGGTTTGCTATTTGAAAAGACCCCTCAAGCATGACAATCCCGCGCACATCGAAGCCGATGTAATAAGAAAGCCCCGGGAATGGGTGTGTTATTGCAATGTCGACATCGAATCCGTACGGCTGCGGGATGATCGGGGGCTGCACGCTGAGGCAGTCGAAGCACGGTCCTTCCTCAAGGAACTTCCGCACATTCGCGTGAAACTCGCCGAACCTGAGCGGAGTGATATCAGCGCTCAGCGAGTCCGGGTCAATTGAAATCTCCCAGAGTCCCCAGACCTGACGTCCCGCGCTGAAGTCCTGCGAAGGACGCGAGTTGGTCGGGTCCAGAGTTGGCGATACCGACGAACCTTGTGAACACCCGCCAAGCAGAACAATGACCGTAACCAGAAGCAACCCAGTGTAAATTTTTGTATTCATGCTTTCCTCCGATAGTCATAAATATTGTACTATATCATTGACACGGATTCACGTTTCGAGTTCGAGAAAATGGAAATTTAGTGGATTTTTTCAACCATACCGCAAGTCCGATTTTCTGGTAAAATCCGCCTTGCTATGGATATAAGAGACAAAAAAGAGTTAATCGAAAGGTACACCGAGAGGTACAAAAAGCACGGAGGGGTGGTCAGGGCGCTCGGAAGCGGAACCGACGAGCATCAGACGATACGGTACCGGGTAATTTCCGAGATCGCGGACCTTGGGGGCAATCGGGTGCTCGATGTCGGCTGCGGATTCGGCGGATTTATCGATTACGCGCGCCACTTCGGACAGCCGATGCAGTACACCGGGATCGATATCGTACCGGCCCTTCTGGAAGAGGCGAGGAGACGTCACCCGGAGGAGGAATTTTTCGAAATGGACATCCTCGAGGCGCCGGACGATCTTGAATTCGACTACATTGTGTCGAGCCAGGCGTTTAACAATAAGTTCACGTACTCGGACAACTGGGAAGTGATGAAGCATGTACTCGGCAAGTGTTACAGGCTCGCGAAAAAGGGTGTCGCGATAGACATGATGAGTTCGTATGTCGATTTCAAGGAGGACCGTTTATATTATTTCCACCCGGGAAAGGTCTTCGAGTTCTGCAAGACCCTGACTAAGCGCGTTACACTGCGTCACGATTACCCGTTATTTGAGTTTTGCGTATATATGTACCCGGATTTCACCGGTTGGCGCGCTGAAGAGGGGGAATAATCGATCCGGTACCCCACCATTTATGGTGGGTCGGTTCCAAAAAAATAACCGACCCACGCTGAAGCGTGGGGTACCGTAATTTATAGCCGTCATAAATAATGAGTGCAAGTCGAAATATCCTCCCTCTCCTGATAACAGTCGATGTCTGCGACGGGTCGTATGATCGCGGCGACAGAAGGCCGCGGTTTAATGACCTTATGGATGTCCTCCCCGATCTAAAAAACTTCCTTTTTAAATTTATATCCTCGCACACCAATCATAGTAGCTTGCCGGTCACATGGTTTCTAAGAGCCGATGAGCAGGTTAAGCGCGAAATGGGGAGCGTAACCGGGCTTTTCACGGGATGGAAAAAATTCTGGGATGATATTATCGCATCGTACGGCGAAGTCGGTTGGCATCCGCATCTGTTTTTTGAAGATAAGGGAAAGTGGGTCCCGGGAAAAAACGGAAAACAACTTGAGGAGCTTGCGCGTAGTGCCTGGGATGAAATAATTCAGGATAAAGAAGCAGGATGGAACCCTGTGACGTGCAGGATCGGCGAGGCCATGTGCTCAAACGGGCTGATGAGATTTCTGGACGAGGTCGGAATCATGGCCGATTCGACCGCGATACCCGGACGCCGCAGGTCCGATTCCGACCGGCATTTTGACTGGGAGCCGACACCTGAGATGCCGTATCATCCTTCTCAAAATGATTACCGGAGTCCTGCCGGTGACAATGAAACCCCCTTCAGGATTCTCGAAATACCCTTCACCGTCGCTGAAATCCATGCTCCTTACGATGCCCCCGGCGCTGTTGTGCAGCGATACCTCGATCTATCGTATGACCCAACCGAATTTGAAGCGGGTCTAAGGAAATTATTGCCAACGGCATTCGAATTAGTCACCGTCATTCATCCGATGCAGGCTGCCGGACTCGAAATTCCCGACGGTGGACTGATTATAGGCGGGTATGATGTTATAGCTAAAAATCTGGACGCGATTGTCAGGCTCTCGAAAGACGCAGGGATGTGGCCAGCGCCATTTAGAATGTGCGATTTCGCCGAGATAGAAAGGATTCCGGAAACCTGGGGATGATTTCAGCCTTAATCCGGCTTGAATTTAGCGCAAAATCCATTTCAAAATATATCAATAGTGGTGGTATCATGTCCCCATACCCTCAAGGAGTATCATTATGAAACCCTATTTCAGCTACGTCATGATTCTTGCGGTTCTGGGTATGGCAATAGCAGGATGCAGCGGCAATGGAGACGGAATCGCGCCGTCGATAAACCCCGCTGAAAATAGCGCTGCGAGCGCATCCCAATCCGACGGACGAAACCTCTGGGGACTCTGGGAGTGCAGCTACAATCCGGAACTTAACGCGATCGAAGCGGTACCGCTCAGGACAACCATGTTCACGATGAATATTAACGTGCTTCTTGCGTCCAAACCGGGAAGTTTCAGTGTGACCGATCTGGATACGTCCGGACTATTTACGGATGGACGCCTCGACTGCACTGTGAACATCACGCACCCCTATGAAGGTTTCGATCAGTACCACGGGTTCGATGTCTGGGGTGTCTTTTTACATAACGGGAATTCGCAGCTCGAATATGACGGGTTGACATACGGAGGCGGTCCCGATGCTCCCGTTCCCGGCAATGAGGCGGTTTTGCTCAATCCCGACGGTTATACTCGCTGGTTCAACGCGAACGAGTTCAATGGCGGAGGCCCCCTCCATATGTTTGAGTTTTATCCCGGATCGCCGTCCAATCTCCCGTACCCGACCGCAAGCCTCAACGGCTATAAAATCTTCGCGGAGACGCTTGGAGCGGAGACGGATTACTATACGTGGATAAAAATTCCCGGTTATGAAAATCTCAGAAATATTTTCCGTGCGGGGACGACAAATTCGAGGAGGTATGAGCTTCAATTCCCGATGCCGGACGGCCTGCCCCAAATCAAATTCAACTATGCGGTAATCGCGACATGGGCGAAAGGAGATCCGACTCTAACCGGGGATCCGGACGAGTATGAGCCCGGTGATTTTCCTCCCGACGCGAATGTCGATGAGGCATTTTTCGTCCATGCGTCGACTGCGGCAAGCGATCTTTACTTCGATTCATCGGGTGTCGATCCAAAATTCGGGGGAGATTTCCGTGCGGATGTCGAGGTTTTCGACTGGCAGGGCGGACCGGTTGGCGGCAACGGTGTCGCGAATGAAATTTACGATGTGAGAATCGAGGGCGATTTTCTCCCGTCCGGACCAGTGTTAATCAGCCAGCCGGAGCTGCTCGCGATTGCGTCAGACGGTGGCGCGAATTCGTCGGTGTTCCAGATTGAAATTACCAACTGCATACCATCTGCGAGTGGTGACGCTGAATTCTGGGTGATCGTCGAGAGCGCAGGCGAGCACGGCGATAGTTACGGTCAGGGCGTTCCGTCGGTCTATCCCGACCCGGCACGTCGCGCGGCTTTTTATCGGGGAAAAGTGAACGTAAGCGACACAGCCCCGTTTGTGAACACGCCTCCCGATATCACAGGCATTGAAGACGATATTCTCGGTGGGGGGAGTTACCAAAACCCGGTAACGACCAACGATCATGCTGTGACATACAGCGCGATTTTCACCGACCCGGATCCCGGGCAGACATTCACATTCACTTGGTGGATCACAGTCGATATGACCCTGCCGACCGATGACGATATCGTCGCGATGCCGGTAGACTGGGGGACTTATACTCCCGGCGACTATGATATTTATGTCGAGGTGAACGATGGCTTCGACCCTGTCTTGAGCGGTCCGCATGATATTACGCTGCAAGCGGGAAAAATTCCCGAGTGGTCCGCCTCGCCGATGATCATCGACTACGGCGCCGAGATGCCCAGGGCATGCGTAAACGCGCTCGGGGAAATAGCGCTTGTTTATCATAAACAGAACGAAGGGATTAAGTACGCTGTTAACAACGGGTCATGGGGCGTGCCTGACACTGCATATTACTGGGAAGGCGGCGGCAATAAGGTCGAACCGACATGGCTTAGCATATCCCCCGGCAATGCCGATCATGACGTATTCGCGTCTTATAGAGGCTATGGGGAAGGCGCCGGAGATCCGTCCGGCAGAAACGCGCTGAGATGGCTGGGCGCCGCAGGAATGTGGGATTACGTTTTCCTTCAGGGAACCTGCGCGCAGGCGACATACATGCTTCCGGACGACGATGGGACTTTTACAAACGTATTTAATTTGAATGATGGCAGTTCTGATCAATTATGGAGCTTGGAGCGCACATCATTCGACGACACCGACCCCGGCTTTTCTGTTTTATGCGACAGCGGTCAGACATTATTCTCAAGGTGCAACACCACCGTGAGGGATGGGAACAACCATTATGTCCTTTACACGGAAGGACCGGTGGACCTGCCCTATGTCAGGTGTCTGACAATTTCCAAATCGGACAACGCCGCCTTTCAGACGACCGACATCGTGGTCCCCGTACTCGGTAAGGAATCATCTCCGCCGTCGGTGGCGATTGACGGTAACGGCAATCTGCACGCGGCATGGTACGGTGTGTTTGGCATTATTCCAGCCGTATATATCTATTATTCAAAGTCAGAAGATGGCGGGCTTACATGGTCTGAACCCGTAGGCACCACCGGCGACGTGGAGGTCTTTCCGCAATATCTTGAGGACCATGTCGGGATCGCGGTGGATTCGAACGGCAGGATTTTCATCACGTTTGCCCGTGGGGAATATCTGTACGCTGTCTGGTCGGACGACGGTGTCGACTGGAGCGAGCGGACAAGCCCCTACGAGGGACCGCTCCCGCTCGGACATCACATGACCCAGCCGTACCCGTTGATGGGTCCGGACGACACCCTCCACCTGTTTTACATCTCGAAAAACGAGCAGTTTCAGTTCGGCACCCTTTGCGAATACACGATGAAATAGCCGTTTATCATTCTTTGTAAATTAAAAATTGTCCCTGTGGCACACACAGCCCGAATTTGTGTGGCACACACAGCCCGAGCTTGCGAGGGATGTGTGTGTTTTAGTATATATAAATGAATAATTAACGGCCACATACAAGCTACGCAGGCTCCGCTTGTATGTGCCATAGGCAATTTTTTTATTATTGTTCTGAGAGTGGTATAATTCGCCAATCTATTTTTCATGTTTTTTCAAGAGTGAATCAGTATGCATTGGGATAACATCGATAGTGGAATCTTGAGGATGGTAGCGGGATCTCCCGGCGGAACGAGCATCGCCGACGCGCTGTTTCGGAAGCTCGATATTAAGCCGGGGATGAAAATTCTCGATATCAGCCCGGGACCCGGAATCCTCGCGTCGATCGTCGCGAAACAATACGGCGTCCGCATGACAACTCTTGTGGGCGGCGCCGACGATGAATCCGCGACGGAGTCGGCAAAAGCGAAGATCGGAGTCGGCGACAATGTAAGAGTCATACCCGGCACAGTCACAACGATACCGGAGCCGTCGGAGGAATTCGACGTAATATTCAGCATGGGTTATCCGTTCAATCCGCCGCCGGAAAGCATGTTCGCGAAGGAGATTTACCGCGTGCTCGCTCCGGACGGCGTCGTCGGGATCGCGGGACCGTGCGGGATCGCCAATTTCGCCCCTGAATACTTCGAGAGTGCGCTGGAAGAGGCCGGGGTGTCGGATGTCAAGACCCCTGCGTACGCGGCGCTTATGTTCGCGCGCGAGGGATTTCATATTTTGACGGCGGAATTTTTTCCGGACGCGAGGGACCATTGGAACGCATGGCTGAAATCGGCTCCGTCCGGGATCGTGACGGACTCATTACGTCGGGCATTAGTGGAGGACAATGGCAGGTGGATGTCGCTGGGTCTTGTCGTTCTGAAGAAACCGCCAAAACCCGCCTGGGCGCTGTAATCCGGGAATCATTGCAGGAATTGCCCTGAATATTTCCATTACCACCTTGGATTCCCGGGTCTTGGAGCGTTGAGGAGTGGGCTCCTGTGAAATGGTTTCCCAGGCCACGGGGCTGAAACACCTACGCCCAAGGCTTGACAATCAAATTCCCAAAGCTAATAATGTTTCTATACTGTATCCTCTGGAGGAGACCCCGATGGCAAGGCAAAAGCTCGACAAAGAAACCCGAAAAGCCGTAAAAGAAGCTAAGAGGCCCATTGAGGAAGTAGCGAAGATAGATGCCAATGAAGCAGAAACGCGAAGACGCATAGAGAGGATTTTCGCAACTCTCATGGGGTATGATGTCTTCAAGCATATCACCAGGGAATGTGCAGTCGCAGGGATTGGGCCAACCGACTACTGTGATTTTGCCATACAACTTGAGAATGGAGACGCAGACAAACCGGTGATAATGGTTGAGATCAAAGCAGTAAATGTTGATCTCATGCCGAAACATCTAAAGCAAATTTCATCGTACGCCATTAATAAGGGCACCGAGTGGGTTATTCTGACAAACGGAAGAGAATGGCGACTTTATCACGTCTCATTCGGACAACCTCCACAGTTGAAACTTATGGAATCATGGGATCTGATGAGCGATAGTCCAGAGGCACTTGCGGAGAAGTTTTCTCTCGTGGGCTACAAAAATGTCAAAAAAGGCATCCTGGACGAAATGTGGATGAAGGCCAATGTCTTGACTCCTCAGAACCTTGTTGGAATCCTGGTTTCAGAGATGTCAATCAAACTCGTCCGTAGGGAAATCAGGAAATCAACAGGTGTTCTTGTTGCACCGGACGAGATCGTTGGAGCAATCAGGCGCATTCTTAACGAGGCGGCACTGACAGAGATGGGAGCGGTCAAAATCTCTCTGCCAAACCGCAAAAAGCACCGAAAGGCTTTGAACGGGGAGGCTTCGGGGAGAAACACGGTTGCTGAAAAAATTCCGCAATCCAACCATGAAGTAACCTCAGAGCAATAGCGCACCGCCTGACTTCTAAAGACGAATTAGAGGGAATCTTGATTGGGTGACATGTATGAGCAGTACATTCTTTGCTAAGAATGAAACGAATACATGAAATAATCGACTTCACAAATCCGGCGGACAGGGCAGGCAGGACAGTTGCTCTCACTATCTCGGTCGTAATCGTCCTTAGCATCCTTGCAACTGTTTTGGAGACGTCTGGTTCTCTGTATGCCAAGTGGCGAACAGAATTTCGAGAATTCGAGTTTTTTGTAATAATTCTGTTCTCAATTGAATACCTTGTGCGGATTTGGGCGTGTACTGCAGATGAAAAGTTCCGGCATCCCATATTAGGCAGATTAAGATATGCTCTTACTCCTCTTGTACTGATTGATCTAATAGTTATTCTTCCGTTCTACTTATCGGGTCTGCATACCAATCTGGCTTTCTTAAGGATTTTTCGGTTCATCCGTCTGCTGCGTCTTGCAAAGCTGGGTAGGTATTCCACAGCACTACAGATTTTTCATCGAGTTGTGGTTCGCACAAAAGAACAGCTCACGATAGTGCTTTCGCTTCTGCTTGTGATGGTCGTTGTCGCTTCATCGCTCGTATATTCTGCGGAGAGTTCCGCTCAACCCGATGCTTTTGGCAGTATTCCATCTGCGATGTGGTGGACTTTTTGTACTCTCACAACGATCGGCTACGGTGACATCTACCCCATCACACCGATAGGAAAACTTTTAGCAGCCTGTATATCGCTACTAGGGATCGCTGTGTTTGCTCTACCAACCGCCATTCTCGGCGCTGCATTCATAAATGAAATTTCCCTCGACAACTCTCATCCTGAGATCAAAGTCTGTCCTTTCTGTGGCAAGTCACTTGATGAATAATAGTCCCGTAGCCCCACTCGTCCTTGGCTAGGCTGCGCAACTCCGCACTCCAGTTCTGTAGCCCGGGGAACCATTCCCCGGGATTCCTCATGCCAAACTGCCAAACTCTAAGTAGCCGACAAGGGAAGCATTGTGTTATAATATTTAGCGTCAAATTGGAGGCCCCCAAATGGTATTTAACTCTCCTTGGACATTCAAAGACATCCTGCAATGGATCGTGATATTCGCGATGGCAATCGCTTGCAGCGATGCGCATGCTCGAACAGATTTTAACGTAATCAACTCATTCTATTCTCCTAGTGGATGCCCAATAGAGGTTACAGAGGTTGAAAGCCATTGGCAAGATTACAGACCAGGGCAATATAATGCTTTTGGGAGTGTCCTAATCAAAGAACTTCCGGAGGGAATTTGGTGTAAAGTACACTTTGATATCCTTGATGATGAGAATGCCAAAAAAATTATAGGTGTAAAATTCGGTATTTGGTATTTTAACGCTTTTGATGAGTTGATTGATATCCAAACGGGCCTTTCATCAGATGAAATTTACAAACCTGGAAAAAGCTACGTTTCGGAATGGACGACAGAATATTCAGGAGGGGAAACACATTACCGGACAATTGTTTTTCCATATCAAATTAGGTTTGAAAATGGTGAATATTGGAAGGTTGATTTTAACGAGATAGCCAATTGGTTCTGGGAAGAAATGGAATCGGGCACCCAATATGAAATAGGCGACCTTTTCCCAAATGAAAAATTCCCTGAGTTTTATGAAACAGCCTCGTAGTACTGTAGCCCGGCGAACCATTCCCCGGGTTTCCTCATGCCAATCTGCCAAAATCCCGGCAAATGGTTTGCCGGGCTACGTGACTCGATTACAGAGCATCCTTGAGCCTGATGTAGATGTTGTAATCTCCGCCTTCAAGGACCGAATACGCCGCGACAATTATGGAGCGGATCTACTGTCAAATGGCTGAAGTGATACCGAATATTAAGGTTATTAAAGTGTTCATTTAAAGCAAACGATAACTTACTTTGATGGTGTGTTCGACATTGTCGGCAATTTTGCGGGCTGTGTCAAGGGAATCGGCGGCAGTGATGATGTAACCGTGACGCTGAGTGTCCATAACGGGTGGCGACAGATTGTCTCCCGGATTTATATATAAACCACAAGTTACTACTCCCTGAATTTTCCGCGACTCCTCGACACCGGAGATCGATTCAACAAGGCCCGGCGGGAACAGAAGAAAACGCAGGACCCCGGCACGGTCGATTGTGCGCCTGACAGGTTTTTCGCCGCCGGTCGCGAAATTTACATTAGCTTCGAGAAGGTCAACGCCTGAAATTGCCGGGATGACATGGCTCGATGTGCCGGACCCTCCGCCCCTGTTCGCCATTTCGACGAGATAGATGCCGTCATTCGACACAATCAGCTCACCGTGGATCGATCCCGCTTCAATTCCGAGGGCTTTCACGAGAGTTTCATACGTATATTTAATTTCTGCTATAACTTCAGGAGGCATCTGGGCGGGGAAATCGAGATTTACGGCGATTATATGCGGGGGAGGGGTGTGTTTCTTAGCGCTGACGCCGAGAAGATGGGTTTCTCCAGCGTATCGACAGCCCTCCACGGTCACCTCTGTCCCCTCTATAAATTCCTCGATCAGGATTTTTTCCTCTCTTGAAAATCTAAATGCCTCGACACATGCTCCCTCGAAATAACCAATCTCATCCACACGCTGCACTCCCCTGGAAGCCTGCGAATCGGTAGGCTTTACGACACACGGAAATCCCACTCCTCCCGGGGCTGTCGGATGGTCTTCTGTCAGGGCTTTTACGGCTTCCGGAATTGTCCGGACAACTCGATACCGGGGATTTTTCAGCCCCGCTTGTCCGGCAAGCTCCCGCATACGGGCTTTATTTGTGGTGTTGAAGGCTGTTTGAATCGACGGACCGGGAAGATTAAGCGCTTCGCAGATTCGCGCCAGTGTGGGAACGGACAGGTCGGTCTGGTCCGATACCGCGCCCGCTATGCCGACTTCACGTCCCAGAGCTATGGCGGAATCGGCATCGACGATATTGACAGGCTCGAAACGGTCGGCAACAGCGGCGCCGTCCGACCGCGGATTCATGTCAATCGCGAGCGCCTTGAAACCGAGCCGCTGGACCGTTTTGATCAGGGGGATCTGCCAGAATCCGGCGCCGATGACCATCACCCACTTGTCATGCATGGGTTATTCGGTCTCCTCATCGCCCGCATCATCGTCGGCGAGGCGCCCGGCTTCCTCAGGCGTAATCCATGTGCCGACCGGGTTGAGTCCGAGCGGCGTCGCGGTGAGCGTTGTGAGTACTATCTGAACGGCGTGCTCCGCCGGGAATTCTTTCAGGAGAATTTTCATCCCGGCTCTCGGCGGCTGTTCTTCGCCTTCCCCAACCTCTTTATAGTTGATGAATAGAGCGGTCTGCCTGCGGCCGTCCGGATCGGTGCTGGTTATCTCATTGACGATCGATTTTTCGCCGGTGGTTTCTTCTTTCGGATCCAGCACTCCCCGTTCGAGGTAAGCCATGTAAAATTCCTGGATGGCTTCGATTGGAGCGCGAGTTATGTACGATTCCCGGAGGTCGGAGTTCTCGCCCGCGGGATAAATTCGCTGGGCTCCCGGAAATAGAGGCGGGAAGCCCGGATTGCGTTCAGACGCGCCCGAGTCGCCGACCTTTTCGCGCGAGTCGGTGTAGATTACACGTCCCGACTCATCGACATAATAGCCGGGTTCTTTCGAGACTGAGCCTTCCTCGAGAACGACGGGTTCGTCGGACGCCACGGATTTGGGCGCGTCGAGCGGCGCCTTGCATCCGGGAGTTATTATTGATGCAAGGATAATTATGGCGATTACGCAGTATTTTGTAATTTTTATGATTGCGTTCATTTTGTGTTTCCGGCGCACATTATACAACCGTTCGACGTAATTCGGGGACAGTAATTCGGGGACTGGCAACAATTCGGCTCATGCAAGCCTGGACAATCTCGAAGCCTAAATTGCCGAATTGGTGCCTGTCCCCGAATTAAGCAAAACAAAACGGTAATGCAGATTATTTTGATCTTCATGATTTTCTTCACTTGATTTTATCAGCGCACATTATACGTAATTCGGGGACAGGCACCAATTCGGTCGTAGAAACGTCAAAATTGTTCAAGCTTGCGAGGACCGAATTGTTGCCAGTCCCCGAATTACCAGTCCCCGAATTACCTGTCCCCGAATTACTAAATCACTATCTCGCGGGCCTTGCTCTTTAAAAGCCAGAGGAAGAACGGGGCGCCGAGCATGGCGGTAATTATTCCCGGCGGAAGTTCTGTCGGAGCCATCACGGTCCTGCTGAGCAAATCGCATAACACAAGAAATCCCCCACCGCCGAGGACACTCGCGGGTAGGACAAGGCGATAATCAGGTCCGGAGATCATGCGAACAGCGTGAGGGACGATCAACCCGACAAATCCAATGGGTCCGACCTGCGACACCGCCGCTCCCGCGAGAAGCCCCGAGATCGCGAAGCAGACAATTTTGACCGTATTGGTCGATATTCCCGACGTCTCCGCGGCTTCGTCGCCAAGCGCCATCACGTTGAAAATTCTTGCGTAAAAAAACAGGACAATTATCGATAACACGAGCGCCGGAAAAATCCCGTTGACCGAATCGTATCCGACCGCGTCCAGCGACCCCATCATCCATCGGATCAACGCGAAGTTCTGCTCGAAATCGCTTGTATATTGGAGCAGGAGCACAATCGCGCCGAAGAAAAAATTTATGCTGACTCCCGCAAGAAGGAGTGTCCCCGTGGTAACACGTCCGCGGTTATTCGCGAGCGCCCACACGAGCAGGAGGGTCAGAAGCGACATGATAAACGCCCCTATTACAGTTCCCGGTACTATAAAGGCGCTCAGCAGCGTTCCGCCACCAAGAATGACAAGCGCTGCCCCTAGCGTCCCGCCCGACGCCACCCCGAGCGTGAAAGGCGACGCAAGCGGGTTTCTCAGAAGCGCCTGCATCACCGCTCCGCTAAGCGCAAGCGAGCCCCCCGCGACAAACGCGAGCATTATTCTCGGAATTCTTGTCGTAAAGAGAATCGCCCGACCCTGGTTCTCATAGGCGGGGATCGAAAAATCGAGCGCCTTCGATAAATCGACATGCTGTGAGCCGAACAAAGGCGCTATCGCGACGCACGCGGCACCGAAGACGATGTAACCGAGCATCCACGCTAAAAAACGCAGGGGCGAGAGCGATTTGATCGATCCGTTCATTCAGCGCCGCCCCCTGTTTTGATTTCGCGCGGGAAAATGGCGCGGTCGTTTCCATCGGTAATGACTTTTACACTGAGTCCGTATGCGCGTTCGAGGATGTCCTCTTTCAAAACATCCGACGGCGCGCCGTCGACAACAATTTTGCCCCCCGCCAGAAGAACCATTCGGTCGGCCCACCTCGACATCGAACCGATATCGTGCGCGACAACGACTATCCCGACCCCTGATTCGACAAGCGATCGAAGCATAGCATAGGCTTCGGCGCGGTACTTGATGTCGAGGTTGCTGACCGGTTCGTCGAGAAGCATGCATTCGGGCTGCGTCGCGATCGCCTTCGCCAAAAGGACTCGTGCGCGCTCACCGCCGGAGAGTTCGTTTATTAATCGACCGCTCCAATCCGAGATCCCGACTCTCTTCATCGCATCGGACGAAATCTCGATGTCACGCGCCGAATCGAAAAACGCGCCTCCGGTGTGCGGCCAGCGTCCGAGCATGACCACCTCGCCGACAGTGAACGGAAAATGGACCTCATCGTCCTGAGGAAGATATGCTACTTTTTTCGCAAGCTCTCTCGATGAAATATCCCTGAATTTTTTTCCTTTGAATTCGAGCACACCCGAAGCTGGCTTGATCAGTCCGGAGAGGATTTTAAGGAGCGTGCTTTTGCCAGCCCCGTTTGGTCCGATGAGCGCGACGAACTCGCCCGGGGACACATGGAATAAGTCGACGTCGAGGACTTTTTTCCCAGGCTCATAGGCGAAAGCAAGGTTTTTGACTGTGTAAAGCGTATCGGGCATTGGCGTGGACATTAAATCGATAAATGGGGTGAATCGCAAGCGGGGACTGGCACACCGATTTCGCCTGACGATAAACTCCACTTTATTACATATCTCGACAGGCGAAATCGTGGTGCCTGTCACCGCTGATGCATGGTTTTATAATTTTTGCTGGGATAATAATTTATTGTCCCGAATATTTTTCGAGATACCCTTTCGCGTCGGCGGTCGACAGCTGCGAAAAGTCATCATAGAACTGCCCTACCGCTCCGAAATATTCGGGAACATCCACTGCGAAGACATCGTCTGCGACCTCCTCGAGCATCCTGACCGCCTGCACGCTCGCGACAGGAAGTCCAACATAGACTTTTTTACCCTCGCTTTTCAAGCCGTGCACGACGGCGAGCATTGTAAGCCCCGTCGCTGCGCCGTCATCGACCACGAGCACCCAGTCCGCGTCGTCTATCAGCGATTTTTTGCCGCCTCGAAGTTCCTTCTCCATTTCACGAGCCCGCACGAGTTCATTCTCGACCATCGCTTCGAACTCACGCGGAGGAGGAAATTCGCCATCGGTCAGTAACGGGTTCCGCACGTACTTCCCTGAGATATCGACAGCTCCGATCGCGAATTCCGGCTGCGCGGGATGTCCGACCTTGCGTACCGCGCGGAAATCGAGGGGGAGTTTGAGGTCGACCGAGATCGCCGCCGCTACCTCGATCCCGCCACGCGGAAGCCCAGCTACAACGCCTTTTCCGGGGATACCCTCAATCACTTTTCGAAATTCGGACGCGATCGCGCGTCCAGCGTCATAGCGGTTCAGATATCGTCCGCCGTGCTGTTTTTTGTACGAACCGTCGAGGAATCCTGCCACGAGAATAAGACTAGCATTTGCTGGATAAAAATCAAGAAAATCGCAAAGACAAAAATGTTAAAATCCGTGGATCATGAGCGAGATAAAAACATATAGAGCATGGATTGTGCCTGAGCATGGCGGAATAGATGTCCTCAAACTTGAGGAAAGAGAGCTTAAAAATCCGGGACCCGGTGAAGTGCGAATCAAAACCGCATCCGGGGCGCTTAACCACCTCGACCTATGGGTGCGACGTGGTGTGCCGGGGCATAAATTTCCCATCCCGATGATACCAATGAGCGATGTGTGCGGGACGGTGGACGCTGTCGGCGAGGGAGTGACATCGCGGTCGGTCGGTGAGAGGGTCGTTCTGATGCCGGGAGTGGTGAGGGGGGATCAATCGGACTGTGCCGAGACTGACGATCCGCTTTCGAAAAACTATCGCATACGTGGCGAGGGCATGGACGGCGGCGCGGCGGAATATATTTATGTACCGCATTTCGAGGCGATCCCGATTCCCGATACGATGGACTGGGACACCGCGGCCGCGTTCGGGCTTACCTTTATGACGGCATATCGGATGGTTTTTACTCGCGGGAAAATCCGTCACGGCGACTGGGTCCTGGTGCACGCGGCTGGAAGCGGGGTTTCGATCGCAGCGATTCAACTCGCGAGAATGGGCGGAGGAAAAATCATCGCGACCGCCGGGAGTGCGGAAAAAATCGATAAAGCGCGGGAGCTTCTTCCTGTCGACCATATCATCAATTATAAAGAAGCTGATTATGCGAAGGAGATCAGGGATATCACCGGCAAGCGCGGAATTGATCTGATAATCGATCATGTCGGGAGAGACACATTCGACGCGAATATCAAACTCCTCGCCAAAGGGGGTCGGATGGTGACGTGCGGGAACACATCGGGACCGTTCTGCGAGACAAATCTCGCGATGGTGTTCTTCAAGGGATTGAGCATATTGGGAAGCACGATGGGGGCGAGGCGGGAATTTTTAGCATGCCTGGATCTGGTCGGACGGGGTCTTGTCAAGCCTATTGTGGACAGTGTTTACCCATTTGAGAAATTACCCCAAGCGCACGAGAGGCTTGAGAGTCGGAACGCGTTTGGGAAGGTTTTGTTGAGGATGGAGTGATTGGCTTAATTTACTGCTTTTCCCATTCAAATTTCTTTTGAGCCTTTTTGAAGAAGTTCCATTTCTTAGTTAAGTATTGATATCTACCGGCAACTATTCCCGGGGAGATCTCAAGTTTCCCGGCAAATGTAAGAATTTCATCATAAGTCGTAAACGATGCAATTTCATCATTCAATTTTTTAGGAATTAAAATATTAGCGGCAAATTCATCTGCAATATGTTCGTCTTCGTCTTTACAGTTTTCATCATTGATGTAGAGCTTTAACTTGCTGCCCTTCAAAATATGACCCGCCTCATGGAAGAACGAAAACCAGAATTTGTCCTCGGATTTTCCACGGAGGCTCAAAATAATCATTGCTTTGTCTTTGTTTAGCCATTTCGACGCGCCATTCCAGGGTACTTTCCTCATTTCCGGGATAAGCGAAACCATTACTCCGGCTTCCGCACACAACACCTTGATTCTGGGAAGGAAATCTCCTGGCTCATCACAAGTCAAAGTCTTGATTTTTAGCAAGGCATCAAAGAACTTCTTCCTGTCGTACGGGTTTGTGGAGATTTGGAGTGCCTCAAGTTCTCCAAGCCTGAGCCACGTTGCTGTTGGCCTGGGAAGTGTCTCAAAGCAGCTCGACCGTCTGGCAGCGAACTCAGGATTTTCCCACAGATTGTGCCAGGCCATTACACTGCTGACGCCGAAAAAACCAAGCACTGCGCGAAGGAGCTCAACTCTATCCTTCAGGGGTTCTATGACTCCCCTCTTAATCAACTCGGCCACCGGGATTTCCTTCAACCATTCCAAGTCATCTGCCAATTGTCCATGCTCCTGTAACTTGGTCAATTGCTCGCGGTAATTGGCTTCGAGGTTATTCCAGAAAGATGCAGGCATATCAGTTACAAGCTCAAGCCTGTTGGCGGTTTCGTAGCTGATCGGTTGTTCCCCTTTGAAGATTCTGCTGAGCGACTGAACAGTTAAGTCTGTCCGGATAGCAAGCTCCCTGTCTGTCATGCCTCTCGACTCGATAAATTCCTTCAGAGTTTCACCGGGGCGGATCGCATAGTCCAGATCGAATCCATATTTTTTCTTTGCTTTAAGCATCTCTTTTTTTCCTTTAGTGTGTGTCCTCTATTCCAATTATCTCGATTTCAGAAATTTGAGTTAAATCGTAACCTCCATCATCTTTAAGGGGTATTGGATCGTTTGCAGGGATAAAAAGGAGCCGGTAAGGGTGTTTTAAGTCAACTGAAATTACCCCTTTATAGTCTCTACTTAGTTCATGGCGTCTCATTGGTGGAGTATGTGGTACGTCAGCAAGACAATTAAACGCTTGAAGCTCAGACAATCGCTGATGTAGTAATTTTGCCATCTCAGGTCCTAATTTCCTGACCGCCACTTTCTTTTCATTGCATACCTTGCGAAGCTTATTTGTAATATATATTACCATGTCATTGTAATTTTAGCAAGATAAAGGTTAACATAATATGTTAAGTTTTTCAATAGGGTAATTCCTGGTCAGTACTAAAATGTCTGTAAAGATGAACTACTTCAATGCTTCCGTCTTTCCTGTGAAGTTGCGATAGAAGGAGAGGGTGTCGAAGACGTTCTCTTCCAGGTCGGGTTTGCCGTTGACGATTAATTCCGCCAAATTTACGCCGACTCCCGGACCCATCATGAAGCCCTGCCCGCACATTCCCACTCCCAAATACATCCCTTCCTGCTCCTCCACCTTATCGATAATCGCGACCCCGTCCGGCGTCATCGGGTAAAGTCCGCGCCACACGCGCCTGACGAGGAGATTTTTGAATCTGGGGACAAGATCGATCATCCTCTTCGCGATGACCGGCATGAATTCGGATGTCTCGTCGCGGTCGGTGCCGATGAAGAGCGAGGACGGTGTGTAGCAGAAGATGATCTGCCCGGTCGAGCTTTGTCCGAAGTAGAAATTCGCGGTCTTGCCGTCCGCGCCGGGACGTATGTCGACCACGAGCGGATCAAGGAATTGTTCGACCGCCGCGGTGATACCGGCTTCATGGCTGTCGGGGGTGACCGGGAGATCAAGCCCGGTCAATTTTCCGATCTCTTTCGCGTTCGCGCCGGACGCATTCACGACAATAGGCGATGAATAGCTGCCTCTGTCGGTTCTCACTCCGCGGACCTTCCCGCCGGGGCCGAGGTCGATGGCTGTGACTTTTTCATTAAATCTGAATTTCGCGCCTTTTTGCTCCGCTACCTGCTGGCATGACGCTGCGTACATGAGCGGCGACACCTGTCCGTCGTTCGGAGAGAAGGTTCCACCGCGAAGTCCCTCAGGCACGATTCCGGGCACGAGTTCCCTGATACGGTCAGGTCCGACCCAGTCGATCACTAAATTATTCGCCTTCTGAATTTTGAGGAGGTTTTTTAATATCGTCTCCTCTCGTTCTCGGTACGCCGGGAAGCAGTATCCGCCTTTTTTCCACTTGATGTAACCGCCGTACGTTTCCTTCCAGGTCGAAAAAATTTCAAGCGCTTTCAGACAGATGCCGATTTTCGCGGGATCGGAATGGGTCGCGCGGACACCGCCGATCGCCGCCTTGTTCTGACCCTGTCCGCACGACGGAAGCTCGTCGAGGCACAGGACTTTCAGACCTCTCAAGGCAAGCTCGAAGGTGGTCGGTAGTCCGACAGACCCCGCTCCGATAACTATGGCATCATACGTTTCAGTCATCTTGCATCAAGAATTACTCATCAACAATTATTCAAGACCTGCGAAGGTCGAGAGCGGGACCTCTGTCACGAACGGCCGCTCGGTGAATTGGGTCACGTCCTTGAGGTCGACCCCCTCCTCGCGGAAAATTCGCAGGATCAATTCGCGGCATGTTTTTCCGCCGCACGCTCCCATGCCGGTACGTATGGTCGCTTTCAACTGGTTCATGTCGCGGACCCCGGCGCGAATTTCCGCGACAATTTCTTCTTTGGTCACCCTCTCGCACCGGCAGATGATTGTTTTATCTTCGAGCGGTACGTCCCACTGCTCCGTTTCCTTAATCTCCGGTTGCAGCCTGAATCCGGCGACCTTCTGGCGGTCGTCCCACGGCACCTCGATCAACACTAGCTGACGTTCGTTGTGCCTGGGATTCTTTTTTATCGCCCTGACAATGCCGTCGCCGACCTCTTCGGCCTCGAATCCGACAGTGGCGATTCTCGCGCCGGGTTTGATTCGTGAGTCGGAAATTTCCCACGGAATTGTCAGAGTGGCGGTTTGGTTCGACCGTTCAGCGCGCTCGTCGACCAGGACAATCGCGAGTCCGGGACACGCTGCTACACATTCGCTACAGCCAATGCATGAACCGTCGAATTGCGGTTGCTTTAGAATATTCCCGGATTCCATATCGATGCGATGAATCGTGCACGCCTCGGTACATGGGTTGCACGGAATTTCCTGCGTGCAGCGAATGATTGGATATACCGGTCCTCGATTTTCGCTTATTACAAATTGTTTTTCGGGTCCGGGCTTCGAGCGCAGCACCGCGCCTGTCGAATGCCACTCCGCGGGTATCTCGACATCGTAGTTGAGGTATTTGAGAATTTTCCGTCCGGCGATTTTTCCTGAGAATATCGCCGCGGACGCCTCGGCGATTTCCTCGGCGTCACCAGCAGCCCATGTCGGGATGCCGTAATTTTTCGACTTATGCAGAAGCTCATCGACCGGCGATAATCCGACCGCGATCAGGACCGTATCGACATCGAACGTGTGCTCGGTTCCCGGAATCGGCTGCCACCTGTTGTCGATCGCGGCGATTGTGACCTTCTCGACCCGCTCTTTTCCCGTCACGCGCAATACTGTGTGGCTCGTGTAAACCGGGACACCGAGACGTTTCAATTTATCTTCATGGACCTTGTATCCGCCGCATTTCGGAAGGGCTTCGACAAGTCCGACAACTTCAATTCCGGCCTGAATCGCGTGATAACCGCCGATTAGCCCGACATTTCCGCCGCCTATAATGAAGAGGCGCTCGGTCGGACGGACAAGGTCGCGGTTGACGAGTGTCTGGAACGCGCCGGCACCATATACGCCGGGGAGGTCGCAACCCGGGAAGGCCAATGATTTTTCTCGCGCGCCTGTCGCGACCAGAATCAATTCCGGTTCGACGAGAATAAATTTCCCGTCCTTCACGACGCCGACTTTCCTGTCCTTGAAAACCCCCACCGCCGATGCATTGAGCCAGATTTTGACTGAGTGGAGCGCTTCGACATCGTGTGTCAGAATTTTTCCAATCTCGAATCCGCGGGTACCGGCCCAGCAGTCGGCGACCGATCCGAAGAACCCGTGAGTCTGCAATGTCAGTTTTCCGCCCAGTTCGTGCTTGTCGTCGATGAGAAGCGTTTCGACACCGAGTCGTCCCAATTCAATCGACGCTGAAATGCCGGACGGTCCGCCCCCGATGACAAGAACCTTCGCATTGACTAATTCGGGTGAGGATGTCTCCCCTATTTTGTCATCGGAGGGAAGTTCGGGGAGTCCTTCGAGGCTCCGAACCCGCATCCCTGGGCTGACCTGAACCATGCACGCCTTGACCGGCTTATCGTTCGCGAGAACAAGACACTGCGAGCACTGCCCGTTCGCGCAGAAGATTCCCTGCGGACCGCCGTCCTTTACATGGTGCCCGTAGATCTGGATTCCGTTCGCGAAAAGCGCGGATGAGATCACTTCGCCGTCGTGCGCGATGAGAGCCGCTCCGTTGAATGTGAACGGGACCCGGTCTCGCTTCGGGACGTCGAGTACGGGATGGCTTTTTATGCGAAATCGATCAGTCACTTGATACCCAGAAATATTTTCAGGCCCCGGCGAAATCTTCCGTCACAGTATGACAGTGCGAGAGGAACGAATAGAGGCCCTTTATTTTTATCGATGTCTCTTCCCAACTTCCGGGACGCCGCCCTTCGAGAAGCTTGACCAGTGTCCTTAGACTTGGAATCAGAACAGTTTCAGCGCCGGTCACTTCCGCGGCTTTCAGAAAATCGGTTTCCATTTTTTTGGAGACGGCATCGAAATGTCCCCAGGTTCCGAATGTGGACGGATGTCCCGGCTCAATTTCTTTCACAACAAGCTCGGGCACTTTCGATAAAAGCTTGTGCACTGAATTAAGGCCGTCGGGATCGGAATACTTGTCCGGAGGTTGAATCGCGACAATCTCTCTCGCGGGCATGAACGCAAGCGACCCTCCGCGCTGAACAAGAAAATCCGCAAGTCTGACTATTTTAAAATTCCAGCCGGGAATTCGACCCGGATATCGATTCGCGAGAGTGTAGCGGATGTCGTCGCAGGCGGTCACGATGGTTTTGACCCCGCGATCTTTCAGAAGGTCGCGGTTACGTGTTCCAAGAGCGGTGAAAGCCTCGACATCGCCGGCCCTGAGACGGTCTCCGCCAGTGCTGACCTCGTCCGCGAGCACGACAGGCCTGACACCGACGGAATTAAGGAGATCGACAGCAGCGCGGACCTCATCGGTCGGCCTGAAATCGATTATGCCCTCAAGCAGGGCGTCGAGATACGGCGCGTTACCGACAAAAAGTGCCACTTCTCCGGACTCGTTCGCTCCCGCGATTGCAATATCACGGGTTATCCAGTCCAAGCGCTTCTGCCGATTGCTATTTTTAAGCTGTAAATCGACAATCGCGTCCAGCGCGCCTCCGAACGCCCTCGAAACGACGCCCTCGTGGATTCCGCTCGCTGCAATAATGTTGTCGGCGCATTTCGCGAAGCTCGTTCCATTGGGTGAACATAGTTCGCAACCTACGCAGTGTTGTATTCCGGTCGGATATTTTCCGATGGCGGCATCGGCCAAAAGCTGCGACGGGATGAAGTCGGGACGATACTTCGTAACCGGGCATGCAGAGTCGACAGGCTCACGTCCGGGACCGCCGAATCCACAGGCCTTCGGAATATCAGCGATATTATTTTTACGGTTGTCGGTCAAATCGTCACTCTGGTTTATGTTTCACTTTTTTGTCTTCGGCCTCGATAAATATCAGCCTCGATGTATCGACACCGGCGATTTTTGCGGTACTTCTCGCGCGATTCATCGCCTTCTTCGTCTCCCTGCATCCGAAACCATGAATACATGACTTAATCCCGCAGCCCAGGACGACAACGGTTTCGTAATCGGACGCGAGCGCCTGCAGAATGTCGCCCGTACCCGCGCGTCCGGAGCACGGAAGCTCGATTCGTGTCAGCCGGGAACATTTGAAAATGTCCGGCATTAATTTTTCGTAATCGGCAATGTCCTGACGTGTACAGTAGAAGACAATTTTTTCGCCGTTATTTTTTCGGGAGGCGGTCATCTATTTCCTCCCCCTTATCGCTTCGCGCATTGCATTGATCGATGTCACGCCCTGCTCGATCGCGGTGGACGGGCACGCGGCGATGCAGGTTCCGCATCCCTTGCACGCGAGTATGTCGATTTGGGAGACAAGGCCATACACCGGATCTGGAGCGATTCTCGGCGCGTGGTAACCGCAAATTTCCTCGCACACTCCGCATCCACGGCAGAGTTCGGGGGCGACCTCCGCGGCGAAAAGATTCACCAGCTCGGGATGTCCGGCTAAAGTCTTCTCGCGGATTGCCTTCGCGATTTCGGTCGGGATGCGTATCTGAAATTCGCCCCCGTCCTCGCTTTCCGCTTTGCCCTTCTTACGGTAGCATGTCGACAGGCATACTGCGCATTCGGAGCACGGTCCGCAGAGGAGACACCGTCCCGCCTCATGCGTTGCTTCCCACACGGTCATAACTTCAACCGATTCCCTGAAATCCGTTAACCTTTCATCGACAGGCCGAATTTTCGGTCTTATCGCGGGCGACGGATTTCGTCCGGGATCGCTGACCTCCCAGCCACATACATCGACCGGAGTTGAAAGTGTCCCGAGTTTTTCCATTCGTCCAAAAAGGTAATTGTTGATTCCCGAAGCCGCGCGATGCCCGAGTGAAACAGCCTCGACAACAGATTTCGGTCCGCTGACCACATCTCCGGCTGCGAAAATTCCCGGTACCGATGTTGCCATAGTGTCGCGATTGACCTTGATGTTGCCCCATGGTCCCTCAGCGAGATGATTCCATTTCGTGTCGGGCACAAACCACGCGGCGTCGATGACCGAGTCGCAGTCAATTATTTCTTCAGAACCGGCAACGGGATGCCTGACCACTCGTCCGGTGTGGTCTGTCTTCTCCTCGCCGAGTTTTATTATTTTCACACCGCTGACAGCGTTTCCGGAGCCGACAATTTCGACGGGGCGGCTGCATTCAAGAATTCTTATGCCCTCATCTATCGCCTGTTGTACACGCGACGGGTCTGGCTGAAGCTGTTTGGTCTCTACCGGGATAATCCATGTGACGCTCGGGACCCCGAGTCGAATTGCCACTTTCGCGGCACCGAGCGCGTGAACGCCGTAGCCGATAACAACAACATTTCCCAAATCGGATGCGAGGTCGGGATTATCCCCTGAGCGGTGGTTCGCGGCGAATTTCGACGCTCCGATCACTCCGGCAAGCGTCCCGCCCGGAAGCCATCTCGTCCCGTCGACCCCTTTCCATCGAGCTGACACGCCTGTCGCGACGAGAACTGCGTCATAACCCTCCTTGAGAAGTTCCTTCAATCCGGCCTCTCCCTGAATCGCGTGACCGCATCGAATCCGCACGCCGAGATTTTCGATTCGCCCGATATCGTTCCGGACAGATCCGAGAGGGAGTTCGAATTCGGGGATTGCGTATCTCAAATTCCCGCCAGGTTCCTGCATTTTTTCAAACACAACAACATCGTGACCCATGATCGCGAGGTCGTGCGCCGCGGTGAGTCCGGCGGGTCCGCTCCCGATGATCGCGACTTTCTTTCCGGTCGGGCGATGTTTTTCTGGAAGCGGCGCTTTTAATCCCTCGCGCGATTCGTACTCATGCGCGAACCTTTTCAGGTGCATGATTTGAATGGGTTCGTCGACTTCCGCGCGCTTGCATTCTGTCTCGCACGGATGCAGGCAGATGCGTCCGCATGCCGACGGAAACGGCATGTGACGTCGGATTGTCGCGAGCGCGCCGTCAAAATCCTCGCCCGCGATCTGCCCGACATATTTCTTCACATCGATCCCTGCCGGACACGCGCGTCGGCATGGGGATTCGCTGACCTGTTCGAACTCAAGCCAACGTCCGGCGATTTCGACCTTTCGGATTTCTTTCTCGGTATCGAAAGTGAGTTTCATACCGCGTCACCCACTTTCTCGGAATCGCGCGCCATGAAAATGGGATGCTCATAGCCAAGAGAGTCCGCAAGCTCACGGTAGCGCTGATCGATATCGCACATGCAGCAGCGGTAGCTGTTCGCGCAGACTCCGCCGGGATAAAATCCCATGAGGGCATATCGGCACATGCGGATGTCGCCATGGATTTCTTTAAGGGAGCGGGTTTTGTAGCCCTCCATTTTCATCGCGGTGGTCGGGCAGACGGCTGTGCACGCTCCGCAGCCGATGCAGTATTCAGGATGTTCTTTGAACGGGGTCGTTACGTCGCGTTCGGGTCCGCGCTCCATGAAGCTGAGGGCGTTCGCGCCGACAACCTCGCTGCAGACCCGCACGCAAAGTCCGCACAGGATGCAGTCGTCGCCGTCAGGTTTTAGCGGCGGGAATCTCGACGATAATACACCATGTGCTTTCGCGAATTCGACAACATCCTGCTCGTTCGGACATCGTCCAAGCAATGCTTCAATCGACATTTTCCGAAGCTTGATGATATCTTCGGATTCGGTGTTGAAGACATCACCGCTTTCGACGGGATAATTACACGCGGTGACGTACTTGTATTTTTTGCCCCATGAAACTTTGACCAGGCAGACCCGGCAGACGCCGTAGGGTTCGAGCCTCGGATGGCTGCATAAGGTGGGAATATCGATCCCGTCGCGACGGCAGACATCGATAAGCGGTTCGCGGTCAGTCGCGATGACCGTTCTGTTATTTATTTTTATTTCGATCTGCCCTGGCATGTTTATTTTTTTCAGTCCGAAGTCGGAACAGTAGCGCTGACCTGTGGTCGGCTGGACCGCTGACGTCCTCGTCGGCTGCTAAACGGGTTGTCCAAAACGCGGACGGGACGTCCACGATCCAGCCGACCACAGGTCAGCGCTACGGTTTATCAGGAACTATGTCCGTAATCTATCCAAAGCTTTACACACTCCCGCAGGACACTTATGGTCCACGATGTGCGACATGTATTCATCCCGAAAATATCTCAACGTGCTCAACACCGGATTCGGAGCGCTTTTCCCGAGCGCGCACAGGCTCGCATCACGCATCCATTCGCAGATTTCCTCTATCAGCGCGATATCGTCAATGCTTCCGCTGCCCTCGACAATTCCGGTGAGCAGCCTGTCCAGTTCTTTCAGTCCTTCACGGCACGGCGTACATTTTCCGCACGATTCCGATTCGAGAAACCTTACGAAATGTCTCGGGATATCGACCATGCAGACATCCTCGGACATAACAATTATCCCGCCCGCGCCCAGCATCGCGCCTGCCGAGTCGAGCGCGTCGAAATCCACTGTCAGGTCGAGGTGCGATTCCGGGATACATCCGCCGGACGGTCCTCCGGCCTGGACCGCCTTGATTTTTCGTCCGCCTGTGATCCCGCCGCAGATAACGAAAACCAGCTCTCTCAATGTGCGGTTCATCGGGATCTCGACCAGCCCGGTGTTGACAACGTTCCCGGCAAGGCTCAGCACCTTTGTTCCGGCGCTTGTGTCCGATCCGCCCTCGCGATATTTTTCGGCACCTTCATTGATAATTCGCGGGACATTCGCCCACGTCTCGACATTGTTTAGCACCGACGGCTCCATGTGATAGCCCTGCTCGACCGTGTGGACATACTTCGCCCTCGGCTCTCCGGGTTTTCCCTCGAGCGACGCCATCAGCGCGGTCGATTCTCCGCAGACAAACGCTCCCCCTCCGCGGTTGATGTGGATGTCGAAATCGAAACCGCTTCCCAGAATGTTATGTCCGAGGAATCCCCAGTCGCGCGCCTGTTTGATCGCATGTTCGATGCTCGCGAGCGCGAACGGGTATTCGTTTCTGACATATATAAATCCACCGCCGGACTGCGCCCCGACAGCCTTCGCGCCGATCACCATCGCATCGATTACGACATGCGGGTTGCTTTCGAGGAGGCTTCCGTCCATGAACGCGCCCGGATTGCCCTCGTCGGCGTTGCCGATGACCCACTTGTGCGAGCCGGGGGCTTTCGCTGCCGATGACCATTTTCGTCCGGTCGGAAATCCCCCGCCGCCCCGTCCGCGAAGTCCGGATTTAGTTATCTCATCAATTATATTTTCAGGAGTCAGCTCGAAAAGGGCTTTTTTCAGAGCTGTGTAACCGCCGTGAGCGATGTAATCTCGAATATCGGAAGGATCCCGCCACGCATTGGCGCCGATTAGTGTGCGAGTCTGTTTTCTAAAGAATGGAATTTCGGATGCTCTGCGAATTCTACCGCCGGATTCCGGATCGCGATATAAAAATTCCTCGACCGCGCGGTCTCCAACGACAGACTCATCGAAAATCCTCGATACCATCTCCGGTTTGACATGCGGGTAGAAAATTTCGCCTGGATTGATCTGAATGATCGGACCCTGCCTGCATAAGCCGTGACATCCCGTGACAATCAGCCTGACTGTTCCGCCGAGGTTGCGCCTGTTAAGCTCAGATTTGACCGCGTCCGCGACATACCTGCAATCGTTCGCCTGACAGGCCGTACCGCCGCATACCGATACCGTCTTTGTGAATTTCGCGATCTCCGCGAGAAAATCAAGCCTGACCTTGTCGAGTTGTGCGGGGGATGTGAGCCTCATCTATTTCCCGCCCCCCTTCTTTTCACCGTACATCTCGACAAGCTCGATGACTTTTTCGCGATTCATGCCGCCGTGGAATGTCCGTCCGACCGCGACAGTAGGTCCGACCGCGCACGCTCCGAGGCAGTGGACAGTTTCGAGAGAGAATTTGCCGTCCTGCGACGTCTGGCCTTTCTCGATTTTCAGCGCTTCCTCGAATGTCCTGAGGATCTCGCGCGCGCCGTTGACATGGCAGGCCGTTCCCTCGCACACGAGAAAATGCGTTTCGCCCTGAGGCTTGAGGGAGAAGGCCTCGTAGAAGGTCGCGACAGCCCACACGCGGTTGTACGGCACCGCGAGTCGCTCGGAAACCCGCTTGAGGGCCGGTATGGGGAGGTAATGCCACTCTCGCTGGATGTCCTGGAGAATTCCGATCAGCGACTCCGGATTCGCCCCGGTCTGATCGACCAACCTGTCTACTTTCTTTAAATCCATAACTGTCGCTACGTCAACCACAGCAGGCAAGCGAGCATTATACTCCGGCGTAATTAGCGGTACAAGCAAGCGATGTCCATCGCGTCAAATGCTAATTCCATTTATCGATTATTCCTGGTAAACATAAGCTGTAGGACCGTCACATTTTATTAACAAAATCTGGGTGGCGCCCATAAGCGGAGCGAGTCCTCGAGCGTTGCTTATGGGTGTTAGTTATGAACACCATTATCCATCCATTCAATAATGTTAAACGGAAATGGCATAATTCAGGAAATGAACCGCGGGGAGCCGAATTTTATTTTCGCGCGGACATACATGCCGATCGTCCTGATCGCAACATCGGCGGAGCGAAACACCGGGATTCCGGCATCAAGGAGCGTCTTCGCCATGGGATCATATTGCTCGCCGGCATCGATGACCATGATAAGAGGTTTTCCAATCTCCTCACGATGCGCCTTTATCAATAATTGTGTGAAGCTGTCGGGATGCTCGATGCCGTCCCCTTCCAATCCTCCCGGCGCAAGAGTCTTCATCATCGACGTAAACGGTACGCAGCTCTGTATGATGATATCTACATTCGGATCGCTATTAAAAATTTTCGCGATCTCGATATGCGTGCGATCGACCGCCATCGGTGTGAGGTCTAGCGGATTCCGTACATTGACCAGATTATCGATGTTGTATTTCATCAGGATTTCGGCGAGTTTCGATTTTGTTTCATCGGTAAGATTCGCGAGTTCGAGCGAGTGTCGGTCACCCCTGATATTGTCGGCGATTCCGACCGCCTCGTATCCCGCGTTAGTCAGCGCGGCGATTCGATTCCCGGTTACCTTGCGATCGCTCAAGCACGACGCGAGCATTATCAGGTCGGTAAATTCCTCGAACGACCGTGCGACAATGGCTCCCGACCGTGTCAGAATTTCGTCCGCGACATCCCAGTCGCCTGCGATCGCGGCTGTGTGTCCGCTCGCGGCCGACCTTCCCTCGGACAATCTCCCGGCCTTGTAAACGATAAATGTCCTTTCACCGTTTGAATTATTGAGGACCCGCCGACATGTCTCAGCTAAATATAAACCGTGAAGACGTTTCATGCCTTCGATGTAACACGCGAACACCTTGACCTCGGGATCGTCCATGAGATGCTCGACAAAATCCGTAACGGAGAGGTCCGCTTCGTTTCCTGTGGAGATCGCATACCGTGGGACCATCCCTCCGAGCTTGCTGATTCTTGTCAGGATAAAAGCGCCGGACTGGCTCACGAACGCGACCTTTCCGCCAATCGGATTGTCAGGATTCATCGGGAGTTTGTGCGACGGCTGAAAGGTCGTGTCATAACCGCCGGGTACGCTGATAATCCCGACCGAGTTCCCGCCTACAATTATCGGACCACGGTCGGGACGTGATCGGCTCTCGCGGATGATGTCTTTCAGCTCCAGTTCCAGATTTTCGGAGCCTTCTTTTTCACCGAGCGCGCTTGCGATAAGGATCATCGACTCGGTTTTACCGTTGTCGATAAAATCGCGCACAATCGCAAGTACTTGATCGGCGGAGACCGATACAACGGCGAGGTCGAATTTGACGGGGAGGTCGGCTGCGGATGAGTAACATTTTACTCCATCGATCTCGTCGCAGCCGGATTTCAAAATCGCGAGCTTGTCGGGCGTGAATTTCCCGTTGAGCAGTTTATTTAGGATGATCCTGCCAAGGTTCATCGACTTCCCCGACACACCGACAACGCATATATTCTCGGGTTTGAGGAGTTTCGCGATTTTTCCGACCGGAGGATCGGATTCACGCGGCATAACCTCTCTAAATCGAAGAAGCCCATCGACCGGCCTCAGCGCGCCGGAGTCGATGAGAAACGGATTGACCTCGCATTCGGTCAGATGGAACGGCGCATCGGGATTGAGGCGTGAATATCGCCAGACAAACGCGTGGAAATGTGCGAATGCCTGTTTGAGTACGGCATCTTCGATGAGCCGCGCATGTCCGCGCGCGCGTACGGTGAGATTTTCGTATGATATCGTTTCGGTGAAAGCGTCGAAAAATTCCAACTCGTCGGATACGCCGGGACTGATCGAGATTACGGCTCTGCCCCTGCGCATCTCGTTGGAATAGAGCTCTGTTTCAATCCCGCCGAGTCCTGCGCTTATGACAGGTCCGAACTCGCGCGTGTCGCGCGTGCCGATGAAAAGCTCGTGACCGAATCCGCGCGGACTGTCGATGAATTCCGAGACAAGCACTCCGTACGTGGATTTTTCAATTTCATCGACCGATTCGCCCGTAATCTCCGCTTGTCCGATTGGGACGGTTTCAAAGATTCGCCTGATCGTGTCGGGGACATCCTCTTTCCCGACAATCTCAACGCCGCCGACATCGGATTTGTGGATTATCAACGGGTTTACGATCTTGCAGACGAATTTATCAAAGCCGAACGAGTCAAGCGTGTCGATGATGTCGTCGATTTCCTCGGTGAATCGCACTATTGAGCATTTCGGCGGAACGCCGATATTCAGGGCGGTCAGCAGGTCATAAACCTCATGCTCATGGAGATAATTCCTTCCATCCATGAAGGCATTTTTAAGGATGAGATCGGATTTTTCAAAATCAGCGCGCATGTCTATTTATAAAAACATTTCGGAAGAGCGATTCAGTGTACGTTTATTGAAAGGCGGGAGTCAATAAGGCGCAGAATCGACAGCGAGAATGTGCATTAGGTGAGACGCCTCCATGCTCCGGGAGTTTTAAGCGAAAGTCCAGATAGTTGCGGTCGCATGGAGGCGGCACAGGGTGAGATATCGAACGTAATGTCGATGCCAATGGAATAATGTCAGAAAAAAAAAACGGACTCGAATTCAAGTCCGTTGAGCTAATCAAAATTTTCTAAATTCAGCTTTGCACGCGGTTCAATTTACCATGCCGCCGTGTGGGTCAGGTCCCTGCGGAACATCGGCCACGGGGAAACACCGGCAACCGAGTAATCCACGGTCACCATGTATACATACCCGTCAAAACCGCCGAACGCGATGTCGACTTTCCCGTTATTGTCGATGTCGCCGGACGCGGGCGAGCTGTCGATCCAATCGCTGGTCGGATAGTTGAACAACAGCGTTCCGTCCGATCCGTCTATTCCGTAAAGGTATCCATCGTCCGATCCGACAACCGCCTCGGGGACGCCGTCGTTGGTCAGGTCGACAAGCGACGCTGACGACCATATTCGGTCGTTCGAAACGAAGGTCCAGATCTCGGCGCCGTTCACGCCGTTCAGGGCATATACGTTGGAGCTGTCGGCGCCGAGGACGACATCCGGTATTCCGTCGCCGTTGATTAAGCCGAGCGACGGGCTGGTCCAGACGTACGAACCGGTGTCGTAGTGCCAGATTTCAGCCCCATTGGCGCCGTTAATCGCGTAGACCATTCCGTCCAAACCCGCGATGACCGCGTCCTTTGTACCGTCACCATTCAGGTTGGCAAGCGCGGGCGACGAATTGACCCAGTCGAGAATCGGGAACGCCCAGATCTGCAGTCCGGTACTGCCGTTGACGGCGTAAACATATCCGTCGCGGCTGCCGACCACGAAGTCGGGGATCAAATCGCCGGACAAGTCCGCGCTCGCGGGCGATGAGAACACTCCGGCGCCTGTCGGGAAGTTCCAGAGCGGCGCTCCATCGACACCGTCGAACGCGTAAAGCTTGCCGTCCATCGATCCGACGATAACGTCCACATGGAAGTCGCCCTTGATATTGGCGAGTGCAGGCGATGAAATGATTCCACCCAATGTGGTCGCGCTCCAGATTTCGAGGCCGGTAGCGCCATCGACGCAATAGACTTTTTTATCGAGACTTCCGAACACGATATCCGGCGTGGCGCTTCCGCCCAGGTCTGCAACCGCGGCGGACGAGTCAACCCAGCCTCCGGTCGGGAATGTCCAGATCACGGCGCCATTTACGCCATTGTAAGCGACCATTTCGCGGGACTGATCGCCGACAACAACATCGTCGATGCTATCCCCATTCAGGTCGACCAGCACGGGACTGCACTGAACGACTCCTCCGGTGAAAACAGACCAGACTTCGTCCGGAAGCGCGACAGGTGTGCCAGGTTTTGTGACAGTATTTTGATCCTCGTTCCCGTATGAATCTACGGCACGTACGGCGATAAAATAAGTATCACCGTTCTGGAGAGGCGAAATCAGGGTCGGGCTGCCGCCAGGATCGTCGACATAACTCGCGGTGCCGAAATTAATCGGGCTTGTTTCTGAATAGTAAACCCTGTAGCTAACGGGCGTGTTGATGTCGCTCGCAGTGCCGTAATACGCCGTTAACTTTGTATTGCCGGGTTCCACGCTTGTTACGCCGATGGTTGTGTCCCAGATTGGGGCGGGATTGGGAATCGTAGAAAGTGTAACAGTATTGGACTCGCGAATTCCGAGAGCATCCTCGGCGCGGACCGCGATATAAATCGGCACATAATTGGTAAGCCCGGTCAGCACGTAGGGGCTTTCATTTGTCGTTGTTTCAAATGACGCCGTGTTGAAATTGATCGGTGTTGTTGTCGAGTAAAAAATGTAATAGGTGATTGGCAGGTCGTCGTCGAGCGCATGACCATAGAAAACTGTCACTTCCTCATCGAAGGGAATCAGGGACTGAACGCCGATCTCGTCATTTTCCCATGTCGGTTCGGAGTCCGGAGTTCCAGGAAGCTGGATTGAGTTCGTCTCCTCGGAATTGCCGGAATCGACCGCCCTGACCGCGAAGTAATAAGTCTGGCCGTTATTCAGTCCGGTTACTGTGTAGGGAGATCCATTGTTATCATTAATAGGCGTGATTGAGCCGAAATTGATCGGCGTCGTGGGAGACACATATATGTGGTAATGGATGGGCAGGTCGATATCCGTCGCGGTGCCGTACGTAACCGTCACTTTCTGATGGCCTGGTTGTGTCGACTGGATCCCGACAGTGTCGACCCATTCCGGCGGACCGTTCGGGGTGGCAGGCAACTCGTTCGTGTTCGTGTCTTCCGAACCGACACCGTCGACGGCGCGGACCGCGAAGTGGTAAACCTTGAAGTTGTCCAATGGCGCTATATTCGTAGGCGACGCAGCGTCATTCACAAAGCTCGCGGTGCCGAAATCGATCGGGGTAGTTTCCGACCAGTAAATATTATATGTTACCGGCGATTGCGGGTCTGATGCGGTGCCGTACTGTACTTCGACATTGTGATTGTAAGGAATTGCGGCGGTGATGCCGACGGTGGTGTCCCAATCAGGCGGATTCGAGGGAATACCCGACATTTGTACTGTGTTCTTTTCCTCGTTCCCGAGAGCGTCCACGGCGCGCACACCTACCCAGTATATGGAAGTGTCGGAAAGTCCCTGCAGGACATACGGGGAACCATCAGGGTCGTTAACTATGAAGGCAGTTGTCCACTCAATCGGCACATCCTGCGAGTAATAAATATTGTAGGTGACAGGATTATCGTCGTCTATCGCGGCGCCGTATACAACTTCCAGACCGTCAGCCACGCTGTTCGCTTCCACGACTCCGATTGTGTTGACCCAAACCGGCGGGTTGTTCGTGCAGGCTGGAATTTCGAGCGGGAAGAATTCGTAATGCGCCCAGTCGGTGCCGGTGCTGTGGGCATCCATCCACAGCCTGTAATCACCGGCGGCGATGCCGGCTTCATTGTTGAGATATATTCGATAAGTCGGACCGGAGACCGGCTGCATCGGCACTACACTGCCGCCGATCGGGGTCAGGTCGATATTGACTCCCAGCGCGTTGTCCTGCCAGTCGCGAATGTCGGCGTACAGCCAACCCTCGTCTGAATTGCACTCGTTTACGCCCCCGTCGAGATGCACGTTCTCGATTTCGTAAATTTCCTCCTGATTCAACGGCCAGCTTGCGTCGACAACATACGACACATTCAGGTTGGCAGGGGGTGGGAACAAAATGTCATATTGAACGTAATAGGTTTTTCCGGGTTCGAATCTGCGTTGCGGCTGGCCTTTCGCGAAAGCCATGAACGGGCTGACAACATCGTTCGCGAATATTCTTGTGTATCCATTGGCGTTAACAAGCTCCCTGTTGTCGCCTTCCGGGAAAAGCAGGGTCCCTTTCACATCATAACCTGTGATGGCCGGGGTTGGGTTCCTGAGGCTGACCTGAATGGAGTATATATGCGTCACCGGATCGACTCCGAGCACCGTGATGCCCAGACAGTTGGTGCACTTCGGGGGCGTCACCATTTTTGTAACGTCCACATGCATCATCAGGCTGCGATTCGGGACGACCGATACTTCCAGGGTTTCCGGGTCGATTACGATGTCCCAGATACCGAAATACATTCGATCGTCGCGGAACTTAACCTCGTCCGCTTTTTTCTCGGGCGTGACAGGGGTAACCGGGTTTGCCGGCGTGACAGATATGTCAGGACCGCTGCCGGTATCGCCCTGAGCGTTCTCATAAGGGTCCGAGGAGGGGATAAGAGGTGAATTTCCTCCGCCGCAGCCGATAAGCAGAATAAAACATAACACGGCCAGTACGGCCGGATAAAAGTGGAGCCGATTCATGTTAACACCTTCTAATCAATCAGTACGAGAGATTTTTATCTCCGAAAATCTTGTTATTAGCTAAATTACGACAGTTCAAATGGTATCACAGCGGAAAGCAATGGGCAACGTATTATTACTCTCTTTTTAGTTACATCAGTTTTATATAAACACATTAAAAGCCCGATCATGTAAACGTGCCATTCTCCTCCGGAGATTGGGTAAACCATGCCATATGCTTCCAGCTTATGAAAATTCAGGTATATTTTTCCAAATTCACCTTTCCCTTGTGACAAAAATCACTTTAGTTATGTTATATTAAATACCCATTCTTCCGATTCCCTTTAGATGGTGACCCATGCATACGAATACAAGACTAACACGTCCGAAAATAGGGAACAACATCACCGATTTTGTCGGCAATACCCCCCTCGTCTGGCTCCACAGGATCTCGGACAGCCTTCCCGGCAAAATCGCCGCCAAGCTCGAATTCTTCAACCCGAGCTCCAGCGTGAAGGACCGACCCGCGTATTTTATGGTCGAGGCAGCGGAAAAATCCGGGATATTGAAACCGGGAATGACGCTGGTTGAGGCGACGAGCGGCAATATGGGTATCGGGACCGCCCTCATCGGAGCGGCGCGCGGTTACAAGGTCATAATCGTGATGTCGGAAGCGATGAGCGTCGAGCGAAGGCGTCTACAGAGCATTTACGGCGCCGAGATCATCCTCACACCGGCCGCCCTCGGGACAAAAGGCGCGGTCGAGAAGGCCGAGCGGCTCGTGAGGGAAAATCCGGACTACATCATGCTTCATCAGTTCAACAATCCTGCCAACCCTCAAGGACATCACTGCTCCACTGCCATTGAGATTCTCGAAGATTCTGACGGCGCGGTCGATATTTTCGTCGCCGGGATCGGCACGGGCGGCACGTTCAGCGGTGTCGCGGGATGCCTCAAAAAACACAAGCCGGAAGTTATCGCGATCGCGGTCGAGCCGGACGACCATCCGCTGCTGTCGCGGGGATGTACCGGATTGCACAACATCCAGGGACTCGGCGCGGGATTTATTCCTCCGGTTCTATATAAGGATCTGATAGATGAGGTGTTGACGGTGAAGGATGCCGACGCCGGACTAATGGCGCGACGTCTGGCGAGGGAAGAGGGTATACTCGGAGGAATATCATCGGGCGCGAATGTCTGGGCAGCGGCGCAGGTAGCGTCGAGGCCTGAAAACGAGGGCAAGATGATTGTCACAATCGTCCCCGACACCGGCGAGAGATATTTATCGACATGGCTTTTTGATGAGTAATTCCAATCCCGCTCAGTGTGTATTTTTTATTATGTAAACTCTATAAACCGGGTGGCCGCCACAAGCGGAGAGAGTCTTCGAACGTAGCTTGTGGCGGTTAGCGATTGGTCCTGCCTTAGGTCTATTCAATACACAGTTAGCGGGATTGATATAATTCGGGTACAGGCACCAATTCGGTCATCTAACCTTCAACATCTATCAAACTTGCGGGGACCGAATTGTTGCCAGTCCCCGAATTACACATTTTTTCGAGGTGTTAAATGGCCGACAAGGTAACAGTAATTACAGGAGCCAGCGGTGGCATCGGTGCTGCTCTGGCCCGACATTTGGGACGTGAGGGGCATAGTCTCACCCTCGCCGCGCGACGTGAGAAAGAGCTCAACGAGGTTGCGTCGAAAATCGGCAGCAAAGCGCTTGCGGTTGTCGCTGATGTCACCCGATCGGAGGATATCGAGAAGCTGCGTGACGCGGCATTGAATAAATTCGGGCGGATCGATGTCTGGGTCGACAACCAGTAACATGTCAGCCGCCCATTTTACTAGGCTGCGCAAAAGGTGTGCATTCTTTACAATGACGGTCATGAGGCGGGGACCATGAGGCGGGGACTGGCACACCGATTTCGCCTGATGACCATCTTCACTTTATTACATAACTTGCCAGGCGAAATCGGGGTGCCTGTTAGAATGCATAAGAAAAGGGTCTCCTGTTGGCAAATGCTGTATCCGGAATTATATTCCTTTACAGATACCCGTAACGGG
>Ga0214473_10001059_pt1 | contig 37263 bp, 31 predicted proteins | sample RVTome_7_FD_203509 | JGI IMG/M metagenome (GOLD analysis project Ga0214473, IMG submission 203509) | Soil microbial communities from uranium-contaminated site in the Upper Colorado River Basin, Wyoming, United States - RVT98D197 | ecosystem: Environmental > Terrestrial > Soil > Contaminated >... | reverse complement strand
ACCCTGGCACGCGGCCGGTGGCGTGAGCGCTTCTCCGCCACGGAGGTGACGTCGACGCGGGTGGATCTCCCGACGGAGTCGGCGGAGGCCGTGGCCACGCGGCCATTCCGGATCGATGGGGCCGAGGCCTTCTCGCCGGAGGCCCCCACCGTGTCGATCACGGTTCAGGTCGGCGCTGCCGCGCAGCCCGCCCAGGGCCTGCCTCCCGAGCTCCTCGCCCACGCGGCCGAGCTGGCCTCGCGCCCGTCCATGACTCCCACTGAGCTCTCCAAGGCGAGCGGCCTTGCCAAGCGCGCGGCCGGGGACGCACTCGAGGCGATGGTGGCCGCAGGCGTCGCCGGCACGTTCCGCGACGGACGAACGGTGCGGTACTGGGCTTTGGCCTTGGGCACGCGTCCCGATCTCGACATGCCCCCCACGGTCTGTGCGGTGGCCACGGTGGTCGATGTCAAACGCGCGGAGGCCATCGGCCGCGCCGCGGCGCACGCACCCGTCCTCGGTGTGCTCGGCGAGGCGGAGCGCTTCGACTCGGCCGCGCTCGTGCACCGACTGCTCTACCGCGTCGAGTTCGAGGAGAAGGTCCCGACCGGCTGGCTCGGCAAGCTGATCGGTCCCGGCAGCGAGGAACGGCTGGGCAACGTGTACATCGAGCCTTCCACGCTGAAGCTCCTGGTGATGACGACTGCTGAGGGGATCCGCTTTCACGACAAGCCCGCGAACCGCCCTAGTGAGATCCGGGACCTGGATGGCGCAGCGACGTTCGTGGACGTGCCACCGGGTGCGTTGGCGCTCGACGAGGACGAATGGAAGGGACGGCCCTCCGCCGAGACGCTGCGGGACCGTTTCACGTCGACCTACGAGGCGCGTCCTCGCGGAGTCCATCCCATCTTCTTCCCGCTGTGGCGGCTCCTGCTGTCAAATGGGAGCGGGACCGGTCAGCGGCTCGTCACCGTGGACGGGCTCTTGGGCAGGGTCGTGGACTGGCCGGCCGCACCGGCGCCTGGCCGCAAGAAGCGGCCCGCAAGAGCAAACGAGAAGGTCAAGCGGCCGCGGCGCACGAAGAAACGCGGGGCTGGCCGCGGTCGCGCCTGAGGCGTCGCGGTCGGCCACGGGGAGTGATACGGTGCTCGCCTCCGTCCCGGGCCGATCCCCAATGGACCCACGCACACCCGGGCAGGAACAGAGGCAATACGATGAGCAAGCTGAGCGACTTCCTCGAGAAGAACAAGATCGATACCCGTCGACTGCTGGCCTCCTCCCGGCGCATCGAGAACCTGCGCCCCGCAGACCGGGTGATAAAATTGGCCCGCAGGCGCGCCAAAGGCGCGAGCCCGACCGAGCAGGACAAGACCCTCGCCGCAGACAAGCCACGGTCGGGCCGTCCAGTGTCGCCGGCTTCGCTCACGCGGGCTCTCGCGGGCGGCGTCCTTTCCGCGAAGACCCGTGCGCGCATCACGCGCGTGGTCAACGCCGTGCTCGCCCAGAAGAAGAAGAAGGAGGTCTCCTCCTCCGAGCTGTTCTGACGGGCGAGCCGTCGGTGAGGGGATCCATGGAGCCCGAGCGCCGGGTCGAGACTTCGAGACGGGACCGGGTCGCGGTCGTGGTCAATGGGAACGCCAAGGCCGTGACCGACGACTTGGTCGAGGTGCTCGACCAGATCGTCCAGAGCGGTGACCTCTTCGTGTCGCGAAGCCTCGAGGAGGGCCAGGAGATCGCCCGCACCATCGTGGAGCGCGGATACCCGACCGTCCTGACAGGCGGAGGCGACGGGACTTTCGTGCAGATGGTCACGTGGGTGGTCCGGAGCGCGGAGGCGACCGGCCGTCCCATCCCGCGGTTCGGCCTTCTCCGCCTGGGCACGGGCAACGCCCTCGCCTGGGTGCTCGGATCCAACGGCCCGCGTGGACGGGGCGTGGTGGCGGACCTCGCGCGCCTGCGCACCGAGGCCGGGAGCCGCCCTCTGCGCCTCCTCGACGTCGAGGGAACGCTCACCCCTTTCGCCGGGCTCGGCATCGACGCGATCGTGCTCGGGCACTTCAACGAGGTGAAGGACGTCATGCGGCGCATCCCCGTCCTTCGACGCTACGCCACCGGCGGCGTCGCCTATTTCGCAGCGATCGTGGGGCGCACCCTGCCGGGGTACTTCGTCCGACCGCACCCGAAGGTGCGCATCGTGAACGAAGGGGAGCCCGCCGTTCGCCTCGGCGTGGACGGACAGCCCGTGGGCGGCGAGATCCGCGCTGGCGAGGTCCTCTACGAAGGGCCATCGCGCATGGTCTGCATGTCGACCATCCCCTACTGGGGCTTTGGCGCGCGCATCTTCCCCTTCGCCGACGACCGCAAGGATCGCTTCAGCGTCCGTGTGGTGGACCTCAACAGCATCGACGTGGTGGTCCACATCCGGGCCATCTGGAAGGGCACCTACCGGAGCAGCAAGGTCCACGACTTCCTGGTCGAACGGGTTTCGGTCCACTACGACTCGCCCATGGCGCTTCAGATCGGCGGCGACCCGGCGGGCATGCGCACGGAGGTCCACGCGGCCCTGGCGAGCAAGCCGGTGCCCGTGGTGGACTACTATTCGCCACCTGCCGCAGTGGACTGAGTGGCGGATGGGAGAAGATTCGCGGGTCAGGCACGCCGCCATTGACCCCCCATGCTGGCCCCGATAGGATCCCTCGTCCGTAAGTCCAGCGCAGGACAGGGGAAATTGATGACTTTCAGAACCTCGCGCCGAATCCCTCGGGTCTTGGTCGCCGCAGTCGGCGCCTTGCTCGGGATCGCCGTGGGCACGACGGCCGCGGCCGTGCCGATCCGTGGCAGCGTGCAGCTACCCCGGGACTTCGCGCCGCCGTCCGAGGCACGGGAGAACGGCCCCGCTGGTTTCTACTGGGAGGAGTGGAACGGCGTCCTCGACCTGCGCCCGCCGAGGCTCGACGTGGAGCGGGAGATCGCAGTGGTCCTCACGGGCGAGGGCGATAGCCCGGGGTCGGACTTCCAGCTGTCGGGCGGCGCGCTGCGTCCCTCCACGATGGTCGCCAGGTCGGGCGACATGTTGCGCATCGCGAACACCGACCCGTGCGCCCACGAGCTATTTGCCGACGGCATCGAAGGTCTCGCCGTATTGCAGACCGCTCCGGGCAACGCGCGCACGCTGGCGCTGACCCAGGTCGGGCACTGGTTGATCCAGGACCGGCTCTACCCCCACGTGAAGGGATACCTCCACGTCATCGCTGACCTGGTGGCCCGCGGAACGGTCCAGCAGGACGGCCGCTATGCCTTCTCCGACGTGGCCCCGGGCGGCTACACGTTGAAGGTGTTCTATCGCGACCGCATGGTGCACTCGCAGCGTGTGGAGGTCGAAGAGGGACGCGAGCTCACCATCGAGCCCGTTGCTCTCGATCTCACCACCCCTAGGCAGTAGGTCCTCGTCTCGACGGAGCGCCGATGCTTCTTTCCCGGTTCTGGTACTTCGCACTCGCCACCGCCGTATTCGCGGCGATGACGGCGGCCCTCCTCACGCAGGCCGCATTCAATCGCCAGTACGACAGCGATATCAACGATCAGCTGCGGCGGGATCGGTTCGAGATCGAGCTGATGCTGAAGATGGACGCCCGATCCCGTATCGACGCGATCGCGCCCATCGCAGCGAACGGCGATATTCGGTCGGCGTTGCGCACGGCGAGCGGCCGCGAGAATGGCGCGGCCATGCCAGCCGACGTGAGCCAACGGCTGGGACAGCGCCTACGCGACCTCAACCGACAGCTCGAGGGCGTCGCGGGGGAGATCGTGTTCGCCGTGGACAAGAACGGTGACATCGTGGCCCAGGTGGGCGGTACCAACGTGCCGTCCGGCGCCAGCCTCGGCGCATTCCCGCTCGTGGACCGCGCCCTGTCGGGCTACGTGCGCGACGACGTCTGGGTGTACAACGGACAGGCGTACCGGATGGCCGCCCGTCCCGTGATCGACAGCGGACAGTACGTCGGGGCGATCGTGCACGGCAAGGGGCTCGACGACGAGCTGGCGCGGCGCCTCTCCGATCGGCTGGACGGCGCAACGGTGGCCTTCTTCATGCGTGATCGCGTGATCGGCCGCCACATGCCCGCGGGGGAGGCAGCACGGGCCGAGGAGATCGAAGCCCCGCTGGTGCAAGCGCTCACCGATGAGCGCCTGCAGCAGGGTGGCCGCACCGATCCCGTGGATCTCGGCGGAAACTCGCGGGCGGTATACTCGTTGGTGACCGGTGGCGCTGCGCACGCGCAGGTGGGCTACGCGGTCGCCCGTCCGCGGCACCAGCTCGCATCGTCGTGGCAGATCTTCGACCTGATCGCGTTCGACGACGTCAAGGCGCTGCCGCTTCCGGTGCTCATCGGCGTCCCGGCGCTGCTGTTCTTCTTGGGCATGTTGTTCGTTTGGCTCGAGAGGGATCGTCCCTACGGACGTCTCAAGCGCCACGCAGCTCGACTCGCGAGCCGCGAAATCGATCGTTTCACCATCACGGACTTCGGCGGCGGCTACCGCAAGGTCGCGTCCTCGGTCAACGACGCGATGGACAAGCTCGTGGAGCAGGTGGCCGCGACGTCACCCAAGCGCAAGGCAGCCAACCTCGACGAGATCCTCGCCCCGGCGCCCCAAGCTGGAGTCAAGCCCGCCCCCTTCTTCGGGTTCGCGGGCCAACAGGCGCAGGAGGCGGACGCGGACATCCCGGACGTGCCGCCGGCTTCACCGGGCCCCGCCGCGCGCGGCCCTTTGGCGGCGCCATTCGGTCCCGGGGATGCGCCCCAGCCCTACAGGCCGATGGCCCCGCCCCCTCCGGGCCCGCGTCCACCCGGACCTCCTCCCGCGGCGCCGCCCGGACCCCGGCCTCCCATGCCAGGAGCGGGCTTCAGGGCGCCGGCTCCGCCCCTCCCGATGCCGGCGGGAGGTCCTGGCGCGTCGTCACCGTTCCCGGCATTGGCACCCGCCCCAGGTCAGGCCGCTGGCCAACGCGCCGAGGCGCCGTCCATGGACGGATTGGGGGGCAGTCGCGGCTCCGCGAGGCCGGGTTGGGCGAAGGGCACTTTGCTCGGCGTGGGAGATCCAAACGCAATCGCAAGCGGATCATCGGGGGACGGGGGGTTCCCGGAGGACGACGAGGCGGCGACGATGGTCGCCGAGGTCCCGAGGGAGCTCTTGGCTGCCGCGCACTCGGCCGATCCCGATGAAGGGCACTTCCGCGAGGTGTTCGAGCGCTTCGTCGAAGCGAAGAAGGAATGCGGCGAGCCCGTCGTCGGGCTGACCTACGAGAAGATGTCACAGACGCTGCGGAAGAACCGCGATCAGATCGTCTCGCGACACGGAGCGAGGACGGTCCGGTTCACAGTTTACGTCAAGGACGGCAAGGCTGCGCTGAAGGCGACGCCCATCAAGGAGTGATGGCGAGGGCGATCACGTCGCCACACGCCGATCGTGCTCCGGCGATCATTGGGGGCCGACGGAATGGCGAAGGGCCGGCCCTCATGGCCGGCCCCTCAAGAACGTCCTGACCGTCTTGGTCGTGGGAGCGAGACTCGTGAACCCCTACTTCCCAGTAGGTGGGCGCCGGTATCGACCGCTTAAGGCTTCCCGGTGAAGCTCGCCGGGCCAGCTCACCGCGGCCGAGAATGACTCCCTGGTTTTAAAGAGTAGGGATCATCTAGTGCTCACACCTCACGGGCCGGACAGAGGGACGAGTCTCACCGTAACGATCACCGTTGCCCCGGTCAAGGTCGCACGCGTGATCACGGACTGCGGTCCCTCTCGTTCCGGTCGGTCAAGCGGTCCACGGAACGTCCGCGATGCCGGCGCGAAGGTTGGCGATCCTGGCGAGCACGAAAAGCAGGTCCGCCAGTCGGTTGATGAACCGCAACAGCTCGCCCGGTACGGTCTCTGTCTTCGCCAGGTTGACGATGCGCCGCTCGGCCCGCCGGCAGACCGTTCTCGCCACGTGCAGGCCGGCGGCAGATCGCGCCCCGCCAGGAACGACGAAGCTACGCAGGGGAGGCAGATCGGCTTCCCAGCGATCGATGGCGTGCTCGAGCCGCTCCACCGCCGCGTCGTCGATCCGCGCAAGGGTCAGGCGATCGGCCTTGTCAGGGGCGGTGCCGAGCTCAGCGCCCATGGCAAACAGGAGATCCTGGATCTCCCCGAGCAACCGGTCCACCTCCGGTTCGAGAGGCTCGGACCGGACCAAACCGAGGACGCTGTTGAGCTCGTCCACGTCGCCATAGGCCTCCACGCGGGCATCACCCTTGCTGACACGCATGCCTCCGAAGAGCCCCGTCTCTCCCTCATCCCCGGTCCTCGTGTAGATCTTCATGCTGTCCCCGGCGATTCGAAACGCGTTCCGTCTGCCCAGCGGTGACCCGAAAGAAACTGACCCGCGTCGAGCCTCCGCTTGCCCTCGAGCTGGAGCTCGTCGATGGCGAGGGCGCCCGCACCGCATGCGACGATGATGCCGTGGCGATCGCTCGCGAGTATCGTCCCTGGCTCACCTCGGCGACCGTCCTCGATCACGACGTGTGCCCGGTGGATCTTTACGGTCGCGGAGGCGACTCGGCTCCGCGCACCCGGCCACGGACTCATCCCCCGGATCCGATCGTGCACCTGTTTCGCTGGTCGATCCCACTGGAGGATCCCGTGCTCTTTCGTGAGAAGCGGCGCGCTCGTGGCGTCTTCATGGATCTGCGCCACCGGTGTGAGCAACCCCTGCACGAAAGGGAGGACCTGGTCATGAACGAGCCCCGCGCCCATCGTGGCGAGCCTGTCAGCAAGCTCGCCCGCCGTCTCATCGACGCCGATGGGCGTGCTCACACGAGCGAGGACGGGACCGGTGTCCATGCCCTCGTCCATCTGCATGAGGCACACGCCCGTCTCCGTGTCCCCTCCGACGACGGCCCACTGGATGGGCGCCGCACCGCGCCACCGCGGCAGGAGGGAAGCGTGCACGTTGAGGCAACCGAGCCTCGGGGCTTCGAGGACGCCGACTGGCAGGATGCGGCCGTAGGCCACCACCAGCGCGACGTCCGCCTGCAGCGCTCGGAGCTCTTCGGCGAAGACGGGCGTCCGAATGCGCGTCGGTTGCTGAACCGGAACGCCGAGCTGCTGCGCCGCTTCCTTGACGGGCGTAGGCCCGAGTCGCATGCCACGGCCGCGGGGGCGATCGGGCTGGCTGATGACGGCGACGACATCGGCCACCTCCGTGAGGGCGCGGAGACACGGCACCGCGAAGGCTGGCGTGCCGAAGAAGATCGCGCGAGGACGGGTCACGCTCACCCGGCCCGTCAGGCGGACGTGGCCTCGGAGGCCGCCCTCTTGACCATCGCGCGGTGGACGAGCCGTCGCCGGAGGATGCTCAAGTGGTCCACCATGAGGCGACCGTCGAGATGGTCGTTCTCATGCTGGATGGCGACCGAAAGCAGACCTTCCGCCTCGAGCTCGAAGTGCGCGCCGTGGCGGTCCTGGGCTCGGACTCGGATTCGCTCCGCGCGCTGGATCTCTTCGTGGACCCCCGGGAAGGACAGGCAGCCCTCCTCCCAAACGATCTCGCCTTCGCGGTCGGTAATCGTGGGGTTGATGAGGATGCGGAGATCGCTCGGATCGTCCTCACCGGTCGCGATATCCACGATGAAGAGGCGCAGGCTCTCCCCGATTTGGGGAGCGGCCAGGCCCACGCCCGGGGCCGCATACATGGTCTCGGCCATGTCGTCGATGAGGCTCTGCAGGTCCGGACCGAAGTCGGACACGACAACGCCCGGCTCGCGAAGCCGCTTGTCCGGGTAGTGCAGGATCCTTCGAATCGCCATCGTCTCTTGCTCCACAGCGCCGCCCGCTGCACGACGGGACGGTGAGCTGGTCTTTGTATCATCGTGAATGTGAGGTCGCAACGCGCCGTCGGCCTGGCCGCGGCCGGACGTTCGGAAGGACCAACTTGAGCCGGCGTACTGGACGCTCCGCGCCATCGCGGTCCCAATGAGCCGCTGACCGCCCGCGGCCCACCTCGTGGGACCGACTCGGCCTTGCGACGGCCACCTGCTGACCCCATCCTCCCACCGTGTTGGCTGGCCCGAGTCGCCAACCGGTAACTCATAGGGGGGCACCATGTGGAAACCGCTGGGTGGATTCGCGCCCGGGGAGCTGACGGAGGCGCGCCTTCAGGCACAGTGGGCGAGCCAGATCCCGGCTGCGGCCGGGAGGAGCCTTCTCGAGCCGGCGGCCGACTACAGTCACACGAGCCTCGAATGGCGGTGTGACAGTCGGGTATTGGCGTCCGCGCCGCTCACCGATGATGGGCTTCGGGCCGGTCTTTGCATTGCGACCCTCCGACTAGTGCTCCTTCGAGGGAGCGAGATCCTGCAAGGCACCACCCTGGACGCCAAGTCCGTCGCAGAGGGTCTCGAATGGCTCACCCAGGCATTGTCGAAGCACCTCGATCGACATGGGCGCGAGCTGCGGCGCCCCGAACATGAGCTGCCTTCGCACGCGGTGGGGGATGGTGCCCCGTTCGCGCTCGAGGGCATCGTGGAGGCGCTGGCCGAGCTCGAGCAGTGGCTCGACAACGCCGATGGCCTGCTCCGCGTCCGTGCCGCCCGCCTCGACGGCGCGTCGGCGGTGCGGTGCTGGCCGCATCACTTGGACATCGCCACCTTGGTCACCCTCGAAGCGAGCAATGTTGCGGACGAGGCGAAGAGCATCGGACTCGGTCTCAGCCTCGGCGACGACACCTACGCCGAGCCGTACTTCTACGTGACGCCGTGGCCCTATCCGGAGCCGCGCGAGACGTCGCAGCCGCTGCCGAGTGGCCACTGGCACACCGAAAAGTTCTTCGCAGCTGTGCTCACCGGCAGCGAGCTGACGGACGGCGGACAGGCGGGACAGGCCCAGCGCGCGGAGGCTTTCCTCGAGGCGGCTACGGCGGCCAGCCGCGGTTTGCTGGGCACGAGGTCAGAAACCGCGAAGACGCCCATGATCTGGCACGAGGTCGCGGAGGTGGACGAGCTTCCGCCCGGTCGCGGACGACCGTGCTAGTCTGCGGCCTCCATGGGTATCGGCGTGGACGATCTGGTGGACGGTCGCTACCGGATCATCCAGGAGCTCGGCCACGGGGGCATGACCACGCGGAGATCCGAGTCGAGTGGAATGTCGCGCCGGACGGCGCAGTGATGAGCACACGGATCGTCGAGATCTCGCCCGACGAGCCCGAGCTTCGTGCGTGCGTGCTCTCCGAGGCACAGGAGCTGCGCGTCGACGGCGTGGCCCAGGGAGTGACGACGTTGAGCGAGCGGTTCTCGTTCCGGCGCCAGGGGCCGTGATGGCCCTCGACGGATCTCGTTGCGCAGAAGACACGCTCCGTCTTTTCGAAACGGCCCAGCCCGAGCCGCATCGTGACGTGCGCCTGCCTCGTAGCTCAGGGAACCGCTCAGGGGCACTTGTCGATCGACAACGTGTCGAAGGGAGCCTCGCCCGTGATGTGATAGTCGTGCGGGTAGGAGCTGGCCGTGAGGCGGCATCCGTCAATCGTGATGTGCGTGAAGTGGTACCAATCGCCCTGCCACGCCGCGAGGATGTCAGCGCAGTCATAGGGGTCGGTCCGGCCGCCGTGCGACGCGGCGTCGACCTTCATCGGCTCCACCGCGCGCACCCCGGCGCCGCCGCCGCTGGTGTTGAGGTAGATGACGCCCGCGGGATCGCACCGGCCACCGATCATCGGGCACGTCCGCTCATAGGTGTGAGAATGAGCGACCCACGCGATGTCCACGCCGTACGTCTCGAACAGCTCCACCCACTCGAGGCCGGAGTCGAACGGGCTCTTGTAATTGCATGGGTACACCGGAGCATGGAAGAAGGCGAAGATCCACGTGGCTGCCGCGGCCTCGGGCCCCGTCAGCACGCCCTCGAGCCACGCCGTCTGTGTGGCGACGGAGTGCTCGCTGTCGAGGATGATGAACAGTGCGTTGTCGTACACCAGCGTGAACCACACGCCGTCACTCGCGGCATGTCCGAGCGTGCTCTGGCCTGACAGGTAGTCCGTCCAAGTCGTCAGCCATTCGGAGACGTGGATGTCGTGGTTGCCGATGGCGCCCACGTAGCGGACATAGGGACCCCAGTCGCTCACGTCAGTCCGGAAGCGGCTCTGTCTCACGATCCCGAGCGGATCCATGGGAACGGAAGGGTCGGGGGCTCCGGCGGCGAGGGCGGCGTGGTGGTCGTCCCACTGGGACGCCATCCCATCAGCCACGATGTCGCCGCCGTTGAAGCAGGCGATCGCGTCCGGGTCGAGCTCGTTCATGCTCCGGACGTTGTCCTCGAGCCGGGCAGGATCGCTCCGGGTGTCGCCGGCCACGAAGAACCGCCATGCGCCGGGCGGGCGCGGTCCCCCGTCGACACGATCGCCCGCGTCCACGCCGACACCGCCATCGAGGTCGCCGCCGCCCCCGTCCACGTCGATGCCGCTGTCGATGCGGCCGCCCGCATCTGCGCCTCCGGAACCCGTGTCCGGACCGGCGGACGACGCCGAGAGCTCTCCCTTGCAGCCCCCCAAAGCCATGGCACATGCGATCGAGAGAAGGACGGTGACGGCCGGCGTCGCGTGGCGGTTCATCGCCAGCCCATCCTATCATGGGGGGAGGCCCGGACTCGGCTCGGGTGCCATTCTGTGATTCACTCTGCCGATGACTCAGCGATTCGTGTGTCTTTCGGTGGTCGCGGCCATGGCCTGTTCCGGCTCGAGCTCCAGCCAGACGTCGAGCTCGGGAAGCGGCAGCCCATCTGTTGGACAGGCCGACGAGCAGGATCAGAGCGCCGAGCGGCCCGGGAGTGGAGAGTCGGAACAGCACCCCGGGGAGGAGGGGGCCGCCCGTCCGGCGGGCAACTTCGAGCGCTTTCTGCTGACTGGCCACGAGACCCCATGTCCCCGCGAGGCCCGCGGAGATTGCCAGAGCTTCGCCGAGCTTCGCTCCGACGGCACCCTGCGCATGGACCCCTGGGGCGAGCCGGGCTCGCCCGTTCTCGAGGCCCAGGTGCCCGGAGCCGCCCTCGCTCAGGCGATTCCCGCGCTGACGGACCCGCAGCTACTCGCTCTACTGGGGCGAGCCGCAGCTTGCCCGACGGCGAACCACACCGAGACCATCCTGGTTCGGCTCGCGGGGGCCGATCATCAGAACGCGACGGGATACTGCAACGAGGGGCCGATTCAGGCGGTGCGCGCGGCGATTCAGGGGCTCACGACCCAGCACTTCCCGGAGCACTCACTGATCAGTCCTCCGTTCTGATCGCGCGCGCGACTAGGCGTTCTTGAAGGCCATGCACGGTCAACCTCTTGCTTCGAGACGCGAGACGAGCCGTTCGCGCGCCAACCCGTTTTTTTGTCGGGGAGCGCCGAGCTAGCGTGACTGCCGTCCTTCGAATCCTCTGGGACGTGCTGGCCTACCGGCTGCGCAAACTGGAGATGGCGAACATGGCCGGGGCCATCGCCATCATGCTGGTGCTGCGACTTCCGCCGCGGGAGCTCTTGCTGAGGACCTTGGTCGCGATCCTGCTCAACATTCTGGTCTATCTGAACAACGACTACTACGATGTCCGGCAGGACCTGAGTGCCCAGGGCCGAGATGTGCAGCGCACCCGCTTTCTCTCCGAGCACATGGCGGCTGCTCGACTCGCACAGCTGTTGGTCGCCGCCCTCCTCGCCGGCGTAGCGATAGTGGCAGGCGAAGGTCTGTGGCTGGTGGCTGGCTTGGGGGCGGGGATCTGCTGGTGGTACTCGGCCAGGCTCAAGCGAACGCCCTATGCGGATGTGTTAGCCATGATCGCGTGGGGCGGCGCGATGCCGATGTGCGGGGTCCCCCTGCACAGCACCCTGGGCCTCTGCATGGCCGGCCAGCTCGCGCTCTACTCCGGGGTCTTCGAGAGCATGCAGGTGCGTCGTGATCGGCTGGAAGACGCGGCTGCGGGTGTCCGTACCACGGCCGTGGTGCTGGGACACCGGGGAACGGCCTGGCTCACTCGGAGCCTCATCGTGGTCAGTGCCCTGTATTGCGCGGCCGTGCTTCATCCCCTGGCAGGCGGCCTCTCCGTGCTGGCCCTGTGGGTGGGAGTGACGGACGACGCGGCGCGGGACTGGACGCGGGTCAAGGTGGTGTTGGGCGTGGCTTGGCTGGTCTGCTGCGGACTGATTTACGCGGCGGGGGGGAGCTCGGGCTTGTGGCTGCGACTCCTCGTGGAGACCGGCTGATGCCTCTTCGTGGCCGCAGCCAAGTCGTGATCGTGGGGGCCGGCCCGGCTGGATGCGCCGCGGGCATCGTGTTGGCGCGCGCCGGAGTGGATGTCGCTGTCTTCGACCGCGCCCGCTTCCCCCGTGACAAGACCTGCGGCGACGCCATCTCGAACGACGCCGTGACACTACTGGAGGAGCTGGGATGTGGCGATGGGCTGCTGCGTACACCCCACGCGTTGGTGCACGCAGCCGACGCGCGCTTCCCGGACGGCAGCTTCGTTCGCCGGCAGTACCAGCGGCCGGGCATGATCGTGCCGCGATTGGCGCTCGACGACTTGATGCGCCGGGGCCTGGAGGCCAGCGGTGCGCGACTGCTGCAAGAGTGTCCGGTCCGCGAGCTCAGCGAAGAAGGCGGCCGAATAGATGGGGTGCGCGGGTCGGAGCTCAGCTGGAAGGCGGACCTCGTGTTGGCCGCGGATGGCTATGGGTCCTTGGCCTGGCCCAAGCTCGGTCGGCCGAGAGTCCGCTCGGCGCGCCTCGCCTTGTCGAGCCGGGCCTACTTCGAAGGCGTGGTCTATCCGGACGGCGCCGCGGTCTCGGAGCACTGCTTCATCGAGTCCTTGCCCAACGGCTATGCCTGGATCTTCCCCGCCGTAGAGGGTCTCAGCAATGTCGGTGTCTATCAGCGCGCCGACCGATTTGTCGGTCGTCTGGGTCCGCTGCTCGACGGCTTCGTCGCCAGCCGACCGGACCGCTTCGCCGGAGCGCGGCAGATCGGGCCCAGCAAGAGCTGGCCCCTGCCGCTCACGGGTCGGCCGAGCCGAGCCACCCTCCCGAGCCTTCTGGCCGTGGGTGACGCGGCCAAGCTGGTCGACCCACTCACCGGCGAGGGCATCTGGCAGGCGCTGTTCAGCGGCATGCTGGCCGCCGAGACCGCCATCAGCGCATTGCGTGCCGGCGGCCTAGGCCGACGTTTGCGGCTCGGCTACGAGTGGAATCTGCAGCGACGGCTGGGGCTCGCCGGTGTACCCCGAGCGTGGGTTCAGCAGACCATGACCATGCTCGTGCAGACCCGTCTCTACCATCGCTCCGCGGTCAGGCGCGCGCTTCGCTGGGGCTACGGCGGCGGGTTGCTGGAGATCACGAAGAGCTAGCCACGGCGCCAGGGCCGGCCTCCTCCCCTCGCACGGCAATTATTCTTCCGCACAGGGAACCCTCCTCCGGTACGGTCCGCCGGTGACTCGCGAGGAGCCGTTGGCGGCCCGGCCCGTCAAGCCGACCAGACGTGATCGCGTCTGGTTGGTGGCAACCGTGTTGCTGGCCGGGGTCTTTCACTGGCCGAGCTTGGACACCGGCTATGTCAGCGATGACGCGCGCCTGTCTCTGGCACCCGGCGAGGCTCTCGCCGGCGGCATCGACATGGTTCAGCTCGCTGGGGAGTACCACGAGCACTTTGTGTCCATCGGGCGCTTCTTTCCTCTGGCCCTCACGGTCCTCTTGGGTTTCTTCCTGTTGCCCACCCTGCTTGCCTATAAGCTGAGCAAGCTCCTGACCTTGATGGCAGTGCTCGGACTCTGGGGAGGGTTCGTGCGCCGCTTGACCGGGTGTACCGCGACCGCACTGCTGAGCGTTCTGTGTTGCGCCGTTCTATTTCAGTACCGGCTGTATCACGACCCCGTGCTGAGCTTTGGCTGGCAGCTGCCCCAGGCCATGGCGTTCTTCCTCGGTGGCCTGCACCTGCAAATCAACGCGCGCGAGCGCACGCATTGGCTCTGGTCCCTGGCCAGCGCGTTGCTCTTTGCCTGCAGCTTCCTCACGTACGAGGTCATGCTCCCCCTCGTCGCGGTCCATCTCTGTCTTGCGCCGTGGCGGGGTCGAGTCCGCGCGGCCCTTGCGAGCGTGTCCCCTCACTTGCTCGTGTCGGTCGCATTCGCGCTTCTGCTTTTGGTGCTCCGGCAACGCGCCTCGCCGCCACCTGGCCCGCAGACGGAGATGAGCCTCGATCCCGCGGCCATGCTGGTCTTGGTGGTACGGCAGGCGTTCGCGGCGCTGCCCTTGAGCTACGGGTGGGCCAGCGAGGCCCAGTTGCTCGATGCGCGATCTCTGGGCCTCGGTACGGGAGCCGTCCTTGTCGCCGCGTGGGTGATGCTCATCGCCCGCAGGGCCCTGCTCGACCTGGGACCAGAACCTCACAAGAGCCTCCGACCTCTCGTTGTGATGGCGCTTCTGCTCTTGGCTCTCCCGAGTCTGATGATCGCCCCTTCGGCCAAATACCAGCACGAAGTGTTGTGGGGCATCGGTTACCTCCCCGTCTTCGTCAGCGTATTCGGTGTCTCGGCTCTGCTGTCCGTGGGCCTGGTCTCCGGGCTCCGGCGCCTTCGGCGGCCACCCGCGCAGTACGCTCTGCTCGCTCTCCTGGTGCCCCTGACCGTGGTCGGATACCAGCGCAACCGTGCCGCGGTGGAGATTCTGGCGGACCAGTGGAACCACCCCCGCGCCTTGCTTCGGGATTCGCTGAGCGAGGGCCTGCTGGAAGCGGCGACAACCGCCATCTGGGTGGAGAGCGGCTCCCGCGACTCCCCATGGCAGACGCCGGCGTTCTTCACGATGGAGGGCGGCTTCACTCCGGAAGCCGTATGGTCTGCGGCGCCACCGCCCGACAGGTTGGCGCCTCGGCCGGGCGAGGCGAGCGCACCCCCGGGAGCTCCTCACCTCGTCGGCCAACCCCTGAGATACGTCAGCTACGGCAGCGCATCGGCGATCTCCGGGCTGGCGGTCGCCGGCTCGGTGGACTGGGTCGTGCAGACAGGCGACGAAGGCCATCATCCACTCGGTTCGCGCGCGCGCATCTTCTTGCAGGGCTCGACGTCCTACGGTGCCGGGGCCACGTTCGGGTACTTCGAGCCGTTGCCACACCGGGCTCGCCTCGACTTCGACGAAGTGGAGACGACGACCGGGCAGCGCGCGCCTCGGCAGATGCGGCTCGAGCCCGGCTCCCACACGCCGGCACTGACCATGTTGGATTCGGGAGACGACTGGCAGCTCTGGATTCTCGAGGCGGGTCCGGGCCAAGCCTTGGCATTGGACTCCATTCGAATCATCACGTTGCCTCCCTGAGGCACTACACCGAAGGCTCAGCGTGCGATGGCCCCAGGTCCGTGGGATCGGAGGGCTTGGCGCGCACGGCCCTGCGCGCAAGCGCACCGGTTGCGATGATCTCGAGCACGCTCCGACCGACCCGTGCCCCGACGGCCCCGAGCGCGCCGAACGGCGGCACCAGCACCAGAAGCAGGGCGACCGCCCCGCCTCCGGTGAAGGTCGAGAGCACGGCCAGGGGCCTCTCCGCGCCCTTGGCTTCGAGCCAGAGCTCCAGTGGACGGCTGATGCCCATCAAGAAGATCGCAGGCGACACGTAGCGAACCACGGTGATCATCATCGGGTCCGCCGTCCCCGAGATGATGCGAACGATCAGCGGCGCCGCAACGAAGACGCCCAGCGCACAGCATGCGGAGAGAGCCACCACGACCAGGACTGGGCGTCGCTCGAGGCGTGCGGTGCGGTCACGGGCAAGCGAAGGGAACGCGACGAAGCAGAGAGAGACTCCGAGGCCCGTCGCGCTGTCGATGACCCGGTTGGCGACACCCAGGAGCGTCGCGGCCTGGTAGCCGCCGACAGTCGTGACCAAGACGGTGTCGAGACGCCTGGAGCTCATGTGCAGCACGCGCCGGAACCAGAAAGGCAACCCCTCGCGGGGGAATGGCATGTGGGCCGAGCCCTCGGCCTTCGCGGGGAGCACGGCGCGTGCACAAACGTAGGCCCACACCGTGAGAACGAGCTGGCTCGCGCACCGCGCCACGCACCACGTCACTATGCCGAGGCCCGAGAGAAGCCCAGCGACGGAGAACGCCATTTCACCGAGCTTGGTCACGAGTCCGTTGCGAGCGTTCACGCCGTAGAGCTCCTTGCCGGCGAGCATCGCCCTTGGCATCTCGTGCACCTGCTCGAGGCCGGCTGCGACGAAAAACCCAGTCAGCAAGAGGGCGTCTTCTGGCCCGATGATACGGGCGAAGAAGTAGAACGCTTCAGTCAGGGCGGCCACGCCAAACGCACGAAACAGGATCGTCTCGTTCAGAGCTCGCCGCCCGACCTGCCCGCGCGCGGTGCGCCGCATCAACACGGGGTAGAGCCCGAGATCCAGCATGTTGAACACGACGCTCCCGAGCGCTTGCGCGAGGAAGGCCCGTCCGACTTGCTCCGTCCCCACCGTCCGCATGGCGACCATGATGATGCTCAGCTCGATCGCCTGGACGCCGTACTGGCTTCCGAGGACAGCCACCCAGTTGCGTGCGAAGCGCGACCGCCAGAGCGATATGAGGCGCGCCTTCAAGGTGCAGGCTCCACGGCGCTCTCGGGCTTGCCGCCGAGCGGCCCCGAAAGGCCAGGCAACTGCGATACGAGCACGCGAAGCCCGAGGCCGATCCACAACAGCAGCGGCGCGACCGAGACCCCGCGGCTCAAGCCCACGAGGACACCCAGATTGCTGTTGTGGTAGCTACCCGGTCGGTCGGGAGAGAAGACATGTGGCCAGGCATACTGCCCTAGGACATCCGCGAACTCCGGCGCTTCGAGACCGACGAACGTGATCGCGAGGACGTTGGCAGAACTGATTCCGGCGAGCACGATCAGCGGCACGCGCAGTCGCGGCAGGTGGTGCCAGCCCCAGGCGAGGCCGACCGCGAGAAAGGGGATCACGGGGACCAGATGACGTGGCCCGGCCGCAGCCCCACCCCACCACATGTAATAGCCAGCGTTCAGGGCCCCGAGGACGCAAAAGAGGAACACAGCCATCCGCGCACCGAGCTCACGTCTGTAGGCAGCCACTACCACCAACGCGCAGGCCGCCAGACTGAGCGGTGAGATGTAGAACAGGCCTCGGCTGTCGCCGGCAAACAGACCGTAGAGAGCCTCCATGGTCGGCCACCGGATGCCCATCATTCCCCTGGCGTGCCCGGCGGTGAACTCGGGCCGCACGAGAAACGAGTAGCCGGTTCGCCACGGCAGACCGAAGCACAGTGTGTGATACAGCGACACGACGACGACTGGAACGGCGGCGCCACCTGCAAGAAGGGAAGCCACACGAATGCGAGCGCCGCGCCGGGTGCGCACGAGAAGCCAGACTCCCAGTGCGGCAGCGGGCACCGCGATCAGATACTCGCAACCCACGGCCGCCGCCCAGGCGAAGCCGGCAAACGCGATGTTGCGCGACGATGGAGCGGCGTCCGCGGACTCCTCACCCGCAGCCAGGCCGCCCGCGGCGATCCAACCACCGACCAGGAACGCCGCCGCCACCACGTGCCCATACATCGCCGTGGCATAGGGGAAGACCGGGGTGCCCAGCAGGATCGCGCAGGAGCCAAAGAAAGCCGCGTTTGGCGAGTACCGCCTCCGCAGCGCCTCGAACAGGCCGAGCGTCATGAGCACGGCCATCACACCCACCGTGAACAGTGAGCACAGATAGAGCGATCGCCGGAAGTCGCTGTTGACGTACACGCGCACTGCGGGCACGTCGCCCCGGGCGACGGCGTGGTAGCCTGGCATGGTGCCGTGAAGCGTGCCGATGAGACGCGCCGCGAGGTACGGGGGGATGGCCAGCAGGGACGGCACCGGTGCCTTGTCCGTGTACCAGTGATCGTGGGCAAACGAGCGATCACCCGTGCTGTCGACGACCGCGTCGATGGACAGCGAGCCCCGCTCGACGAGTGAACGCGTCAGGTTGAAGCGAGACACGGGGCTCCACGTAGGACCCGGCACGAAGTAGGCGACGATGCCCAGGGTCCAGACGCAGAACATCGCCCGAAACCACCAAAGATGAGACGTGTCGCCGATGATGCGGTGATGCTTGCGCCGGGCCTTCTGTGTTGTCAATGTGGTTGCTTGCTTGGGTGATGGCCATCACCGCGTGACGCCGTCGAAGCCACCATGCTCCCGCCGCCCCCGCCTCACTCACCACGATTGCGCACCGCAGCGTGGTTGGTCGGTCTCGCGCTGGTGGTGATCGCTGTCTACGCGCAGGCGGCCGGTTTCGGGTTCGCCTATGACGACTATCCGACCATCCAGACCAACACTCACCTCGGTCGTCCCCTCTCCGAGTTGATGGGCGTGTTGCTCACTGGGACACGCGCCGCCGCCGACATTCCCGACGCGACGCGCCCGACCATGGTGCTCTCCATGGCGCTGGACCACCGCATGTTCGGCACCTGGGCCGGTGGCTACCACCTGCACTCGCTGTTGGCCTACCTGTGTCTGTGCGGCGTGGTCTGTGTCGCCCTGTGGCGACTACTCGAGGTTCGCGCTGCCACCTTCGCGGGCACCGCCTTCTTTGCCCTGGCACCCGTGCATGCGGAGGTGGTGGCTTCGATCAACTACCGTGAGGACCTGCTCATGGCATTGGGGGTGCTCGGCCTGCTCGCGTGGGTGCTGCGCCCCGGCGGGCAGCGCGAGACACCGTGGTCAGGGCTGCTGATCGGGCTCGCCACCCTTGCGACCGTCGGCGCCAAGGAGAGCGGCGTCGTCCTGCTCGTCCTCGTCCCCACCCTCACGTACCTTCGGGGAGGCCGTGATCTCTTGAAGCGACGCGAGGCCGCCTTCTTTGCGATGGCTCTCGCGGCGATCGTTTGGGCTGTCTGGCGTCTGACGATGGTTTCGGCCGGCGCTCAGATCCCCACACGCACTTTTGCGAGTCTTGGTGCGCGGCTCCTGCACGCCGCACGCTACGAAGTGTTGGCCATCGGGCACTCACTGATTCCCGTTCTCTGGTCCCCGGAGTACACATGGCCGGAAGAGCCGAGCGGTGTGTGGGTGCTCGCGCTGTCCGCGATGCTCGCGGGCACCGTCGGGCTCGCGGTCCGACCCGCGACACGCGGCATGGCGGTCGCTCTGTTGGCCACCGCCCTCTGTACGCTGCCCACGTCTCCGCTGGTGGCGCCCGTCAACTCCTACGCGGACCGTTACTTGTGCCTGTCGCTGTTCGGAGGCGCCCTGTTCTGGGGGTACGCGCTCATCGCCGCTGGCCGTGTGGTTCACACGCCGTGGTTGGCTCGCGGATTCGTGGTGGCGATGGTGGCATGGGTGCCCGTGAGCTACGGTGCGGCGAGCGTGTGGCATGACGACCTCGCGCTGTGGGCGAGCGCGGTCGAGCGCGCGCCCACGTCCGCCCGCGCCTGGCAGGGGCTCGCCCGGGCCCAGCGCCGTGCAGGACACGCGGATGCCGCGCGGATATCCATCGATCGCGCGCTGCGGCTACACCCGGCGTACCCTCCCGCGCTCGTCACGCGCGTATACGTCCTGGTCGCCCAAGACAGGATACGCGAGGCGCGTGACGCTCTGGATCTGCTGTCCGGCGAGTCCGCTGCGTCGCAACCCGGCGTGGCTCGCGCCCGCCGCTGCTTGCGGCCCGAGGTGGCGAACACGCAGGAGTGCATGCGCGAATGAGATTGGGCGCTCAGTGCGCGTGCGCGCGGGGCAACAACACCGCGTGGGGCCCGGCGCCCACACGCACGACCTCGCGGTCGGCCAGCGCGGCGAGCATGACGAGCTCATCACGGTCGAGCGCGTGGATGAATCCCATGTGAGGGCGGAAGCTGTCGTTCGCAGACGGCGTGGCGGAGCCTATGCGGGACAACCCGCGTCGCAGCCGGTCGCGCTTCTTGCCCACCGGCTTGGCTTCGATCCAACTCAGCAACACGGGCCCGTCGGGACACAGTGTGGGGAGCATGCGAAAGAGGCGCTCTCGAGTAGCGGCGCTGGCGACATGGCTGAGGCTTCCCCAGCCCAGCACGACAGCGTCGAAGGGGCCCCGACGGGCCACCTCCAGGCGGCCGTCGACGAGCTCCTCGTAGCCGCCGACGTCGAACCCGAGCAGTGCTTCGGGGGAGAGGATCTCACGGCCGCGAGCCACCAGCGCCGCCGCCGGCTCGAAGCCGGCGACCCGGTAGCCCATGCCCATCAGCACACTCATCTCGCGACCGGATCCCGCCCCACCTACGAGCACACGTCCGGACGGTGCAGGGAAGAAGTCGTCGAAACACGCCTTCTCCCACGGGAACACGCGTTGGTGGTGCTGATCGGAATGAAAGAGCTGGTTGCGGTCGTAGTTGTGGACGGTGAACCGGTGCCAGTGCTCCGGGCTCACGTTGGCGAGCAGCAGCTCGGACCGTAGGACGTCGAAGTTCCGATAGGCGCGATCCAACAGATCGGAGACGCTGTTGAAGGCGAGCAGCAGCTTCAGCTTCACCGAGGACATCCGTCTTCCTCTTTCGCCGTGCCCCTGCCCTCGTCGAGCGGCTCATCGGTCGTGGCCAACGTCACGAGCTCCGGCAACATCGAGCGCTCGGTCTCGCGCAAAGCGCGCACCTCACCGTCCCATTCCTCGCCCGCCACCGTGCCGGGTGACGCCCGTGCGGGCCGAGCGCTCTCGCTCGCTGTCACGCCCAGCCAGCGCTCACAGTCCGGCGCGAAAGCATCCAAGCCGTCCGCCAGCATGGCCCCATCCCGAAGGCCAGGCCCGTGGGGGTGGGGTTCCCGCGCTCTGGACACGAGCGTCACCAACTTCTCGACGGCGCTCCTGGCAACCTGTCGACGCGTGGCGAATGGGGCACCGAGCGGCTGCCCAAGGCACCTCGCCTCGCTGCCACGCACCAACGGTTCGAACACGCTCATGGGCATGCACACGGAGTGATCGAGCTGTTTCCGCGTGCAGACCCATGGGGAGCCGTAGGTGCGACCGCTCCAGGCGTTCGCCACGGTGGCGCCTTGCCGTGCGAAGAGCCGCTGGAGGTCGACTTCGGCGCTTGCGGCGCGTGGATCGATCACCACGTACGTGCGACGGTCGACGTCCGTGGTCCCGTCTCGGCTGAGCAGCACGGACTGCACCGAGCTCATGGAGAGCGCAGCGTTGACGAACGCGGCGACCGGTCCCGGTGGGTCGATTTCGTTTTCCGTGGCCGCCTTCGTCGACAGGGACGTCCCGTGGGGACGCATCATGTCGTCGAGGCGGCCAAGGACGCGGACGAAACGCGCGAGACGGCTCGACGAGGATCGGGAGTCGCGAGGGGGCGGCGTCATGTCGGCCAGAACCTCACCGCCCCAGCCCTCGAGGAGCGTAACCCACCCCTCTGCCTTCGCCAGCGCATGGCGAGTGAGCTGAGCCCCCACACGCCCCCGGTCGGTCGCGAGGTGCCGTCCCGCGCGGTGGGTCCAGTACAAGGCGTTGCGCACGAGCAACTCGCGCGCGGCCCAGGGAGAGCTCGTCAGCAGCGGAAGAGATGACGCGCCAGCGAGGCAGCGGCTGTCGCGGTGAAGGTAGAGGGGAATGGCTGCGCCCACAGCAGCGAGAGCCGACAGCTGGTCCGGGAACAGGACCTGCACGTCGCGGAAGAGCGGAAGTGGACGATTGAGACGGGTCAGCACGGCGCCGATCCGCCTGCACACGACCTGCTCTTCGGCGACGGTGTCCCGCGCGTTGGGCACGATCACCAGATCGATGTCACTGAGGCCTGGCCGCACCCGTGTTCGTGCCGAGCCCCGCAACCACACTTGCCAACCGCTCTCTGCCCGCAGCGCGTGAGCGGCCCTCGACACCGATGCCCCGTACAGCGCGCGGTAACCCGAGCCGACCACAGGCCACTCGGCGGAGAGGACGACCCCCTCGCGGACCGCTCGCAGTAGGGCACCGGGAATGTCCGGGCGCATCACAACACCCCGCGGCCCAGGGTCGCGATTTCTCGCACCCAGTTGAGCTCTCCGGTCGGACTCACAGCAAACGCATGGCTGAATGTGCGCCCGAGGATGTCCCCGCTGCTGGGATCGACGCTCAGCGTCCCCACCACACGGCCCACGTCCGGTAGCGGGCAGGTCCAGACGCGGCCCCCCTCCGAATCGAACTTCTCGAGCGCGCCGTGGGCCGTGGTTTCGGTTGCGACGACCACCCCCCCCGCGCCAGGTGTGACCACCGCGCAGGCCTCGTGCGTCCAGAGCCTGCGCTCCCAGAGCCCATGGCCATCGTCGGCAGAAATGACGGAGATCGACTGCGAATAGGAAATGAGAATCCATCCGTGTTCGGATGCGTGAGGCGGACATCGCGGGGCGTTCATGCGGTAGTGGCCGTAGGCAGGGTCCGGGTCGCTATCGGCGTTGACGGACCAGCGCGGCCTGCCCGTGGTGATATCGAGGGCGGCGAGCCCGCTCCCGTGTCGATTGATGAGCAGGAGACCGACCTCCGGAAGCAAATGGACGACAGGCTCGGGCTCGGCCGGCGCAGGGACGTCGCACGCCGCCGCAGCGGCGAGCAGCGCCAGCAGGATCCGACTCCACTTTGCCGTCGCGCTCCGGCCGCTGTCGTGCATCGCCACGCCTCGTCACTCCGCCCATAGGGATGAGGTGAACAGGGAGAAGAGCACGACCTGCAACATGCCGAGTCCCCAGTCCACGTATCGGGCAGCGTTGTTCCCTGTGGTCCATCGGGCGAGCAGCACCAGCAAAGGGAACGCCAGGATCGCGTATCGAGCCATGGAAGCCGCGTCGAACAAGCCCCCTTGAAGGAAGAGCGGCAGGGCGAAGGTCAGCACGACGACGCTCACCTCCTCGGCGGCGCGCTCTCGAATCAGCCACGCACTGCCAACGGCCGCAAAACCCAGCGCCGACCAGTTGAGCAGGCGGCGCATGAGGTTCTGACCCATCCCGTCGTCCCACAGAACTTCCCACCAAGCGGGGGCTGGGGCCTGGCCATCCCAGAAGGCGCGCAGGTTCTGCACCCCCTCGGCGTGGAGGAATCCCCACGGATCCCCCGTGTATCCTCTGTGCACCGCGAGCAGCGCCAACAGGGCCGGGAAGCAGGCGAGCGTGAACCACGGGAACGCGCCGATCCGACGGCTCTGAATCAGCCACGCGAGACCAAAGGGGATGGTGGTGCAGACGAACCCCTGCGGTCGCGCCAAGCACGCCGCAAAGACGAGCATGAAGGCGAGGGCCGGGCGACGTTGCGCGCTACAGAAGACGCCGACGCAACAAGCGAGGTAGGTGGACTCGGCGTAGGGCGCGCTCAGGAAGAACGATGTCGGGAAGAGCAGGTAGACGATGACGGCTCGAGCGGCAACTGCGGCGCCGTACCGCTCGCGGACCCAACCGTGCAGCAGGTAGAGCGCGCAGAGAGCCAGGAGGTTGGATATCAGCAGCGCGCCGATGTGCAGACCGACCACCTGACCCACGAGTGCTGACAAGAGAGGGTAGAGAGGGAAGAAGGACTCGCTGCCCTCGCCGTAGCCGTAGGCCGCAATCCTCAGGTAGTGAATGGCGTCCCAGCGGAACCACATGTCGAACAGGCGAATGGAGCCCGTATGGAACAAGTGCGATTGTGGAATGAACTGAGAGAGAAACGTCGCCGCACCCACGAGCAGCGCGCGGTGCAGGAAGAAGGGCAGCAAGACGGCCCGCACCACCTCTCCGCGTTGGCGGGCCCCTTCCTCCGGCGGCCGTGTGGCGACGGGGCGGGGTGTCGCTAGCGCCATGCGAACCTCGATCGTCCGCGGGCGCCATGGGCACTGGGGGCGGTGGCCGTCCCGTTCAACGCGGCCATCCTGGCGGCTCGATCCCGTTGTGCGAATGCGCGCAGCGCCCACTCCAGCAGTCGCGCGATGATGATCGCCAGGGCGATGTCGAGGGCGAAGCGCGCGACGATCACGTGCCGCCACAGGCCGAAGAAGCCATCCCCCAGCACGGCGGACGCAGTCTCGGCGGCGATCGTCAGCCACAGAAAAGCGAGCGCGCCCCACGAGGCATCGAGCTCCCTCCGACGTGCGACGCGAGAGAGAAGCCAGCCTCCGAGGCCTATCAAGAACGCCCAGAACGCGATGGGCCAGCGCAGCAGTGCCTGCCGCACGTGAGTGAAGGCCCAGACCTCGTCGTAGACACGCGCTCCCGGATAGCGCCACGAGTACGTGTAGTTGCCCAAGTAGCGATCTTGGATCGCGAGGGCGATCTGGGTCCGATTCAGAGCTCGTCCCATGGCGGAGGAATCACGCAAGTACAACCTCGCGAGCCGAGCGTGTGAGAGCCCTTCGAGCTGCCGGGCGAGATCGTCGGGGACGGGCGCTTCGTAGTAGTTGGTTCCCGCTCGCGAGCGGTACTCCGCTCCGACGCCGAGCTCGGCCAGCGCCGCGGCGGGCTCCGAGGCGACATCTCCGATGCCGAAGAAGACCGCGTTGTAGTTGTTGATCTGGGGCAAGCGATATCCCGGTCCGACCGCAAAGTAGTAGACGCTGCCCAGGGACAGCAAGATGCAGGCGAATGCGCCGAGGCGCCCGGCAGCCGAGCGCCGGACCTTCCTTTGCGCGAGGAGCGGAAGCGCCGCTGCCAAGCCGATCGCGAAGTGTGATTGCTTGCTCCAGGACGCGAGGAAGACCCCTAGCACCACGAGCACCAGCGCAGGGCCCGGGTTCCCGTGGCCTCGCCTCACGTGCCAGATCCCAACCACCACCCCGAGCACCCCGAGCATGGCGCACGGGTCGGCGTAGAGGCTGTTACAGAAGAGGAGATACCCGGGATCCACAAGCACCCAAGCGACGAGCGCACATACCAGCGGGGAGACCCCTCGAAACAGCGCAATCGCAAACAGGGCGGCGATCAGCGCCACGTAGAGGGCGCCGATCTGCTGGAGCTCCAGGGTCGCTCCGTCGGCCCACGGAGCGTTCGCGGCCACCCACACGAGCAGGGCGGCCGAGCTGAAACCCTCACCGAAGTATGCGGGGCGTTTCGCATAGGAAGGCACGATGAACCGATGCCGGAGGGAGTCGACGGGGACGGAGCTCGCGAGGCCTGCTGGCTGGGCCACCCGCCAGAAGTCCCCATTGTCGGCCATACCCCGGAGCGGAGACCCCAAAAGCAGCGCCCCGCCGTGGGCCAAAATCACGAAAAGCCCAATGATCGCGAGCAGCTGCGCCACCTTCGGATAGCGCGGTGTGGCAGAGAGCATTGACACACTACGGGGCTGCGACTATGGTCGTTTCGGTCATGAGCCTACGCCGCACCGCCATAGGTTTTGCCGCTGTCTTGTCGGTAGGCATCCTCTATGTGGGCTGCTCGGGAAACGATGGCCGTGGGGGTGGCGCGGACTCCGCCGTGGGTGACTCCATGGTGATGGGCGGCGACTCCATGGTGGGCGACTCCATGGTGGGCGACTCCAACGTCGGCGACGCCATGGAAAGCACCGACGCCAACATCGGCGACGCCATGGAAGGCATCGACGCCACCATGTCCGGCGCGGGCATGTAGCGCGTCCTCGGCGCACGCACCGTCGACGAAGGCGCCTTGCCTTGCCGTGGCAGCGCATCGCTGCGGGTACGGCTCAGCCACCGGGCTCATCGTGGTCCGTCAGCTGTTTGGTCGGGGCGACCGACAGGGCGTGGTTCCAGAGCAGCACGCCGGTAGGTGAGTAGCAGAACACGCGCGAGGTGACTTGCACCAGCACGTTGCCGTTGGCGGTGACGACGGGTCGCGCCACAAGCTGCTCCATGGGTATGCTGGCACTCCAGCGACCGGTGCCGTCCCGATTGAAGGCGCGGATCTGGGTTTGGTGCGCCGCGACGACAACGGAGCTGTCCGCCATCGCCACGGGTGCCCAGGGCTCCTGCGCCGGTGTCGGGGGCGGGTCCAGCGGCACCGACCAGAGCACGTCACCAGCAGGGTCCACGCTGTGCAGAGCGCGCTGCGTGCGTACGAAAAGTCGACTGTCCGGCGCGGCAACCGGGGGCACGACGACGGGACCACCCTCGAGGTGGATGGTCCAGCGCAGATCTCCCTCCGGGGAAAGGCGCTTCAACGTTCCGCCCTGAACGACGACGGTGGTGCTGTCGGGTAGCCCGACGAGGTAGGGCGTAGGTGGTGCGTGGGCCTCCTCCAGATCGTCGCGATGGCAGCCGAGCACGTTCGCCGCCAACAACAACGGCAAGCAGATGACCATCCGCCATGGGCCACGAGGCAACTGCGCTTCCTTCGTATGGGATTGCTGCACGTGTCTATCCTCGAGGGGGGCTGTCGTCCAGCGCCGCGACGATCGCCTGGGCCGCCGATGAGGCATCGGCGAGCTCGAGGACGGCGGTGCGAGCCAGGAGCAACCTGGAAGCCGCGTGCAAACGGCGCCGCAGCGAGGGTAGCTGTTTCACGACATCACGCGCACCACGCCGAGCGACGAGCTCGATGACCTGGGGAAGTCCGAGGCCGATGACCATGTCGCGCGCGAGGACGGCCAGAACGTCCATGCGTGGCGCAGGCACGACGGCCGAAGGACCACGGGTCACGCGCTCGGCGCACAGCACCAAGCTCACGGGCACGGGGCCAGGAGCGAGACGGTCACGGAGGGCATCGAGGGGGATGATCCACTTGTCCGCGTGCTGCCTTCGAACGAACGGGATCGGCTGACCCAATCCTTCCGCCTGCGCGGGATCGGTCACGCCAAGCGGAGAGTGGAAGGGCCGTGCCCAGCCTCGCTTGTCGATGAGCACCATGTCGTCGCCCAGCAGCCGAACCGACGTCTCGCGCAACAGTGCCCTGGCGAGGGTGGATTTCCCGCCACCGGAGGACGCTAGCACGAGTGCGGCCTTACCATCCAGCTCGATACCCACGCAGTGCAGCCGTACGAGCCCGCGAGCTTCGAGCAGCAAGCCCACCCGCGAGTGGATCATGAGATAGGCGAGCTCCACGAGGTCTTCGAGGTGCAGCGAATCGATGACGCCCCGCTCCGCCGCGAAGTCGTACTCGCTGCGGGCATGACCATGGTGATCGACGACCGTCGTGGCCCCGAAGTTGTAGACGATGCCCCTGTCGACAACCTGATCGCAGCGGCGGCGCTCGCTGGCCACAGGCGGAGGCTCGGCGCGCCGCAGCTGCACCCGAACGTCGGGACGACTGGAGCGAGGCCCGAGGAACGCCGCGAAGTGCGCGCTGAGACCGCGGATAGCCTCCGGATCACCAGCGCACGAGACACGAACGCCGCCGCAATCGAGCCATAGCTCGTCTTCGGCCAGCGATTCGACCGGTTCGACCATCGTCACGCCCATAGCAGGCTCCGCACCCGCCTGCCTAGCGCGCCCAGCCACCAGCCGGCGAGCTGCCAAGCCAGGCCTGAGGCGTACGCGATATGGGTGACCGGAAAGAGAACGAGCAATCCGGGGAACCAACGTGCCTTGCGAGCTCGAGCGGCGGCGGCACCCGACGCGACGAGCGTCCCCAGCCCGTAGGGGAGGAGACCCAGCGCGCAACGAGCATCTAGCAGGACGAGCAGGGGCATCGTGACCAAGTACGCGAGGAACGCGACCGGCAAGAAGTAGAGCGGATGGGCGTTGTTGGGTGACGTCACCATCGCGTTGGCGCGCCCCCAGCCGTAGCGATAGATCTGCGAAACGTACCCCGCCATGGTCGTTCTTCGGTGGTGGTAGACCCACAGCTCGGGCGCGTACCACATGCGCATGCCCCGCTCCTCGACCCAGCCTGCGAGCACGTTCTCCTCGCCGCCAAAGAGCTCGGGAAACGAGATTCCACTGTCGAAGACCGAACGCGCGACCGCCAGATTGCACAAGATCAAGTCACGCTCGCGGGCGGGGCCCTGCTCATGCACGACGTAGCGTGCGTGGGTGATGCCCGTGCCCCACGGGCTGCCGAGCACGGCGCCAGTGAGATGGGCGAAGGGAGGATCGTCGGGCGGAGTCAGGTTGGGTCCCCCCACGATCGCGAGGTCGCCGTGCTCGGTGTAGAGCTCCGCGAGCTTGGCCAGCACGTGATCGGGGGCCGTCACGTCGTCGTCGAGGAAATAGAGCACCGACGCATCCGTCTGCCGGACGCCTTGGTTGCGCGCCAGGCTTGCGGAGACGGGCGCGATGGAGATCGCTCGGGTGCGTGGTTCTGTGGCCGCAACCTCATGAGCCACTTGTGTGGTAGCCTCGTTTGCCCCGTTGAGGACGACCAGCACGTCAAAGTGCCGGTAAGTCTGCTGCCGTAGGCTGTCGAGGCAGCGCCGCAGCAACTCGGCGCGCTCGTGGGCGATGACGATGACCGCGATCGAAGGCTCGGGAGGCATGGTGGGCCGGGAAGACAGGCTGGTCCGCTACCACAGAGATCCTCGGATGACAACGTGCGCCCGTGCGCGCACGAGGGCCGTCGTCGCCGCCGACATCAGAGCGCGCGTCACCGCGAGCCCGGACCTTCGGTCGGGCCGGACGGGAGCAACATGATCGCCTCGAACCACGCCGCCAGGTCTCTGCGGTCCTCGCCCAGTCCCAGAGACGCAGGGGACTGAGCGTACTCGAAGCGTAGACGCAGATCGCAGGATCCAGCGCACTCCATCGGCGGGAGAGGCTCGGTGTAGGAGCGCAGCTCGGGATCCATGGCCACGCGCCGCAGCAGTCGCTGCCCGAGATAGATGCTCAGCGCCTGTGATGGCCCGGCGCTCGGTGCGGGAGCCGCAGCGAAGACCAGCGTGCTCCCCGAGCGGGGCTGTGCGGGAACGATGAGGCTCGCTTCCCGTTCGATCACCCAGCGCCCGCGGCTTGCCTCGACGCCCTCCGGCGGCCCCCACCCCTCACCAAAGGCCGCGTCCGCCCCATCGACGAGATCGGCGGCGAAGCCATCGCCGCGCACGGCCCGTACTTCCGCCAAGCCGTACAAGCCGTCGCCCGTCACGGGCGAGATTCGCAACCAAGTGAAGGCCCGATGGCGCGGCATCGGCACCTCCCTCCACCGAAGCCCTGGAAGGCCCACGCCCGGAACCCGCCCGACCTCCTCGAAGTGCCTTCCGTCCACCGATGTCTCGAGCACGTACTCGTCGTTGTTGTCCGCCATGACCCGCAGCCCGTCGACCGGAACCGCCGGCAGGCGAAGCATCACCCACGAGTCGAGACCCAAGAAGACGACGGCCTCCGGGTGGTCCCATGGCGCGCCGGGCTCGGGTGATTCTCCGTCGACGAGCAATCGGGCTGGCCCACGGATGACCTGACGCCAGTCGTCCGCAGGCCCGACGGTCGTGGGCGGTTGCTCGCCGCCGCCTTGCCCGACGCCCCGGGCGTCCCACAGCTCGAGCTCCACGTCTTCCTCGGGCGGTGGGCTGTGACGATAGAGATAGAAGGGGTGCGAATGCGCCAGCAGCTCCAAGCCCGGTTGGACGGAGAGGCTCAACACGAACGCCCCCTCGAGCCTGTCGTCGACGACGAACCGATCACCGTACATGAACGCCCACTCGGAGTCGATCGACTGGGCGGCGCCGCTCCTATCCGCCAACAGCATGAGGCCCGAGGCGGCAACCCAGGCGTCGTTGTCGCCGACGCGCAGGGGAGCCCCACGGCCGGCCTGGCGCTCTGCGGCGAGGACCGACGCGAATTCCGAAACCGTGGCTTGCTGGGCCGGCTTGCCGACCTCGACCCAGGCGCGCTCGGTCGGAAGCTCCCGGACTTGCTGGACCCCGGCGACGACGGCGAAGAGCACGCATGCAGCGCGAACGCCTCGGCTTCCGGTCATCGAGGCCCACTCGAAGCCGCGGAGCCACTCACTCGCGCCGCGGAAGATCGTCGCCCACGTCCAGCAAGAGAGCATGCCCAGCCAATAGGTCAGATAGTGGAGCTCTGGGTCGTCGATGCCGCGAACCGTGATCGCAGCGGCTACCCACTGACCGAGTACTGTCACCAGCAGGATCCGCCCGGTCCGATCCACTCGGCGCAGCGCGGCAACCGTGAGCCCGACGAGCAACAGACCCTGCACCACCAGCAGCACCAACGGACCGGGGCCCGACTCGGGATAGCCGAGCCCGAGCACGACCCACAAGGGCGTAGCCATCGCCCGCGCCATGACGTCGGCCACGACTCCGAGAGAGAGCCCCTCCCGAGCAGTCACGAAGAACGCGATGACCTGCCCCAGGTTGTGCGTCATCCAGAGCTGGTCCACGACCACTGGTAGCCACAGCAGCGCCATCAGGCCTGCGGCCACCAGCTCGTGCCGCCGCCCATCACCGACCACATCCGGCGCGCCCCGACGCATGAAGAGGTAGCCCCCTACTCCGGCCAGCAGCGCAACGCTCGCGACGGGAACGAGGGCCACGTGCGTTTGCGCCAGAAACGCGTGCAAGACCAGGCACGGAATCAGGTAGGAGAGCTTGCCGCTGGCCAAGTGGACGCTGCATACGAGCAGCAGGCCGTAGGGCATCAGCATCAGCACGGGAGTCCAGATGGCGTTCCAACCGACGGGCGAGAAGATCGCTGCAAAATGGACCAGCCAGAGCGCGAGGACCGCGGCGGCCCCAACGCGTGATGCGCCGGTGTCGAAGAGCGGCGCGGCTGCGCGCAGGATCGCGAGTAACAGGAACAGGTTGAGGATCGACGCTCCTACATGCAGCGCCGAAGCGGTCTGGCCGCCCAGTAGATAGGCCGGGGCGAGCGAGTAGAAGTAGAGGGGACCGGGGTGGTGCCAGTGGTGGCGAGAATAGGGGCCCAGCCACTGCTCGAAGTCCAGGGCGGCGCGCACCCCGAGCTCCAGAACAGCCTGATCGCCCGTGGGCGGGCTGCGATCGGCGCCACTGACCAGCTCGAGCGCCAGAGCCACGATGCCCGGGGCGCAGAAGAGGAGGGCGAGGGCGATGCCGTATCTCCAGCTGACCACCGGTGTAGGCGTGGCAGGCGCTGGCGGTTGGCCCTGGCCCGAGCGAGGCGACATCGGCGCGATGGTATCAGGCCTGCCGGAGAGTGCTCGGACTCCCGCTCGGCCTCGGCGCTCCGCGATCTCGGTGGCGGACGGCAGGTTGGACGATCGCAGCGCTGCGGGGCGGATCGACGAGGGTCGCGAGGCGCGGCGACTCACCGCTGGCGATCTCTACTTCGGAGCGGAGCAGGTCAGGCAAGAGCTCGAGGAGGGGTTCGGGCGGGGCCTCTTCGAGCCGATCGACGCAGGGCCGCTGCTCGATGAGCTCGCGCTGCGGGTCGCAAACGGTGCGGGCCTTCGTGGAGCAGAAGCGACCCCTTCGGGACATGCAGATCCCGGGGGGCGGCCCGGACCAGGACGTGATCCGCTACGAGACCGAACGGGACAACTGGTGCTCGCCTCAGTACCGGCCATTGGCCGGCGCGTTGCGGCACATGAGCGGGGACGCCGTCGAGCTGACGGACCCCAGAAACGGAAACGCTCTCGTGGTCACCGACGGCTCCATCCATGCGGGCAACGAGCGCGTCGATCCAGATGGCCGGGACGAGGTCGTCGTCTGGCGTCGCCACGAGGCCGTCCGGCCCTAGGGGACGATGGCGCGGCGGGAGCCGGTGGATGGGCGCCGCGCCTGGGCGTGCGTCACAGTCCGAGGGAAGATCGGTAGGCCGCACACCGCCGCTCATCCCTGAGCATGTCGTACGCCTCGGTCAACGCCTCGAGGGCCAACCTCCGGCTAGGCTCGAGGTCTTCGAGTCCGAGGGCTCCGAGGTTGAGGCTCGTGAGCTCGCGCGTTCGGGTTTCGTAGGCGTCGTGAAGCTCGCGGGGCAGCGCATCGGATCGAATACCCAGGACGGCGAAGTAGTCGGCATCCTCGGCGAGCGCGGCCGCCGCCCGCAACGCCCCCCGGACCGAGTCCACTGGGTCGGTGGGCACGTCGCGGGCCTCGCCGTCGTGGAGCGTCACGATTCCCGCCACGATCATCGCGTAGAGCGCTCCGGGCATGCCCGCCTCCGGGACCGCCGAGCCGAGCGCCTCCTCGAGAGAGGCGCCCTCGAGCCTCTGCACCAGGGCCGCCACCTCGGGCTCGAGGCCGAGCCGGGCCAGGGCCACGCGTGCTCCCGGTGCCAGGCTCAGCACGCGGGAACCGCCCCCCAGCAGCGATCGCACTCGCGCATCCGAGAACCGTCGCCTCGCGCCTTCGAGGAGGAGGGCGTTCAGCGACGAAGTCAGGAGCGGAGCGCCCGCTCCCGGCTCGCCTCCGAACACGGGCTCGAGCTCGAAGCGGCCGCCGCTCGCGTCGAGGGCCTCGAACACGAGCTCCTCCCGGGCGCGACGCACCATTCTGTCGAGCTCGAAGCGGCCGATTCGTCCCGCCGAGACCGCCTGTTCGAGCAACGTCGTCGCTTCTTCTTCCCCAGCTGGCCTGTCCCCGAGGCGTCCGTCGCGTCGGAGCACCTCGACGACGCGGTCCGCGACCGGGCCCTCGAATGCGACGAGGTCGCCGGCCGACACTCGAAGCCTGATGGATGGTGCGCGATCGAGGTCGAGCGCGATCCACACGTCGTCGCCCATCTCCCCGATGCGCCACAGCAGACGGAGCACGTCCGCGTCGCCGAGCTCACCGTGCCGGCCACGCCCTCCAGTGGTCGGTTCTCCGATACCGAGGTCATCCTGCGTGAGCGCCAGGCTCGTGGACAGGACGGCTGGCGACGGGGCTGGCGCGGGGGCGGGGGCCGAGATGCGGCGGGCACCCGTGACCGGCGCGGGTGTGTTGGGGACGGGCTCGACCGATCCGGCGCCGGACTGCGCCGACGGCGTGGACATCCACGGCTGCCCAGGCTCGGAGCCGAGCTCGCTCACTCCTTCGGGCGCAGTCCCGATGTAGGTGAAGGCCTCGAGCGGATCCTCCTCGATGTGATCCGCGGCGACGGGGACCATGTCGAGGAGCTCGTCGGGTACGAGCTCGCGCGCCGACTCGTCGCCGGCCGGGAAGTGCAGGTCGAGGGGCGCCGAGGACGGGAAGACCCTCCGGTCCGCGTCGAGCATGAGCTTTCGCAGGCGGGGAGAGAGCTCGGCCGCCGGCCGAAGCGGCTTCGACGCGGCCAAGGGCGGCGGCGTGGGCGAAGCGGATGCCTGATCCTCCGGGGACGGAGGCGACGACGGGAGCTCGGGCTGGGGCTTCAGATCATCCAGCTGAAGCGTACGCTCCGGGGGCTTCCAGAAGGCGGCCGGGATGTCCTCGAGGTCCATGGTGCCCTCGGGAACCTGCCACCCCGAGCCCGACGCCTCCCCGAGCTGCAGGGTGGGCTCGACCGGTCGTGGTATCTCCACCTCCTCGGAAGGCAGGGAAGCCGCGGGCAATCGGATTCCGCGCGGCGCGAGGAAGGTCTCCAGCTTGCGAACGAGCCGCTCGAAGGCAACGGGCCGGGGGTAGTGCCCGTCGGCGCCAATGGCCAGCAGTGCTGACGTGGACAAGTCCTCCTCGATCGGGGCACCGAGCAGGATCACAGGCGTCGTCGCAGTGCTCGGGAGGGAGCGCAGCACGCGGAGTGTCTCCTCGACGCCGTCCACGTCTCCAGCGAGCAGCAGCGCATCCGCATCGCTCCCGTCGCCGAGGGAATTCATCGAGCGCTCGACGACGCGGAACCCACGACCCCGCAAGGTCTCCGCGATGCGGCGTCCTTCCTCGGAGTCATCCGCGATCTCGACGAGCCTCACCGACATCGGCGCGAGCATAACATCTGTGTGGCGTCGGGTTCGCGGCGAACGACTCCCGACAGGGTTCTCCGCCCCCGCTCCCCGTTCCGCGCCCGCCGGCGTGGTCACAGCATGGCGACCGGATCCACGTCCACGGTGGCCCGAGCTGGAGAGAGTCCCTCGTCGATGCGAGCAGCGACCGCGGCCGTCACGCGCCTGACCTTCCGACGGTCCTCGCCCCGGAGCAGCAAGCGGAAGCGGTACCGGCCGCGCAACCTGGCGATGGGGGCCGGCGCAGGGCCCAGCACGCGGACGGATCCATCGCGGACGTCGCTCTGCCCGGCGGCGACGCGCGCCAAGGTGGCGGCCGCCGCGCGCGCCCGGGCCTCGTCTCCCGCGTCGACCCGAATGGCCACGAGGCGAGAGAACGGCGGGTAGCCGAGCTCCTTGCGTGCGGCGAGCTCCGATCGGTAGAAGGCCCCGTAGTCGTGACGCGCCGCGAACACGACGGAGGCGTGCCGGGGTTGGAACGTCTGGAAGATGACCTTCCCCGGATGCTCGCCCCGGCCTGCGCGACCGGCGACCTGGGAGAGCAGCTGGAATGTTCGCTCCGCGGCGCGGAAGTCGGGGAACGCCAAGGAGTGGTCGGCGAGCACCACGCCGACCAGGGTGACGCCGGGGATGTCATGGCCTTTGGTCACCATCTGCGTCCCGACCAGGATGTCGACCTCGCGCCGGCGGAGCCGATCGAGCACGTCTTCGACGCCGGAGGCGATTGCCGTGTCGCGATCCAAGCGGGCCACCCGCGCCGGGGCGAAGGCGCTCGAGAGGGCGTCCTCGAGCTTCTCGGTGCCGAGGCCAAGGGGCACCAGGTCGCGCGCTCCGCACTTTGGACACGTCTCCCCCGGGGGCGTGGCGAAGTCACAGTAGTGACAGCGCAACACACCGGCGCGTCGGTGCTCCGTGAGGGCCACCGAACAGGCGGGACAGTGGACCACCTCGCCGCAGGTCTCGCAGCAGACGCTCGGGGCAAAACCACGTCGATTCAGGAACAGAATCGCCTGCCCGCCGGCGCCGAGGCAGTCGGAGATGCCGCGAACCAGGGGGGCGGACAGCAGCGCGTGACCGGTGGGACCCGAACGGTTGCGATGTAGGTCCACGATGTCGACGGTCGGAAGGGTTTGCACGGTCGCGCGTTCGGGGAGCGTGAGGAGCGTGATTCTCCCCTGCTCGGCGAGGTAGTACGACTCCACCGAGGGTGTGGCCGATCCCAGAACGCAGACCGCGCCTGCCCGGTGGGCTCGCAGCATGGCCATGTCGCGGGCGTGGTAGCGAAAGCCCTCCTCCTGCTTGAACGAGGGATCGTGCTCCTCGTCGACGACCAACACACCGAGGTCCGCCACCGGCGCGAAGAGGGCGGACCGGGCCCCGATGGCGAGGGTCAGGCGCCGCGCCCGAAGCGCGCGCCAGGCATCTGCCCGCTCTCGCTCGGTGAGCCCGCTGTGAAGCACCGCGATGGCGTCGCCGAATCGAGCCCGGAAGCGGGCCACCAGCTGCGGAGTGAGGGCGATCTCTGGCACGAGGAGGAGCCCTCCCCGATCCCGCCGGCGCGCCTCGGCTATGACGCGCAGGTAGACCTCTGTCTTTCCCGATCCGGTGACGCCGTGAAGCAGGAACGCGCGCGGCGCACCTTCCTGGACGGCAGCCGTGATCGCGGCGACCGCCGTCTTCTGCGCCTCGTTGAGCTCTGGAATCCGCTCTTCGCGAATGCTCTCGCGGAAGAACGGATCCGCGATCACCTCGCGCTCCTCCATACTCACGAGGCCACGCTTGGCGAGACCGACGACTGTGGCGCGCGGTGAACGCACGTGCCCCCGCAGATCCTCGAGCGTCACCTCACGGCGTTCCTCGAGCAGCGCGAGGACGGCGCTTTGGGCGTGTCCGAGGCGGCCTGCCGTCGCCTGTCCGACCGGCCGAACGAGCACGACCGTGCGTGTCGCCACGTGCGTCCCGGGCAGGGTCTCGCGGTCGGCGAGGAACCCCTGGCGGCGCAGTCGCCGCAGGGCGTCGGTGGGGATCGCGGGCGCTGCTGCACGGAGCACCTCGCCGATGGGGTGCAGGTAGTAGTCCGCCGCCAACTGCAGGAATGACAGCAGCTCCGCGGGGAATATGGGCTCGGCGTCGAGCAGCCCGGCCACGTCCCGAATCCGGTGCAGACCCTCGGGAACGTCCTCTCGCCGCCGCAGCACCACGCCCGCGAGCTTCCGTCCTGAGAACGGCACCGCGACGCGGCAACCCGCGACCACCCCTTCAGACAGCTCCTCTGGAACCCGGTACGTGAACGTACGCCGCAGCGGAACGGGGACGGCCACCTCCACGAAGATCGCGCCCGCCGCCTCGATCTCGACCCCTCTGCTCGTCACCTCGCGCCCCCGGTCCCGCACCCGATCACGGCGACTCCGGTTCCGGTCCCTGTTCCACCCCCGATTCGTCCCACGCCGCGCGCAGCACCACCGCCACGGCCTCGTACAGCACCTCGGGGATCTCGTCGCCCACTTCGAGCTCGAACAGAGCGCGGGCGAGCGGGACATCGCGCATGACCGGGACGCCTGCCTGCTGGGCAGCCTCGATCATCCGGCGCGCCAGGTCGTCCTGACCTCTTGCGACCACTTCGGGAGCCTCCGCACCGCCCTCCTCGTCGTATCGCAGTGCCACCGCGAGGTGTGTGGGGTTGACGATCAGCACGTCGGCGCTGCGGACCTCTTCGAGGACGCCATGGGCGACGATCTCCCGATGTTGTCGTTCGCGCTGCTGCTTCGTGTGGGGATCGCCCTCCGACTCCCGGTGCTCGCGCTTCACCTCCTCCTTGGTCATCATCTGATCCCGGCCGTAGCGCCAGCGTTGGTAGAAGAGGTCGAGCACCGCCACTGCGCCCATGGCGGCTCCAACGCGGGTCAGCAGGGTGAGGACCAGGGAGCCGGTGCCACTGAGCGCAGCGTGCGCGTCGCGCGCCGCGAGACCCACCGCCCCGCCGATGCCATTTCGGAGCGTGACCCAAGCGATCGTCCCGATGAGGAGCACCTTGACGATCGATTTGAGCAGCTCGAGCAGCTGCCTCTGGGAGAAGAGGTTGCGCGCACCGCGCACGGGGTCGATCCGCTCGAGCTTGGGCGTGACCGCGTGAGCGGACAGCAGCGGCCCAACCTGGAGGAACGCGGCCAGCCCACCCGCGATGAGCGCCACCACCAGCACCGGAGCCAACATGTCTGCACCGAAGTAGAGGCCGGCCTCGAGCACGGCGGTCGGGGAAGCGGAGAGATCGCCAGCGGCAGCGTTCAGACAGACACGCCAGCTACTCTGAAGCGCATCGATGACGGTGCCCGACGTGGCATTCAGCGTTGCCGCCACAGCAAGGAGGACGACGGCCGTGCCCACCTCTCGGCTGCGCGGGACCTCGCCCCGCTTGCGGGCCTCACGGAGTTTCTTGAGCGTCGGCTGCTCGGTCCTGTCACTCATGGAACGGCTCGGGATGATACCGCTTATCGGGCGCCGCGGACTGCGATTGCGTGTACGCTCGGCGTTCCATGCGGCTGTCGCGCCGAAGCGGT
>Ga0214473_10001058_pt1 | contig 37264 bp, 34 predicted proteins | sample RVTome_7_FD_203509 | JGI IMG/M metagenome (GOLD analysis project Ga0214473, IMG submission 203509) | Soil microbial communities from uranium-contaminated site in the Upper Colorado River Basin, Wyoming, United States - RVT98D197 | ecosystem: Environmental > Terrestrial > Soil > Contaminated >... | reverse complement strand
TACATCGGCGTCAGTATAGTCGACACTAAGAACGTCCAGCTGCCCGGCCTGCCGGAAGGCGTTTTCGTTCAAGACGTAATGGTTGGCGGCCCGGCTTATAAGGCCGATATTAAGGCCGGGGATGTGATAACTAAGCTCAACGGCCAGCGGGTAACCGACGGCGATAAGTTCATTGCCATTATTAAGCGGGGCAAAGTTGGGAGTAAAGTCACTCTCACTTACGTCCGCAACAAGGTCACCAAAGAAACGGCCATCGTCCTCGCCGAAAAACCCAGCAACCTCGAATAATCACTCCAAAGCAAGGTTAATAAGTTTTTCGATAAGATTGTTGAAGTCGATGCCGGCGGCATTGGCGGCATCGGGAAAAAGGCTCAGCTTCGTTAAGCCGGGTATCGTATTAACTTCCAAGATAAGCGGCTCGCTACCATCCTTCGGACAAATAAAATCGGCCCTGGAAAAGCCGCGGCAACCCAAAACTTTATGAGCCCGGACCGCCGCTTTTTTAGCTTGCGCCTCTTGTTTCTGAGTGATTCTGGCTGGGATTATGTGAGAGCTCAAACCGGCCGTATATTTCGTTTTATAGTCGTAAAAGCCGGTTTCGGTGGCTATTTCCAGTGTCGGCAAGGCCTTTGGTTTGTCGTTTCCCAAAGCGCCCACCGTAATTTCCACTCCCTCTGTAAATTTCTCAAGCAGCAGCTCATTATCAAACTGAAAAGCCAAATCGAGAGCTTTGGCAAGCTCGTTTTCTGTGCGCACGATGCTTAAGCCGATAGTCGAGCCCTGGCAAGGCGGTTTGACAACCACCGGAAGGCCAACCTCGCTCTTGAGGCGCTCTATTATTCCTTCGTGGGAGCCGTTTCTTACCGTCATGAAAGCGGGCGTTGCAACACCGTTAGCCAGAAACAGGCGCTTGGCCATAGTCTTGTGCATCGCTAAAGCGCTTGCCAGCACGCCCGAGCCGGTGTAAGGAATCTGCAAGATGTCTAGTAAGCCTTGCAGCGTTCCGTCCTCGCCGCTGCCGCCATGCATGGCGATAAAAGCAACGTCAGGCTTAAAGACCTTCAGTTTGCTGACTAAATTCTTGTCTACCGGAATTTTTTTGGCAGGGAGATTCAATAAAGCAAGGGCTTTGTAGACTTCATTGGCTGATTTGGAGGAGACTTCGCTTTCTTCGGAAGAGCCGCCATAAAGCAGGGCTACTTTTGGCTTCATCTTAGCTGCTGAGATCGAAACGTTCCAACTCTGATTTAATCTGCTCGAGCCTTTTCTTGAGGCCTTTTTCCTGCAAGCCTAATGCCGACTCCGCTGTTTGGATTCCTTTATCCAGGGCGTCCTTGCCTTTATCTAATAAATCGCCGGCTGATTGCTTGCCGGTATTAAACCAGTCCTGAATTTTTTGGCGCGTCCTGGGGCCGGAAACCGGAGCAAAAAGAGCCGCAATAGCCGCACCAGCAAGTAGGCCGCTAACAAGTCCTATGGCAAAATCTTCAACTGAAAAATCTTTTTCTTCTTCACTCATAGCATTACCTGTTTCGTCCGAGAGTCTATTATAACATACAGGATAACAGCCGTTGCATATAACACGCTAGTAAATGCCGCTACCACTCCCGAATCGTTAAACAAAAAGGCGGCTATCGAACCGAAGCCAACGCCGACCAGTCCGGCCCAAAGGCTCGGCCACCTCTCTTTCAGTTGCCTTAGTTCGCCGGGCTTTTTTGCCATTAATACCAGCAGCGTTGCCAGCATGGCAATCAAGGCATTTGTCCAGGAAGTAAACTTGAGCAGTTTAAGATTGACCAGGATTTTGCGTTTAAAAATAAGGAGGGCCTCGTTTAAGCCGCCCTGGGCCACTAACTGAGAGGCCTTGCCGGCGTGAGTCTGAATGCCCATTATCTTGTCCGAGAGCATAATTAGAACGACAATACCGACCAATCCGCCCGCTAAAACAACCGGCTGCTTCCAGGTAAAGCGGGCAGTCGATAAGTAAAATACAGCGAAAAAGAAGGTGACGAGAGCAGCAAGGGCGCCGCCAACATCAGCTCCTAGGCTAGGAAAACCGATAATGAAAGTAGCAATAGTAAAAACTATTACCGCCAAAGCTTTAAGATTGGTTCGCAGGAGTTTGTTTTCTTCGGCCAGCCAGCAAAGAGATAAAACCAGGCAAGCCACAACAACGCCGGTGTATTCGTTGCCGATACCGTAAAACCGGGCGCCGATTATCGGGCTAAAGCCCAGTAGCGAGTGCCTCATCATAGAAAAACCGGTGATTAAGTCGGCTATTATCAAGACGGCTGTGGCTGCCATCAAGCCGAGTATTGCCAAATGGGCCTTCTCTCTGAAGATGCCTATCAATATCAAGCTCAGCAAAAGAGCGGCCAGCGGTGCCCCAATAAGCAATATCCAGGGGTTGGAATATTTAATTAGCCCCAGGAGTAAAAGAATCAAGGGAACGCTCAGCAAAAAAATCAACAGACCTTTGGCAAATACGTATGCGCCGGGCTTTATACCGGGCAGTAAAACGAGCGGGAGAATGATGATAAGGCTGATGATTATAAGCACGGCGTAGCCGGTCAGCATCGAGCGCGAGTTCATATTTACGACCGCCGTCTGCTCTTCCCTTAATAACGCCTCAAAGGGTTCGGCAGCAGCTTGCTTGCTCAACAGCGCGTTTCCGTTCATCTCTGCCGGCTGAGTTATGGAAAAGAACTTTAGCACGGTGGGAGCAAAGTCAAGGTTATCGACTATTCCCGGCCACCGGGTACTTGCCGAATACACCATGTTTTCTTGATCGGCCCTCACTATCATTACCGGTGCCAGGATGTTTCTTTGTTTGATGCTCAGCCCTGAAGGCGTCGGGCTCACTATTATGACTATGTCCCTATTTAAATCAATTCTTTTCAGGAGGTTATTCAAAAACCAATCCATACGCTTCAAACCTCTCTTTTTCAAAGCAGCGTATCTTTTATCGGTAAGGAACCGGCGGTTGTAGTCGGTGCGAGCCGTTTGGCCAAGCTCCACTACCACAAACGAGGCCTTTTTTAAGTAGCTTTGGGTCTTTTCCAGTGTCGCAGACTTTGAAACATCGCCGGAATCAACCTTGCCGGTAGTGTCCATCGCTATCATCGCCGCTTCGCGGTGATAGTCGCCAGCACTATCGGCATTACCGAGAACCGCTCTTTTTATGCCGTTATCGGCCAAAAGCTTGCCCAACAAACCCGGTTTTAAGTCATAATCATAGGCGGTCGAAAGCCTGGAAACATCGGCCGTTGCCAGGCTAGCTACCTGCCGGTTATCCAGGCGGTAAGCGGTGTTTTGCTTGTACCACTCAGAAGCCGAATAAATTCTATTTTTAAAATCAAAATGCTCGAAAGCGTTGAAGGCCAGCGAGCCGAGAGGCCCGGCATTGGCTTTAGCGCCGGCTCCCAAAGTCAAATAACCACTGGTTGGAGTATGGCTGGCTTTGCCACCCCGCACGTTCATCAAACCAACCGCTAATTTCTTTTGGCTCATCAGCCGTTTTACCGTCGGCAAATTGGCATCCTGAATCTCTTGGAGGGTGGTAGCGTTTATGAGGAGGACAACCATTTTGGGACTCTTTTTAGCTTGAGCCCGGGCAGATGACGGCCAGAGCAGCAAAGTCAGTATCAGCCCTAAAAGGCCGGCTCTCTTAAAATATTTCATGAAAGTTAGCACAAAGAAATTTTAGCACAATAACCTTGAACAGCTAGACCGAGCTTTCTTCAGGCTTAGAATAGCTCTTTTGTGCCGGCTCTTGATGGTGCTATAGGGCTCATTAAATATCTCGGCAATTTCTTTAAGGGAAAAGTCCTGCTTGTAATGCAAAAGCAATACAATTCTTTGCTGCTCGGGAATATTTTTGAGCATCGCTTCCAGTTTCTTTTCTTGGCTTTCTCTTTCAAGAAGCTCTTGCGGTAAGGGTTCTTTATCGCAAATATTTTCGAGGGCTAAATTTGCTTCTTCGCCTAATAGGGCGAGTGGCTTCGAGTTTTTCTTTCTTAGAAAATCATAAGCCGTATTTCTGGCAATGGTGAAAATCCAAACTTTAAAACTTTTTGAGCTCTCGAAGCGGGAAAGATTTTTCCACACTTTGATGAAGGTTTCTTGCGTTAAATCGTCGAGCGAAGAATAATCCTTGGTAATCTGATACAAAAAATTGTAAACGGCTTTAAGGTGCCTTTCTACCAGCTGCTTGAAGGCCCGGTTGTCCGCGCCTAAGGATTTTTCAATGAGTTCGTCGTCAGTAAGTCCTATTGGGTCGCTAAAATAGTGAGGATTTGCTACTTTTCTTAATCGAGATTTGATAGTTACGGGCCAGCTCAACGACTGCATCTTTTAAAGAATAGCTCATAAAAAGAATTTGAGCCACCACTGTTTAAGGTTTTGGCCTTATTTGAATATTTTTGGCCGTCAGGCTCTCGCCCGAACTTTTGCCCGAAACCATAACCTGCTGTCCTTTCTTTAAATCAGAAGCGCTTCCCTTGGCAAATTTGCCAATAGTTGTAGATTTCGAGAAATAAACTATTTTGGAGCCGCCGTCTCCGGTTTTAACAGTAATGCTATTGGCGTCTTTTTCGGTAATCTTTCCGCCGGTAAAGTCACCGGAGTTAGCGTCTCCTCCCATCATTTGCCCATGCCCTCCAACACCGCGGCCTGAGCCGCCCATCATAAGACCATTTTGCCCAAAGCGTGAAGAAGTTGATCTTTTTGCCTGGAATGCGGCTCCGGCAAAAAACCCGATTGCCGCTACTGCCATCAGGACAATTACCCATATTGCAATTGATTGATTTTTCTTGCTGCTTTTTTCCATTTTTCTCCTTTTTAATTATTCATATCTAAGTGCTTCAATAGGGCTTAGGCTTGCTGCTCTTTTGGCCGGATAAAAGCCGAAAATAATTCCCACAGCGGCACTAACTCCAAAAGCCAAAAGAATCGATGACAAAGAAACTTGAGTGGTTAAGCCCACCATTCTGGTTACCCCTAAAGAAGCTAGCCAGCCCAGCACAATGCCGATACCGCCCCCCAAAAAAGTTAAAACGACCGCTTCGGATAGAAATTGCAGGTTTATGTAAATTCTCTTTATGCCCACCGCTTTACGCAAACCAATCTCGCGTGTTCTTTCCGTTACGGTTGTAAGCATCATATTCATAATACCGATGCCACCGACCAGCAAAGAAATGCCGGCAATCGATGAAAGCAATATCGTAAATGTTCCGGTAATAGTTGAAGCGGTAGCCACGATATCGGCTTGATTTAAAACATTAAAATCGGCCTCTTGCACATCGGTAATATTGTGCCGCTTCAGCAACAGATCGGTAATCTGTTGCTGAACAGAAGTCATCGAACTCTCGTCATTAGCGGCAACACTGATGTTGGTGACATATTCGTCCCCTGATAAAAAGTGTTGAGCCGAACTCAGCGGGACGTATATGGAGTCGTCCGGATTCATAAAACCGGTGCCTCCTTTTGCCTGCGTCACTCCCACAACATCGAAGGAAACATTATTGATTCGTACTGTTTCGCCGATCGGATTGGCATTTGCCCCGAACAGGTCGTCTCTTGCCGTAGGACCCAAAACCGCTACCTTAGCCGAGCTCCTTATTTGCTGGCTGGTAAAGAACAAGCCAAAATCTATCTTCAGATTGCGCACGCTTAAATAAGCCGAGGTTGTTCCCACAACCGGAGTGTTAGTGTTATTTCCTTTAGCTGTTGCCTGATAGCGCCGGCTAACTTCGGGGGAGACCGCCTTTATGCCTTGTACTTGATCTTTAATAGCATCGGCGTCATCCAAGGTCAGCGTCTGAGCGCTTCCCCGGCCGCCGCTTACAGACATGTTCTGCTGGACTCCGGGGATAACGGTAATAAGGTTTGAGCCTATTGACTGGATGTTGCTCTCGATGGATTTTTTGGCTCCCTGGCCGATGGAGATCATGGTAACGACAGAAGCGATGCCGATAACGATACCTAAAATGGTAAGCCCTGAACGGGCTTTATTGCCTGATAGTGACCAAAGCGTTTCTTTAATTAAGTCTTTTATCATTTTTTACATCGCTTTCGATAACGCCGTCCCTAAGAGAAATAATACGCTTTGAATAAGCGGCAATATCGGCTTCATGAGTAATTAAAATAATGGTATGGCCTTTTTTGTGGAGCGCCTGAAAAGCCTCCATTATTACTTGGCTGGTTTTACTGTCAAGGTTTCCGGTGGGCTCATCAGCCAAAATAATCGAGGGATTATTTATCAAGGCGCGGGCAATGGAAACTCTTTGCATCTGGCCGCCGGATAATTGATTAGAAAGGTTATTATACTTGCTCTCTTCCAGGCCGGCACTTTTTAGAGCCTCAATGGCCTTGTTTTTCTTTTCTTTATCGCTGACATTCAAATAAAGCAGGGGGAGCATTACATTTCTGAGCACGCTCGCCCTGGGGAGCAAGTTAAATTGCTGGAAAACAAAGCCGATCTTCCTTTTTCTGAGTTCTGATAATTCATCATCGTCAAGCTTTGAGATATCGGCGTTTTCTATAAAGTAGGCCCCGCTTGTCGGAGTATCCAAAGCGCCTATGATATGCATTAGCGTTGACTTGCCAGAACCGGAAGGGCCGATAATCGCCACGAACTCGCCTTCCTCTACCTTAAAGGAAGCGCTTCTCAAGGCAACTGTTTCAATGTCGCCGTTTTTATAAATCTTGGTCAGGTTTTTGCATTCGATCATTGGTAGTTATCTTTCCATCAGTGAACCATAACCGAGCCGCTGCCGCGGCTTGCTCCGCCACCACCGCCCATGCCGGCGCCGGGCATCCTAAAGCCGCTGCTGGTATTAGTTGTTGTTGCGTTGGGGTCGATGGTTTGGGTGACAACTTTAGCGCCTTCATCAATTCCGCTTAAAACTTCCGTTTCTTTATTGTTGGCCGCGCCGATTTCGACGTTAACAGCCTGAGGTATTTGTTTGCTAAGCACTTCTACGTAATATCCATCGCTGCCATTAGACTTCAGGGCACTGTTAGGGACAATAATGGTGTCTTGATTAACCTTGGTAATAATAGAGGCGGTAACGCTCATCTGGGGCTTTATGCGGGAGTCAAGCTCATTAAGCTCTATCGTCACATCATAAGTGACCACTCCCTGGCTAACGGTTCCAAGAGAACTGATTTTTTCGACTTTTCCTGTGGCGCCAAGGTTTTCAAAGGCATCGAATTTAAGAGTCGCTTTTTGGCCTACTTTCACTTTGGGGATGTCTACTTCATTAACTTGAACTTGAGCCTTAAGAGTATTTAGGTCGCCGATAATAATTGGCGATTGGCTGCTGGAAGTTGTTGCCTGTGTCTGGGAGGCAGACATGGAAGCGGAGGAGGAGGATGTAGCACCTTTGCCCAAATCGTCGCCGTTTTTAATGTTCACTTCATTGACGATGCCGCCGATGGGGGCGCTCACCTCTTTTTTGCCGGTAATTGAGCGCTGGTAACGGTAGTCCGCCAAAGCCGCGTCGAGGTTTTGCTCGGCCACCTTAATCGCCGAATCAGCTACGCTTACTTTATCTTCCAATACCTCGATTTGTTCTGCTGATGGTTTTTCAGTTGTTTCGTTTTGACTCGTATCTGTGTTTTGATTTGAAGAGCCACTCATGTTAGAAGGCTGGTTGGCGGTAGGAGTTTGGGCTTTAGAAGTAGTGCCGTTTTTGGCGTCTTTAAGATCAGCCTTGGCTTGTTTTTTCTGGACCTTGGCTGAAGCCAGTGAATTTTTAGCTTGCTGGTAGGTGCTTAGCGATTTGGAAACACTCACTTCAAGCTGGTCATTTTCGATTCTAAAAAGCAGCTGCCCCTCCTTCACCGAATCGCCGGCTTTTACCTTAAGCCCGGTAACCGTACCGGAGATGGTGGGATCTACGGTAGCGCTTTGGTCAACTATGACATTGCCGCTCCCGGACACAGAGCTAATTAGCGTTCCTTTTTCCGCCACGGCGGTAAGGTACTGAACTTGGCTTTTGGCCGATGATTTACTGAACCAGAGGTATCCGGCTGCCGTTACTAAGAGAGCCAGGATAGCGACACCATAAATCTTTTTCATCTCCATTCCATTCCTTCCTCTTGGTCAAAAACGCGAATGAGGTCTGCTTTGACAGCTCCTTTATCGCTGGGTTTTCCCAAGACTACTACCTTGTCCTTTTTCTTTAATCCGCTAATTTTCAAATCTTGGCCGTGACCCTTAATAATAGTTTCCTTGCCGACCGTTACCAGGTTTTCTTCGTTATCCTTGTCCTTGATTGTCAACTTGTTCTTGGAAATTGAAATTATGCTGCCGGCCAATCCATGAGCATTTCTGAAGTGGCCGCCCATCATTGGGCCCATAAAGCCAAAGGGTCCTCTCGGCGGCGGTCCCATAAAATTGCGCTCATAATTAGCCCCGAAACGGTAGGAAAATCTGGCTTTGTGTAAGCCCACACCTATACCGGCTCCAAAGCTAATGAAAATAATAAGCAGAATTGCGGCCACATGGGCCGCTATTCTAAATTTTCCGGAGTTTAATAGCTCCTTCATGTTTTCATCGCCGGTTTTGAATGATTTTTATTGTATATATCCAAGAGCAACCCCAAAGACCAAAGCAAGAGAGCGGCCGGAGCCAGCAAAGCAATCACATTCAGCGTGGGCAAGGTTTCCAAAAGAGATGAGGAAAATTCCTGCCAGTGCTCTGCTACAACCAGGAAGTCGGAAAAGGCCAAAGAAACAAGCTTTAAGAATTCCGATTTTAATAAAGCCCCTCCGTAAACGACTCCCGAGTACGCCAGAGCGACAAAGGAGCCAAAAAGACCGAAATAAATAGCTGCTAACTTTCTCCTGATTTGTCTGGTTTGCTCGAGCTCGATTCTTTGAAAAATAGCTTTTTCGAGTTCTGAAGACGGTTTTAGCTCGCCTAAACTCTTAAACGCCTGTTTTATGTTTTTATCCATATCATTAATACGATTAGGGGGCTAAAAAGGGTGCACCTAGGCTGTTTCGCTTTGAATTGACAAACAAAGATATAGGTAGGCGGCAAAGGTGTAGAGAAGAATTATGGCCGCCGGTTCGAAGCCGGTATCGTTGTACAAGAAAGCGATAATGGCGGCGAGTGATATCGCCGACAATAAGCGTCCAAAGAGCGGAAAAGCCTCCGCGGCCCTTGGTAACTTATCGCGGGAAACATAAAAGAGGGCCCCGATAACCGCGAGAGCGGGAAGGGCTCCCCATTTAAATAAAACCATATAGGTCTCTTCGAGGTTATGAGCAATTTTCATCTTAATAATATTGGCAGCTAAAGAAAAAGAATTGGGGCTGATTAAAGAAAATGAGCGGCCGATGTGCGACTGGGCCAGCGGTTTTTGAATGACGTCAATAAGCGTGAAGCCGAAAATGCTTACAAGGGCCAGGCCTCCGAAAAATACGAAATGCTTCCGGCCAAGTTTTTCTTCGCTAACCAATTTGAAGTAGACCAAGGGCAAGCTAGCAGCCAGGGTAATCAGTCCGCCGAAATTAGCTCCCAAACCCGGCAGTCCGAAACTTATTATAAGCAAAGCGAAAGTAAGCGCTACTATGGTCCGAGAAACTACATCTTTGAAAACGTCCGGTTTGGAAAGGCCGAGAAAAATAAAAAGCAAAACGGTAAAAATGAATATCAAGCCCAGGTACTGGTTGCCGAGCCCGTAATAACGGCCACCGGAAAGCAGCGAGTTTCCCAGCAAAGAGTTGTTGGCAATTACCTGCCCGGAAAAAAGATCGACAATCATAAGGAAAGGAGTTATTCCCAGAGCTAAAATCAGTGGCCAGTATTTATTTCTAGCGGCTAACACAAGCGGAGCCGAGAGGGCTAGAAAGCCGACAATAAAAACGATGTTGCCAGCCAAAGTCTTAATATCAAACAAGGCTAATATACTTAAGCCGGCCGGAAATAAAAAGGTAGCTACCAACAATGTTCTTAAGGGGCGGTTCAGTTTTTTATGCCAGGGCGTTAATAAGGCTGCTAAGGTGAGGGCAATCACCGCTAAGCCCGAAATGCCCATGAAGAACAAAACGGGAAGCATAAAAGCATCGTGTCTCACCGCTTTCTCGGCAATATTTTCTAGATAGGGAATTTTTTCTCCGCTAAAGGGCTCGGCGTAAGCGGCCCTGGCTGTATATTTTATCTTGGTGCCGACTTTTAGGTGCTTTAAAATCGTGGGCATTAAATCGCTGGCGTTAATTACACCGTATCTTCTGGTAGTAGGGCTTTTTAAAATACCGTTGAAGCCGCTGCCCTTGATGATAACCGGGCTTAAGGGCTCGCCCTTGGTAATTGACTGGCCGGAAAAGCCGTAGCCCATAGAAGCCTTGCTGAAAGGCATAAGGACAATCAGTAAATCCTGCGAACTTAGCGTTTGTTCGATGCTCCCGACAATTTTATCGTTTTCACCTGTTTGCCGTTGGGCTTTGCTGCCGAGGCTTAGAACGGTAAAAGAAGCCTTGGGTGAAATACGTTTGAACTCCTTGGCTATATCGGTGTCTTGGCTAACCGCGATGTAATTAATCTTGCCTGAAGAATCCATGACCACGTTAAGAAAATCAGTATCCGGTTTATTTGAAGCAATTTTTCCGATGGCGGCCGTTTTTAAGCCGGCACTATGCAAGGCCTGGCCAAGAGCCCCAAAAGAAGCCAGCGTATTTTTATATTTATTGACAAGGGCGGTATGGTAAGCCCGGCCACTGAGAATTTCCGGTTTTGTTTGGCCCGAGATGCTGGGAGCGCAATGCCAGGAAGGCAGCTCCATACCGCTGGCGGCCGAGCCGGCTCCGGCGGTAGCATAAAAAGCGGCGTTAACGTTTTTGTAAGCAAAAGCTTTCTGCAGAGCAACCAGTCCAAGAGCTTCTTTGTTAGCCAGCCGGAATAGATTGGGTGTGTCTTTAGCATTAATGTCGGAGAGCTCCAGCCGCTCAGCAATAACCATCACTACTTTGGGTTTTTGGGGGCCGGAAGCAAAGGCAGACTGTGAAAAGATTGTAAGGCTGAGAATTAGAATCGTTGTGACCAAGAGATTGCCACGTCGCTTTGGTGATTGGTTAAGCTCCTCGCAATGACGATCAGGCCGAGGGGTGGCGCCGGAAGGAGGGTTCCCGCGCCGCGCGCACCGTTCCAATAGTCGGGTGCGCGGGTGGGAAACCTGCAGGCGACAGGACCCCGAGGAGTTATTAGTCATCGCTCTCACTAATCACCTTTACATACACTTGCCGGCTACGGGGACCGTCGAGCTCGCAGAAAAATATGCCCTGCCAAGTGCCTAATTGCAGCCGGGAGTCCTTGATGATGACGCTTTGGGAAGAGCCCATCAAGCTGGCTTTAATGTGGCCAGCCGAGTTACCTTCCAGGTGGGAGTAAGGGCCGTTATCGGGAACGAGTTCGCTCAGCTTCTCATTAATATCCTGAACTACGGCCGGGTCGGCGTGCTCATTGATAGTTATGCCGGCGGTCGTGTGGGGAACATAAACCACCGCCAATCCATTTTTTACACCGCTTAAATTTACCTGCTCATGAACCTGGGCAGTTATATCAATCCACTGTGTTTTTGATGTTGTTCTTACTGCTATTGTATTCATAATTTACGGTTGAGGCGTGGCGCGGAGGTATACAGGCGTGCGTATCCTGACGCAGTCGGTACGCAGGGCTGTATACCGCAGTGACGGGACCCCAAAGCTCAACCCTTCAATACTCCCAAAGGATGCAATTTCGCTACCTTCAATGATAGGCCAGCACCTTCGGCTATGTCCACTACTTCTTGAACATCCTTATAAGCTTCGGGTGCTTCCTCGGCCAAAGAGGGGATGTGGCCGGCAACCACTGTAATCCCATTGGCTTCTAGACGGGCCTTTAGCTCCACGCCGGAGACAATTTTTTTGGCACCCTTACGGCTAAGCAAACGGCCGGCACCATGGGCAGTACTCGAAAAAGCTTGCGTTTCCGATTCTTCACATCCCACCAAAACAAACGAGGCCCGGCCCATATCGCCGGGGATAAAAACCGGCTGGCCAATATCTTTGTAGGTCTTTGGCAAGCCCTCCATTTGCGGGCCAAAGGAGCGGGTAGCCCCTTTCCGGTGAACCGAAAGCTCTCTAACTTGGCCGCCGACTTCGTGCTTTTCGAGCTTGGCCCCGTTGTGAGCAACATCGTACAGCAGATCTAGGTCCAAGGCCGAGATGCTTTTTCTAAAAACATACTCGAAAGAAAGGCGGGTAAAATGAGTTATTATGTGCCTGTTTAACCAGGCATAATTCATAGCGCAAACCATGGCCGCATAATAAGCTTTTCCTTCGGGAGAGGCAACCGGTGCAGCCGCCAGCTGGCGGTCGGGCAAGTCGAAACCGTATTTGGCCGGTACTTGTCCCATCGATTTTAAGTAATCGCTCGCCACCTGATGGCCGAAACCCCTGGAGCCGCTGTGGATCATGACGACAAGTTGTCCCTCGAACAAACCGAACGCTTCGGCTGCCGCGTCGTTAAAGATGCGGTCCACCTCCTGAACTTCAACAAAATGATTGCCGGCTCCCAAAGTGCCGAGCTGGTTAGCGCCTCTTTGAAAGGCGCGGTTGCTTACCTTCTCCGGATTTGCCCCCTCAAGCGTGCCTTCTTCCTCGCAATGCTCGATGTCATCGGCACCGCCGTAGCCTTTCTTAACGGCCCAGCTAACTCCATTAACGACCGCTTCGGCTAGCTCGCTTTCGCTGAGCCTGAGCCGCCCCTTGCCGCCGACGCCTTTGGGAATGCTGCGGCTCAGCTCGTGCATCAAGGCCGGTATCTTCTCTTTCACACTTGCCGCTTCAAGATTGGTTTTAAGAAGCCTTACTCCGCAGTTGATGTCAAAACCCACGCCGCCGGGACTTATGACACCGTCTTTAGCATCGAAGGCCGCCACTCCGCCAACCGCAAAACCGTAGCCAAGATGGATGTCGGGCATGGCAAAAGAAGCCTTAACGATTCCCGGCAATGTGGCCACGTTAGCTACTTGCGTAAGGACGCCTTCGTCCTGGGCCTTCTTGATGAGGGGCTCATCGGCATAAATAATGCCCGGCACCCGCATCCCCTCTGCGGCGCCCTGCGCTAATTCGTACGTATAATCACCAATCTTTTTTGTTTGCATTTTCATACCTTTATACAGGTCGAGGGGTGGCTCTTGGACCCCGAGACTCAAATTTACACATCAAAATACACCTGCACACTTGCTTGACCATTACTCCAAACTTCCAAATTATGATAAGTAGTGGCCTTTATCTGCGTTTTTATAGGATGCTTATCGGCCTTAAATTCTTCCCCTTTAGCCGAAGCCTTTAAGGAAGCGCCGCTGATGCGAACATCGAATTGGCTAAAAACCAGCCCCTCTGTTTCAAAGTAGAAAAGCAGCTCATTTAGCCAATCAACCAGGAGTTCTCTTACATTGCTTGATTGAAGACTTATTTCGATTTCCCGGGTGGGAGTAATAAGGTTGGGGTCGGTAAGAAGCCAAAACGTGGCCTTAGCGGCATTGGAAAAAGCTTGGTTTAAATCCCGGCCGTAAGCTTTAATGCCGGTTTCAGCAGTATGACTTAAAACCTCGTAATCCATACTTAGTTTATAGCCTTAACGGTAAGACATAATCAACTAGGCTGTTTTTATTCTTCGCCTTCGCTGTTGATTACCCTTGCTAAAGCGCTTACCCTGTCTTTTTCTTTAAGGGCCATGATGCGTACGCCTTGAGTAGCCCGGCCCTGGATGGAAATATCTTTTGCGTGCACCCTGATAATAACGCCCTCTTCGGATATCACCAAGAGCTCCTGGTCCGGCTGAACCATCCTCACGGCTGCCAAATCGCCCTTGTCTTTGACCAGCTTAATGGTTTTAACACCCCGGCCACCGCGCCGTTGAGCCGGATATTTGTCGGGCTCGGTGCGCTTGCCGTAACCCTTCTCGGTAATAGCCATCAGCTTGGCCCCTTCCTGAATAATATCCATCCCTAAAACGACGTCGTCCTTGGCAAGCCTTATGCCTTTTACGCCCATAGAAACCCGGCCCATTGGCCTGGCATCTTCTTCTTTGAAGCGGATGGCTTGCCCTTGTTTGGTGGCAATGATTACCTGCGAGGTGCCGGCGGTTAATTTAACATCTATCAGCTCGTCGGAAGGCTTGAGATTAATGGCAATTATTCCTTCCTTGCGAGAGGTTTCATAATCCGTTAGAACAGATTTTTTAACCAAGCCCTCTTTGGTGCCCATAAGCAGGTATTTGGCTTGCTCGAAGTCGACAATCGATAGGATTGCCGCAATGCGCTCACCCGCCTTAAGCGGCAAAATATTGATGATGTTTTGGCCCCTGGCCTGCCTGGTGGTCAAGGGCAGTTCATATACCTTTAAGCGGTAAACCTTGCCTTTATTACTAAAAAACAAGACGTTGTTGTGAGTGGAAGAGCTAAACAGGTGCTCAACAAAATCGCCCTCTTTTAAATTCATGCCGCTTATGCCTACGCCGCCGCGCCGCTGCTGCTTATAAGTTGTAGCCGGCACTCTTTTAACATAACCGGAGTGGGTAATGGTGACCACCATTTCTTCCTTGGCAATTAAATCTTCGATGTCAATATCTCCGGCGGCCGCCGTTATTTTGGTCCGGCGGGCATCGGCATGTTTTTCCTTTACCTCCAAGAGCTCTTCCTTGATAACCCCCAATATCTTTTCTTCTGAGGCTAAAAGCTCTTTTAGGTGCTTGATGGTCTTGAGAAGCTCTTTGTGCTCATCGGCCACCTTCTGGTGCTCCAGGCCGGTTAGTTTTTGCAAGCGCATTTCCAGAATGGCCTGCGCTTGAATTTCCGTTAATTTAAATTTCTCGATTAGACCTTGCTTGGCCACCTCTACGGTCTTTGAGGCCCGGATGGTCTTAATGACCTCATCAATATTATCCAGAGCAATCAGCAATCCCTCGAGGATGTGGGCCCTGCTTTCGGCCTTATCGAGCTCGAACTGGGTGCGCCGGGTTACAACTTCTTTTTGGTAATCAACATAATGGCCAATTACTTGGGCCAGGTTTAAAACCCTGGGCACCCCGTCAACCAGAGCCAGCATAATAACGCCGAAGGAATCTTCCAGCTGCGTATGCTTGTAAAGCTTGTTTAAAGCGACTTGGGGGATGGCTTCTCTTTTAAGCTCGATTACCAGGTGCATTCCCTGCCGGTCAGACTCATCTCTCAAGTCGCTAATCTCAGTGATTTTTTTCTCGCGAACCAGTTCGGCTATTTTCTCGGCCAAACGGGCTTTGTTTACTTGATAAGGAAGCTCGGTAACAACAATGCGGTTTCTTCCTTTAACTTCTTGTATTTCGGCTACAGCCCTAACCTTTATGCTGCCCCTCCCGGTTTCATAAGCATCCTTTATGCCTTGGCGGCCCATGATTGTGGCGCCGGTTGGAAAATCCGGCCCCTTAACGAATTTCATGAGGTCGCCGGGCGTACTCTCCGGCTTATCGATGTAGGAAACAGTGGCATCAATTACCTCCCCAAGGTTGTGGGGCGGAATATTGGTCGCCATACCGACGGCGATACCGGATGAGCCATTGGCTAATAAATTCGGGAAGCGGGCGGGCAAAACCGATGGCTCTTCCAGGGACTCATCAAAGTTGGGCGCAAAATCGACGGTATTTTTCTCGATATCGCGAAGAAGTTCCATTGAAAGTTTGGACAGGCGAGCTTCGGTATAACGCATAGCCGCCGCACTGTCGCCGTCAACTGAACCAAAGTTGCCGTGTCCCTGGACAAGCTCGTAGCGCTGGGAGAAGTCCTGAGCCATGCGGACCAAGCTGTCGTAAACGGCGGTGTCTCCGTGGGGGTGATATTTACCGAGAACCTCTCCGACTATACGGGCGCATTTCTTAAAAGGCTTGGCGGGCGTCATGCCCATGTCAAACATGCCGTAAAGAATGCGGCGGTGGACCGGCTTGAGCCCGTCGCGAACATCAGGCAGGGCCCGGCCTACGATTACGCTCATGGCGTAATCGATATAAGAACTCTTCATTTCATCTTCGATATCAATCCGCTCAATATTGCCAATCGTGTTGATGGTTTCGTCTGCCAACTTTTCTCCTTAAATATCCAAAAACCTTACATCTTTGGCATGAGTTTGAATAAATTCCCGCCGGGCGTCAACCTTGTCGCCCATCAGGGTGGTAAAAATCTCGTCTGCCAAAACAGCATCTTCCATGCTTACCTGCAAAAGCGTCCGGCTTTCCGGATCCATCGTCGTTTCCCACAACTGTGTCGGCGTCATCTCCCCCAGGCCCTTATATCGTTGGAGCTGCACGCCAGTACGTCCTATTTCTTTAAGTTTTTCCTCCAGCTCCTTGTCTGAATAAGCGTAACTGACCTCTTTGCCCTTCTGAATTTTGTACAGCGGTGGCTGGGCGATGTACACGTAGCCGGCTTCAATCATCGGCTGCATATAACGGTAAAAGAAGGTTAGAATTAGGGTTCTTATATGGGAGCCGTCTACATCGGCGTCAGTCATAATGACTATCCGGTGGTAGCGGGCGCCCTCTAAATTAAAGTCTTGATCAACGCTGGTACCCATTGCCGTAATCATGGCTTGGATTTCGTTATTCGAAAGGACTTTGTTTATCCTGGCTTTCTCGACATTTAATATCTTGCCCCGAAGAGGCAGAATGGCCTGGAAGGCGCGGTCGCGTGCTTGCTTGGCGCTGCCGCCGGCCGAATCGCCCTCAACAATATAAATTTCCGACTGGGAGGGGTCTTTTATTGAGCAGTCAGCCAGCTTGCCCGGCAACGAGGTGCTCTCCAAAAGAGATTTGCGCCGGGTGAGCTCCCTGGCCTTGCGGGCTGCCGCCCTGGCTCTGGCCGCTTGTATGGACTTGCTAATAATTTTGCGGGCCTCGTTGGGATTCTCCTCCAGGAATATTCTTAGTTGCTCGCTTACCACCGAGTCGACAAGCGGGCGGATTTCCTGGTTTCCCAGCTTTGTTTTGGTTTGGCCCTCGAACTGGGGCTCAAGCAGCCTCACACTTAATATGGCGGTAAGTCCTTCCCGTATATCTTCGCCGCTTAGATTTTCCTCATTGGCCTTAAGCAGGCCCTTGTTCTTGGCATAATCGTTAACAACCCTGGTCAAAGCATTTTTAAAGCCGACCAGGTGAGTGCCGCCTTCGTGAGTATTAATGTTGTTGGCAAAAGCAAAGGTCGACTCCGTATAGCCGGCGTTCCACTGCATGGCTACCTCGATCTCGGTTTCGTCAACTTTGTCATCGAAATAAATTATTTTTTTGTGGAGGATCTCTTTGCCGTCGTTAATTTGCTTAACAAAATCAATAATGCCGCCCGGGTGCCTGTATACAAAATGCTCGGGTGGAGAAATCCTGTCATCGAGAAGTTCGATTTTTAAGCCCTTGTTTAAGTAAGAAAGCTCCTTGAGGCGGTGAGTTATTAATTCGGTTTTATAAATTATTTCGGTAAATATCTCTTCGTCCGGCCTAAAGGTTATCGTCGTACCGGTTTTATCGGTCTTGCCCTTTTTGTTAACCGGAGTGGTGGGCTTGCCACGCTCGTACTGCTGAACAAAAGCCTGCCCCTCTCTTTTAACCTCGGCTGTCAGGTTTTGGGATAAAGCATTAACAACCGATAGGCCGACACCGTGAAGGCCGCCCGAAACCTTGTAGCCCTGGCCGCCGAACTTGCCCCCGGCGTGCAGCTTGGTCAAGACAATTTCCAGAGCGCTTTTATTGTATTTTTCGTGCTTGCCTACGGGAATTCCGCGCCCGTCGTCCTCAACCGTAACGCTTTCGTCTTTGTTGATGGTTACTTTTATGAGGCTCGCGAAACCGGCGAGGGCTTCATCGATGCTGTTGTCTACGACCTCGTGAACCAGGTGATGAAGGCCTTTGGCTGAAGTAGAGCCGATGTACATGCTGGGGCGCTTGCGGACGGCCTCTAGTCCTTCTAGAACGGTAATGTCTTTTGCTGTGTATGTTTGTTTCTTCACTAAAAAGTCCTCCTAGAGAAAAGTTGATAAACTTTTTGGGGGTAGGACGAATGGCTCGTGCCCCTCAAATTATAACACTTAATCTTGTGGCGAGAAACAATTATGCGGTTTTCTATCCACTAAATCTAGCCCCCCCGGCTCTCGGCCGCTGGCCTAAACGTTGTTGATAATGTGGAAAAAAATAGAAGGTGCTGATAAAACCTTGAAAAGGCTGTTGATGAAAGCCCACTGCCTCTGATATAATCAACCATGCGTCAGGCAATATCAGAACTAATTCCAGGATAAACTGCAGCTTAAACATCACGTTGTCTTGTAACACTTTCCGTTAGCCTAGAAGATTTAATCTTGCGAGCTTTCTATTGTCTGGCCAAGCAGCTTTTTCGAAAAAATCGCCTCCGGGTGAAAGTTATCCCCAGCTGTGGACTAAGTGTGGATAACCGCCCCGGCTGCTTGAAGGCCTTGAACTATAATTGATAAATTTTCGCGTTGCTTTAAGCAGGTTTTTTGCGAGTAACTCTTTTTGTGGAAAACACAAAGCTTGCTTTTCACCGGGGAAGAACGGTTTGGAATAATATGGGATTACTTGATAGAGTAGTGAAAAAACCAGCTAGCGTTAATCCGGCTACCAGATCGGGAATTGTCGCTGTCTATGACTCGAAGGCCGCCCCTCCCAGAATCATCAACATAAGCTCCGGCTCCTGGGCCGACTTAATAGAAAAATTAACAACCAAAGCTTACCGGGAATGCCAACAAAAAGGGGTTTCCTTTCCCTTTGTGGCCCTTAGGGAAATCATCGAGAATCTCGTTCACGCCGGCTTCAAAGAAACGGTTGTTAGCATCCTTGACGGCGGCTATACCATAAGGGTTTCCGACCAAGGCCCGGGTATTGACGACAAGGGTAAGGCCTTTGAGCCCGGCTATACCACCGCTACCTCACAGATGAGACTTTATATAAGGGGTGTCGGCAGCGGCCTGCCGGTGGCTAGAGAAATAATGACCTTCTCTGGTGGAACAGTCGACGCGAAAGATAATCTTCGCAGCGGAACCGTAATAACCTTGCGTCTATCAAACGTGGGGGGGCAAGAGCGCCTGCCTGATTTAACAAAAAGACAGCTGGCCGTGCTGTCGCTCGTAACGGAGTTTGGCTCGGCCGGGCCGTCGGATGTCGCTAAAGAGCTGGGCCTCAGCCTGAGCACGGTCCACCGGGAGCTAGTTTTCCTGGAAGAGATGGAGCTTCTGGGGCCCGGGGGTCGGGGTAAGCGCTGTGCTACGCCCCGGGGACTGAGAAGGCTGAATAACACAGCCGTAGAATCATGACCGAGAACCTAAGGGCAATATGGCAACAAACCTTGCAAATTGTCGAACAAAAACTTAACACGCCCACCTTCGAAACCTGGTTTAAGAATACGAGCCCGCTGCAAATGGAAAACGGCCACCTCCTGGTTGCGGTTCCCAGCACCTTTGCAAGGGAGTGGCTGGAAAGCCGCCACCAACAGACCCTTGAATCAGCCCTTGAGCAGGTGGTTGGCCGGAGGGTTTCCCTCGGCCTGACGGTCGGCGGCGGCGGTGATGTTTCAAGAAACGCTTCCCCGATAGTGCAAAACCCAAAGGTGCTCAATGCGAGGAGCGATCTCTCCTTAAACGAGAAATACAGCTTTGATTCCTTTGTTATCGGCGGCTCGAACCGCTTCGCCCATGCGGCCGCCCTAGCGGTTGCGGAAAAACCGGCCAAGGCCTACAACCCCCTTTTTATTTATGGTGGGGTGGGGCTTGGTAAAACCCATCTTTTGCAGGCCATTGCCGGCTACGTGGCCGCCAATCATCGCAAGCTGAAGGTTAAATATGTTTCTACGGAAAAGTTTACCAACGACTTTATCAACTCGATTAGGGATAAGGACAAAATCACCGGCTTCCAAAAAATGTACCGCTCAAACGACGTGTTGTTGGTGGACGACATCCAGTTCCTCGAAAAAAAAGAGGCCACCCAGGAGGAGTTTTTTCATACTTTTAATACAATTTATGAGGCGGGCAAGCAGGTTGTTATATCGAGCGATAGGCCTCCCCGGGATATTTCTACGCTAGAGGACAGGCTGCGTTCGCGCTTCGAGTGGGGCCTTATGACCGACATCCAGCCGCCCGACCTTGAAACCAGAATTGCCATCCTCCGCAAGAGGGTCGACTCTGACGGCTTGAGCGTGGCCGATGACATCTTGGAACACATCGCCTCAACCATCCAGTCAAACATCCGTGAGCTTGAGGGCGCCCTTATTAGGGTGGTAGCCTTTTCCAGCCTAACCAAAACGACGGTTAATCTCGACCTGGCCCGCTCCGTTCTCAAGGATGTTTTTCCCGAAAACAGCCGCCCGATAAACATTCAAAGGGTTCAGGCCGAGGTCTGCCGATATTTCAATATTTCGAAGGTTGATTTAACCAGCAACCGCCGCTCTCAATCCATTGTTTTTCCCCGCCAAATAGCTATGTATTTAACGCGGGAGCTAACCGACTTATCGCTTCCAAAAATCGGTGAGCTTTTTGGTGGCCGCGACCATACGACGGTCATGCATGCGAACTCTAAAATTGAAAAACTTATTAGCACGAGGCGGGAGCTTTACAACACCATTCAGGAGTTAACCAATAAAATCAAACAATCTTAAGCCCTGTGGTTTTTCCTGTGGGCTTCTTGTGTAAAAAGCTGTTCATTTTGTCTCTCTTTTTATTTTTCCCCCACCTGCCCCGAAACCCCCCTTTTTTCCACACACTTATCAACATATAAACAGGGCTGGGCGCTTGTTTTTTAAATGTTTTTCAACAAATTAACAAAACCTACTACTATTACTATTTATTTTAAATATAATAATAGTAATGGATGTCTCTCTCGAGCAGCAATCACTTTTAGGAATAATTCAGGATGCGGGTAGGGCCCTATCAAATAAAAGCACCCTTCCTATTCTAAACGGTCTTTTGTTGGACGCAAACAAAGAGACCCTAACCGCCTACTCGACAGACTTGGAAATATCCATAAAGAGCCACACAAAAGCCCTGGTTAATAAACCGGGTAAAACAGTTGTTTACGGGAGCCTCTTGGTCGACCTGATAAAAAACCTGGAGCAGGGTAAGATAAATCTAATCCTTGACCAAGAAAAGAACAGGCTTGTAATAAAATCCAACCAATCACAATTCGAAATAAACACACTACCGGTAGACGATTATCCCCCGTTTCCGGAAACAGAAGAGGGAAAAAGCCTCAAAATCACAAACAAAGAGCTTTCCGAGGCCCTGCGCCAGGTCGCGATATCTATATCGAGAGACGAAACCCGGCCAACACTAACGGGGTTATATTTAAACCTCGAAAAAGAAAAAACCAGGGTTGTTGCAACCGACAGCTATAGATTATCGGTAAAAGAGATAAAAACCACCCCCAAAGGATCCGAGGGCTCACTATTGATGCCCCGCAGAGCAATAGAAGAGCTTTATAAAACGCTGCGAAAAGAAGGTGGGGCCAAAATAACGTTTTCCGACAAACAAGTAGCCGTCGAAAGCGGACCCTGTGTTTTTATAAGCCGCCTCATGGGGGGAGCCTACCCCAACTTCGAGCAACTTCTCCCACAAAAACACGAAGTAGAGGTTTTGATAGACAAAGAGGACCTATTACAAGCAACGAAAAGGATGGCTCTCGTGTCTCCGAGCACGCCGGTTTTTTTACAAATTAAGGGCGAGACACTAATTGTTTCCAATAAGAGCACAGACGTCGGCAGCGGCCGGGAAAAAATCAAAATTAAAAAGGCGACAAAAAACGTCGAAGTGGCCTTTAACTCTAAATATCTAATAGAGGGCCTAGGTGTTATCGGCGACCAAGAAATAACCCTACAGCTAACAGACTCTTTTCAGCCGGGGCTGATAAGGGGAACGAAAACGAAAGACTACCTGTATTTAATAATGCCGGTACGCCTAAATTAAGGCGGAGAAAAAACGATTATTAAGTCAATACGGCTCCAAAACTACAGAAACCACCACCACCTAAAAATACAAGACGCAGGCCGGGTGAACCTAATAACCGGACCAAACGCATCGGGAAAAACAAACGTGTTGGAGGCAATTTTGCGCTTTTGCGATTACGGCAAACAAAAAAACCACATAATAAGATTTGGAGCCAACCAGGCAACTGTTTGTCTGGAGATAAAAAAGGGTGCCACCGAGGCCAAACACCACCTTGTGGCCCAGCGCGGCGAAGACAACACCAGCGTTAAAAAAAACCAACCCCTCGGGCCACTGCCGGCGGTTTATTTTGGCCCCTCGGACAACAACCTGTTTAACAGAGGGCCCCAGGAAAGGCGGGGGTTTTTAGACAGCGCCTGCGGCACCCTAAAAAAGAAATACCGCCAAAACCTCACCGATTATCAGAGAATAGTTAGGCAAAAAAATGATATTTTAAAAAAAGGCGCCCCCAACAAGGTTCTCCTAGAGACGTTTAATCACCAACTTGTCGGACAATCGGCCGCCATTATCAAAGAAAGGCTCGAATTTTTAGAACAAATCAAGGCTCCGGCAAATGAAATCTATAACCGCCTAACCGGCAAGCCAGCCCCTACGGAAATAATATATAAAAGTAAAACCGACACTCAAAACATAACCGCAAGCCTGAACGAGCAACTACGGAACAGAGCGAACCTGGAGCTGATAAGTGGCTGCTGCTTAGTGGGTCCCCACCGCGACGATCTCTTGTTCCTGATTAATGGAACCGATGTGGCCGAATTTGGCTCCCAAGGTGAGAAAAAAACAGCCTGCTTGGCCCTAAAAATAGCGCAACTTAAGATTTTGCAGGAAAACGACCTTAAGCCCCTCCTCATACTAGACGATGCTCTCAGCGAGTTAGACATGGGACGACGTCAATTATTGTTGGAGCTTGTTCCGGAGTGCGAACAGACGTTTATCAGCGCAACGGATGATATTGGCCTAAAGCTTGGCGAGGACGTCAAGAAATTTAAACTAGGGCAACAATGAGAAGAAAAAATGAGCCGGCGCCAATAAAAGAAGTTTTGGAGCAGGCGATCACCCACCTAGGTCTTAAAAAAGGCTTGCAGGACAACAAGGCGGTTACCTGCTGGGAAGAGGTGGTGGGCCAGAAAATAGCCGCCAAAAGCTATCCCTTAAAAATAACAGCCGGCGTTTTATATATTAAGACTGAGAGCCCCGTCTGGAGCCAACAATTAAGTCTTATGGCCGAAGAGCTGAAAACAAAAATGAACGAGCATCTTGGCAAGGCAACAGTCAAGCAAATAAGATTTAGGGGCTAGCACCGACCTCAAATTGACAGACCAGCCAAAGCGAATTATAATACCCCAGGTGGTAAGCAAAGATGAAAAGAACATTTCAACCAAGTAAAATAAAAAGGAAAAGGCGCCACGGCTTCCGAGCCCGGATGGGCTCTAAGTCCGGAGCTAAGATTATTTCCAACAGAAGAGCCAAGGGAAGAGCGCGCCTCTCGGCTTAAAATGCCAAAACCCGCCAAAACGATTAACGGGCCCGCCCGGTTTAGGGAAATCTTCAGGAAGGGTCGAAAAAACTTTTCCGAAAGGGCCTCTCTTTTTTATATGCCGGCAAAAGAATTAAAAATCGGCATAACCATCTCAAAAAAACAAGGCTCTGCGGTTAAAAGAAACAGGTCTCGCCGTTTGATTAAAGAATTTATCAGGCTAAATCAGGAGAAAATCGGGGCCTCTGAAATGGTGATTGTGCTTAAGGGCCCACTGCCAGAGAGTTATATCGAAACCGCCCAAATAATGTTAAAATTGTTGCGGAAAGATGGCTTAATAAAATGAAGAAAATCTTTATAATAGCAATCGGATTATATCAGAAAACCATATCGCCCCTGTTGCCCAAGAGCTGTAAATATTATCCAAGCTGCTCTAACTACGCAATCGATGCTCTTGATAAGCACGGGCTGGTTAGGGGCGGCGCGAAGGCTGCTTGGCGGATAATGCGCTGTAACCCCTGGGCGAAGGGCGGCTATGATCCGGCATAAAGGAGCGTGTTTAGCATAGTAGAAATTTGGAAAGCACTAGTCAGTTTGCTGGCTCAAGCATTGCTGGTATTTCAGAACGTAACCGGCAGCTGGGGTCTGGGCGTAATTATGTTAACTATCCTGATGCGGGTGGCGATACTGCCGCTAACCATTAGGCAAACAAAAGCGATGCACGAAATGCAGCGACTGCAACCGAAGATAAAGGAAATCCAGCAGAAATATAAGGATGATAAGAAAAAGCAACAAGAGGAATTGCTCAAGTTTTATTCCGAACACAAATTCAACCCGCTCGGCGGTTGTTTGCCGCTGGTTTTACAGATGCCGGTGTTCATCGCCCTCTTCAGCGTCTTAAAGGAAAAAACAAAAACGCAGCTAAAAGAACAAGCTGTTACCGTACCCGTTTTAGCTAAGGTCGGCGTAGCGCTCACTACGGCGAAATTTATGGGAATAGGCCTCGGTACGTCTGCTGCCATGCTGGTAAAAGCAAAAACTCCCATTTTGGGTCTCATACCGAACTTTATTTTGATTGGCCTGATGGTGGGCAGCCAATACCTTCACAACAAGACAATGGAGGGCAGTGACCAATCGCAAGCTAAAATGATGAACTTCATGCTGATAATGATGGGATACCTGGCCTATATTTTTCCGGCCGGCCTCATAATATACTGGGTGACCTCCAACATAGTTGCGGTGATAGAGCGTTACCTGATACTTAAATTCTCGCCCCGGGGCGAGCCAGCCAAACAAGGAGCCACAAAGTGAGTGATTTAGCACAACGTACCGAGGAAGTCTTAACTCAAATAGTTGAAAAAATGCATGTTTCGGCCAGCGTTGAAGTCAGTCAAAGTGATTCTACGATCGACGCCGCCATTGAAGGGGAAGACGCTGCCATATTGATCGGCCGCGAAGGGCGGACCCTGGATGCTCTGCAGCTCTTAGTTAACATCATGGTTAACAGGGGTCGCGAAGAAGACCGGGTTAGAGTTGTGGTTGACGTCGAAGGATATAAGGGGAAGCGCGCCGAAAACCTCGAGCAGTTGGCTAATAGCCTGGCTCAAAAAGTCGCTCAAGAGAAGCAGCCGCTCAGCATGGAGCCGATGAACGCTTTTGACAGACGCATTATCCACATGGCCCTAAGGGAATCAACCGAGGTTATCACTGAAAGCCAAGGCGAAGGCTCAGAGCGCCACATAGTCATAAAACCCTTGTAAGGGTGAGCCGTGAAAAATGATACAATTGCCGCTATTTCGACAACCGCAGGTCAGGCGGCCATAGGCATAGTCAGGTTGAGCGGTCCGCGCTCCGTCGAAATTGCCTCAAAAATATTTAGACCCACCAATCAGAAAGATTTAACAAAACAAGCCACTTTTACCATGCGCCACGGTGCCGTATATGACACAAAAGGCAACCGTATTGACGAGGTTCTTATTTCTTTGATGAAAGCCCCCAGAAGCTATACCGCTGAGGACGTGGTGGAAATCAATTGTCACGGCGGCCCGATATCATTGCGCTCAGTCCTGGAGTTGGTTTTGGAGAGAGGCGCCTGTTTGGCCGAGCCCGGCGAGTTTACCAAAAGAGCCTATCTTAACGGCCGAATCGATTTAGCTCAGGCCGAGGCGGTGGCCGACATTATTCAAGCCAAAACAAAACTGGCTCTCAAATCAGCCCAAAGGCAGCTTGAAGGCAAACTTTCAACGGCCATAAAAAACCTGAAGGAGATGCTGGTAGACATTATGGCCCAGCTGCAAGCCGCCATCGATTTTAGCGATGAAGACATCGAGCCCGACGCTCACCCAGCCCTGCTTGGCAAGCTAGATGCAGTAAAAGCGCAGCTCGAGGCTCTTATCAGCACAAAAACAGATGGCCAATTACTCAAGGAAGGCATCAAGACGGCTATCGTCGGCGGGCCCAACGTGGGCAAGTCAAGCCTCCTTAACGCTTTATTGCAAAGAGAGCGGGCTATCGTTACCGAGACAGCCGGCACTACCCGGGACATGATTGAAGAGATTATTAACGTTAAGGGATTGCCTCTTGTTTTGCAGGATACGGCTGGCATCAGGGAGGCGTTTGACGGGGCGGAAAAGAAGGGCATAGGGATTTCCCTAAGGATACTTGAGCAAGCCGACCTGGTTTTATTGGTAATCGATTCTACGGTCCCCCTGGGAAATATCGAGCGCGAGCTAGCAAAGAAAGCTAAAGACAAAAAAGGAATAATTGTTCTAAACAAAAGTGACCTGAAGCCGAAAATAGGGGCAGCCGGGCTAAAAACACTGGGGATGGATGACCTTGCAAGGGTGTCGGCCCTAAAATTGACCGGATTGGATAAACTGAAGGAAAAAATAGTTAAGATTTGTTTCGGACATGTCGAGCCCGAAGAGTTGCTTGTTTCCAGCATCAGACAAGCGAAGGCCCTGGAAGAAGGGCTTGAAAAGATAAACTTAGCCCAGGGACTACTTAAACGGGGCGAGTCCGAGGAGATTATCTCTTTAGAAATTATATCCGCCATCGAGAATCTTGGCCAAGTTGTGGGCGGGATATCGGCCGAAGAAGTACTGGATAGGATTTTCAGCCAGTTCTGTATAGGAAAATAATGCCAAATGTCTACTAGTCAGAAGAAATTGGCACGATACGACGTAATAATAATCGGGGGAGGTCATGCCGGTTGCGAGGCGGCAAATTCTGCTGCCAGCATGGGGGCGAGCACCCTTTTGTTAACTACAAGCCTGGATACTATCGGCCTTTTAGCTTGCAGTCCCAGCTTCGGCGGTCCAGGCCGGGGGCAACTGCTAACCGAAATTGACGCGATGGGCGGCCTTATGCCGCGAATTATCGATGAAACAGCAATCCATTTTCGCCAAAGCGGAAAAGATACTATTAGGCAGGCTCCCTTTGCCATCTGTGACAGGAGCCGGTATCATCGCCACATTAAGAGCCGGCTGGAGAAGACTGAAAACCTCCACATTAAACAAGATACGGCCCAGTCTATCGTTTTCTCGGGCGGTAAGTGGGAGGCTCGCTGCATCACTGGTCAAATCTTTAAAGCCAAATGCCTGGTTGTTACTGCCGGAACCTTTCTTAGAGGAAGGACAAGTTTGGGAAAAAGCAAGCAGAAAGCCGGTCGAAACAACGAGATAGGGGCGGATGGTCTAGCCAAATGCCTGGTTGAACTGGACTTTAATCTGGGAATTTTCAGAACCGGAACCGGACCCACGGTAAAACCGCGCACTCTTGCCGCCAGCTTGGAAAAGCAGCAATATGATGAGCCCCCTCTTTTTTGTTCACGGGCTACAAAGATAAAGGGGCCTCGGCAGGTACATACATATAAAACTCATACGAGCGCCCAGACTATCAAAATTGTAAAAAAACAGCAAAACAACCAGTTGGTAGGTCCCAGATATTGTCCCTCATTGTTGGATAGAATAGTTAAATTTCCACAGAAAAAAGAGCACCCCGTTTTTTTGCAACCGGAAAGCCTTCAAAAGCAGGAGTGGTTTTTAAATGGGATCTCAATGGATTTTGATGAAGAAATACAGCAAAAGGTCGTAGCCAGCATTAGGGGGTTAAGCGAAGCGGAAACAATAAGGCCTGGTTACAGTGTGGCCTACCGCTATCTTAAACCGGGGCAATTAACGGGCAACCTGGAAAGCAAGAATCACCGGGGTTTGTTTTTTGCCGGGCAGGTTACGGGCAGCAATGGTTACGAAGAGGCAGCGGCTCTCGGGCTGGTTGCCGGTAAAAACGCTGCGCTAAAAGCAAAGAAGCATCCGTGCAGCGAACTTGAGAGAAACCGTTTTACCTCGGTCTTAGTCGGCGATATTACTTCAAAAAAGATAACCGAACCATACAGAATGCTCTTATCAAGAGTAGCAGGCGCTAAATTACCCTCCAAAATTGAAGATTTCACAATTCCTTATTCAATGGATTTCTCGGCGATAGGCTTGTCCCAAGAAGCAATCGAGAAGCTGAACCGTTTTCAGCCGGCGACTATAAATGAAGCCCTCAAGCTGGACATTCCCGAGAAATCGATCCAGGCCTTGGCCCTTTACCTCGAAAGGCAAAATAAGTGAGTGTTTCACATGAAACATACGATGTCATTGTTATAGGCGGCGGACATGCCGGTTGCGAGGCGGCCTTGGCGGCCGCCAGGATGGGCTGCCGCACCCTGCTCTTGACAATAAGCATTCAAAAAATTGCCCTTATGCCTTGTAATCCCTCAATAGGCGGTATCGGCAAGGGTCATTTGGTAAGGGAGGTCGATGCTCTTGGCGGACAAATGGCAAAAGTTGCCGACAAGGCGGCCATTCAAGTAAAAACGTTAAATAGCAGCAAGGGACCGGCCGTAAGAGCGTTGAGGGCCCAAGCCGATAAAAAAGTTTACGAAGAAGAGATGAAAAACGTCCTTTTAGACCAGCCGAATCTGCACCTTAAGCAGGGCTTGGTCGAAGACATAATTATCGCTAAGAATAAGATTAAGGCTGTCAGAACGAGTACCGGCCAGATTTACAAAAGCAAATCGCTTGTGATAGCGGCCGGTACGTTTATGAAAGGGCGCCTTATTGTGGGAGAGGCGGAAATGGCTGGGGGGCGCATGGGCGAGTGGCCGGCATTGCAAATCTCTTCCAGCCTCAGGAAAACCGGCCTAAGGGTCAACCGGTTTCAATCAGCAACACCACCACGGGTTGACAGCCGAAGCATCGATTATTCTGTGATGAAAATACAGCCCGGAGATAGCGGCCATCTAAGTTTTGCCATAGATAATAATGGTGAAATAGCAGCTCAAGTGCCTTCTTATCTTACCTATACCACCGCCAAAACGCGCTCGGTTGTAAAGAAGTATCTTAAATACTCACCGATAAAAAGCGGCAGCCTCCAAAGCCACGGTCCCCGGTATTGCCCCTCGATAGACAGAAAAATAATTAATTTCCCGGACAAGGAGTCGCATCCGGTATTTGTTGAGCCCGAAGGGCGCCAAACCCAGGAAATGTACCTGCAAGGACTGACAACGGCTATGCCCGCGTTCTTGCAGCGGGAAATCATAAGAAGCGTTCCCGGCCTGGAAAAAGCGGAAATAATGAGGCCCGGCTATGCGGTTGAATACGATTTTGTGCCGCCGACCCAGCTAAAGATAAGCCTGGAAACAAAAGAGACTGAAGGATTGTTCTTGGCCGGCCAGGTAATCGGGACGACCGGCTATGAAGAAGCGGCAGCCTTGGGGCTGATGGCCGGCATCAACGCCGCTTGCAAGGTAAAAGGAGAAGAGCCCCTGGTAATTGACCGCTCCCAAGCCTATATCGGTGTTTTGATCGATGACTTAGTAACTAAGGGAGTGGATGAACCCTACCGCATGTTCACTTCAAGAGCAGAATACAGGCTTCTTTTACGTTGCGACAATGCCGACATAAGGCTCAGGCCGGTTGGCAATAGGGTGGGTTTGATTTCCGGGGCCCAGCTTAATAATACGGCCGAAAAAGAGAAAGCGGTTGGTGAAGCACTGACAAAAATAAAAAAGATTAAAAATTACAGGATCGAAAATGATGACATCCGGAATTTAGTGGAAATTAAACTTAAATATGAGGGGTATATCAACAGACAAATGACCGAAGTAGGAAGATTTAAGCGTCTGGAGCATACCAATATTCCTTTCAGTATCGATTATTCGAAAATAAAGGCTTTATCATTCGAGGCCCGGGAAAAACTGACTAAAATCAGGCCGGCTTCATTAGGGCAAGCCTCGCGAATACCCGGCATAACTCCGGCTGATATCTCAATATTGCACATCAACTTGAGGAATTAAATGAATGATTACCTTGAGCCTTTAGTCAATGGCTCCAAGCAATTAAATATCGAACTTAAAGATACTGAGGTAAGGCAATTTGACACCTACCTGAAACAACTGCAGTTTTTCAATAAGAAATTTAACTTAACGGCGATTACCGAGCCTTCCGAGATTGTCACGAAACACTTTCTCGATTCGTTAAGTGCTTTTTCAACTGGCCACGTAACCCCGGGTAAAAGCCTGCTAGACATAGGAGCGGGTGCCGGATTTCCGGGACTGGCTCTAAAGATAGTCTTGCCTGGATTAAACCTCACTCTTGTTGAGGCCAACCGCAAAAAAAGCCTGTTCCTTGACTATATGGTTGGCCGCTTAAGGCTCGCGAATGTAAGCGTCATAAATTTGCGGGCCGAAGAGTTTGCCGCATCAAGCGGCCGCTCGCAGTTCGACTTAGCCATAACTAGGGCTTTGTCATCTTTGCCGGTCAATTTGGAATACGCTGTTCCTGCCTTAAAAATCGGCGGCTATTACCTTGCCATGAAGGGCTCTCTTGCCAAGGAACCATCTACGGAGAATGCTTGCAAGGCTCTGAACTGCAAGTATGTGCAAACGCAAAAAATAGAAGTGCCTTACCTTGAGGCCGGCCGGAACATCGCAATTTTCCAAAAAATAGCCGAAACAGACTCCAAATACCCCCGCCGCACCGGTGTTCCTGCTAAAAATCCGTTGTAAATCAAGCGCTCTTTTGTTAATGTAGGAAACGATGGAACCCCGCGTTATTGCCGTTGTCAATCAAAAAGGTGGTGTCGGTAAGAGCACTACCGCCGTTAACTTAAGCGCCTGTCTTGCTGAACAGGGCTTAAGGGTACTTCTCATTGATTTTGATCCTCAAGCTAATGCCACCAGCGGTCTGGGCAAAACCGCGAATGGCAGCTGTGTTTATAACTCCTTAATCGATAAGCGGCCGCTGGCCGAAGTTATCACTAAAACCGATATCAATAAGCTATTTTTGGCTCCGGCTTCAATACAGTTGGCCGGGGCGGAAATCGAGCTTGTGAGTGCTCTAAGCCGGGAAACCAAACTTAAACGAGTGCTTGAAGCGGAAAAGCAAAACTACGACTTCGTAATAATTGACTGCCCGCCCTCCTTGGGCCTCTTGACAATTAACGCTTTAGCCGCTGCCCGAGAGCTTATAATTCCTGTTCAGTGCGAATATTATGCGATGGAAGGTTTATCAAAATTACTGGAGAGCATCGAGTTGGTAAAGAGCAATCTAAACCCCGATTTAACGGTTGGCGGTATTGTTATGACGATGCAGGATAAACGCACTAATCTCTCCAAAGAGGTTATCGCTGAAGTAGGCAAGTTTTTCCCCGATAAAGTCTATAAAACGGTGGTTCCCCGCTCCATTAAGCTTTCGGAGGCACCTAGTTTCGGCAAGCCTATAACTTCTTATGACAAGAAATCAAAAGGAGCTCAAGCATACATAAATTTAGCGAAGGAAGTGGTTTTAAATGGCTAGAACCGTTCTGGGCCGGGGGCTAAGTGCCCTCATTCCCAGCAAAAATCAAGAAATCGATTTAAAGCAAATACCTATTAATCAAATAAGCCCTAATGACGACCAGCCCCGCCATTTTGTTGAAGATGAGGCATTTAAGGAGCTAATTGACTCGGTAAGGCAGTTCGGCATCCTTCAGCCTCTGGTTGTCAAGGAAAAAAACGGCGGTTTCGAGATAATAGCCGGCGAGCGCCGCTACCGGGCCGCTTCGGCAGCCGGGATTCGCGAACTGCCGGCGGTAGTGAAGAAAGTAAAGAACGAGGTCGAAGGCTTTGAAATGGCCTTGATTGAGAACATTCAAAGAGAGGATTTAACTCCTTTGGAAGAGGCCCGTGCTTTCCGCTACCTGCTCGATGATTGCCAGATTTCCCAGGATAAGCTGGCCAAACACCTGGGTAAAAGCCGCAGCTATATTGCCAACTCCGTTCGCTTACTCAACCTTGAAGAGCAAGTACAACTTTTTATTGAAGAGGGAGAGATAAGCGCCGGTCATGCCCGGGCGTTGATAACTCTTGAGCCGGCCAGGCAAAGACTGCTGGCCAACAAGATTGTTCAACAGGGGTTATCGGTAAGACAAATCGAAGCCTTGGCAGGCAACAGAGGCAATGGCCAGAAAACCCAAAAAGCTAAAGCTACCGACCTTAGTAGCTTGGAAAAACAATTAAGTGAAAAAACCGGCGCCAAAGTAAAGATAAAAAGCCATAATTACCAGGGCCGCATAGAGATTCATTTTGCCAATGAGGCAGAATTCGAAAGAATAAAAAAGAAGCTATTAGCAAACTAAGGGGAGAGATGAAAGTAAAAAGGGCGTTAATCAGCGTGTCTAACAAGGAAGGCCTTGTCGAACTGGCCCAGGGCTTGAATAAGCTGGGCATTGAAATTATTTCCACCGGCGGCACGGCTAAAGCCCTGGAAGCAGCCAAAATCCCGGTAACAAAAGTGGATGACGTAACCGGCTTTCCGGAAATGCTTGATGGCCGCCTTAAAACCTTGCACCCCTTTATCCACGGCGGCATCCTGGCTGACAGAAGTAAAAAAGAGCACCTTGAGCAGCTAAAAGAAGCCGGCATAAAGCCGATAGACTTGGTGATTATCAACCTCTACCCTTTTAGGGAAACAGTTGCGAAACCCGGGGTAACGCGTGAAGAAGCCATCGAAAACATTGATATCGGCGGCCCCACGATGATTAGGGCGGCGGCCAAGAACCACCAGGGAGTTGCTGTTATTGTAAGCCCTGCGCGTTACAAGCAGATACTTCAAGAGCTTGAAAAAAAAGGCGAAATCAGCCTTGAAATGCGGCAAGAGCTGGCAACCGAGGCCTTTGACCACACTTCGAGCTATGATACGGCCATTTATAATTACTTGTCCGGGCAAAAGTTCAATCACAGCTTGAAACTCGAGTTCACAAAAACCCAGGATTTAAGGTACGGCGAGAACCCTCATCAGGAGGCCGCTTATTACCGGCAGCTTGACGCTCTGCCCCACTCTTTGGCTACCGCCAAGCAGTTGCATGGCAAGGAACTCTCTTTTAATAACATCTTGGATTTAAATGCCGCTTGGTCACTGGCAGCCGAGTTCAGTGTCCCGGCAGCGGTTATTATCAAGCACACCAACCCTTGCGGCGTGGCGATTGATAATACTATTTTAGAGGCCTACCAGGATGCTTATAATTGCGATCCCATCTCGGCCTTTGGCGGTGTTGTGGCTCTGAACAGGTCTGTTGATAAGGCTTTGGCCTTGAAGATAGCCGAAACATATGTCGAGGCAGTCATAGCCACATCTTTTGGAGATGAGGCTCTTGGGGTTCTGACTAAAAAACCCAACGTCCGGCTGATGGATATCGGCAAGGAAAGAGAGCCGAACAGCAAGGCGCTCGATATCCGCCACGTTGACGGCGGGATGCTGGTTCAGGATTTGGACACCGTAATCGAGCACCGGGAGGATATGAAAGTAGTGACTAAAAATGAACCCAACGAGGAGCAGTGGGGAGACTTATTATTTGGCTGGCGCATAGTAAAGCACGTTACCTCAAATGCTATCGTTTTAGCCAAGCAACACCGCACGGCAGGCATCGGCGCCGGTCAGATGAGCCGGGTTGATGCTACCAGATTAGCTGTTGAAAAGGCCAATCAAAGACAACTGGTTGGTTCAAGTTTAGCCTCGGATGCTTTTTTCCCGTTTAAAGATGCTGTTGATTTGGCGGCCAAAGAGGGAATTAAGGCTATAATTCAGCCCGGGGGAAGTGTTCGTGATGATGAAGTAGTCCGGGCTTGCAACGAGCACAAAATCGCGATGGTCTTCACCGGCAAACGCCACTTCAGACACTAAAAAAGTGAGCCGTGTAGGATTCGAACCTACGACACCCGGATTAAAAGTCCGGTGCTCTACCAACTGAGCTAACGGCCCTAATTAGCGGACTTGTCCGCCGAAGCTCGACGAAACTCGCCTTCGCATAACGCTTCGGCGAGCGAAGGCGGAGCCGACGGGATTCGAACCCGCGATCACCGGCGTGACAGGCCGGCATGTTAAACCACTACACTACGGCTCCAGTAAATTACCCTTCTTGTGGGCGCTAGAGGATTTGAACCTCTGACCCTCTGCTTGTAAGGCAGACGCTCTCCCGCTGAGCTAAGCGCCCCGAATATCTATACAATTATACGCAATTGTAAGAACAATAGAACATTTGACCGCAATGAAGCAATGATATCTATTGTTCTAATGCTCCGTTGCTCCGCCGCACTATGTGCGGCTGTGCCCCCAGGGGAATTCGAATCCCCGCCGCCGCCTTGAAAGGGCGGTGTCCTAGGCCACTAGACGATGGGGGCCTAGCTAAGTTGTGGCGGGAGGCGGAATTGAACCGCCGACACAAGGATTTTCAGTCCTCTGCTCTACCGTCTGAGCTATCCCGCCCGGCAAAAACTAGTTTTTGCTAACTACCCGCTCGTTTAAAAAATCTTAAACATTATAACAGGTAAATTAAAAAATTGGGAATAAGAATAACTACGGCTTTTGTGTCAGAAGCTCGCTTTTTTAATTGCAGGACGGCTGCTATGTTTGCTAGAATGAAGTTTCGGCAAGTTATTATTATCGGGAGGTGAAATTATGGCTAAAAAAAGAGGACGCTTTTCTCTTTTTCTTATCGGTTCGGCCCTTGGGGCTATTGCCGGCATCCTTTATGCGCCTAAAAAAGGCGAGGAGCTCAGGGGTAATATTCGCAAGCGCACAGACGAACTTATGCAACAAGGGCAAGAGGCTTATGATGCCCAAAGAGAAAGAGTTACGGAAATGATCGAGTCCGGAAAAACAACCGCAACAGGACGGGTAGAAGACATCCGTGACCGGATAGAAGACACCAGAAAACGTCTTAGCGAGCAAGTAGAAGAAGCAAAACAAAGAGTCAAGTCAGTAAGCATTACATCAGAGGAACCCGAAAAAGAACCGAAGCAAAAGACCAAGAAGTAATCTGTATCTAAATCCACTCAGAAAGTTAAGGAGCGCTAGCTTTGGCGTATGTCACACTTTACCGCAAGTACCGGCCTAAGGTTTTTGCCGAAGTTGTCGGTCAGCAGCATGTTACTCAAACTTTAATTAACGCTTTAAAGGCTGAGAAAACCTCTCATGCCTATCTTTTTGCCGGGCCAAGAGGCACCGGCAAAACTTCTATTGCCAAAATTCTGGCCAAAAGTCTCAATTGTCATGCCAGAGCCGGTAGCGTAGAGCCGTGCAATAAGTGTCTGAGTTGTACCTCGATTGATAATAACAGCAGCATAGATGTACTGGAAATCGATGCGGCCTCGAACCGCGGCATAGACGAAATAAGAAATCTGCGCGAGCGGGTTCATTTCGCTCCGACTCAGGGCTCAAAGAAAGTTTTTATCGTCGATGAAGTCCACATGCTTACGACCGAGGCCTTCAATGCTTTACTTAAGATGATAGAAGAGCCCCCGGAACACGCCGTATTTATCCTGGCCACTACCGAATCTCACAAAGTTATCTCTACCATAATTTCCCGCTGCCAGCACTTTGATTTCCGGCGCATCTTAGTGCCCGACCTAGTCACCCGCCTCAAAGAAATTGCTGCCAACGAAAAGATAAAAGTCGATGAAAGCATCCTTACGGTTATTGCCCGCCAGGCTCAGGGCTCTGTTCGTGACTCCATCGGTTTGCTTGACCAGCTGGCGGCTTTCAGTGACAAAGAAATTACCCAAGAAGCCCTTGCTGCGGTACTTAACTTAACCGAAAGCGAGCTTTTGTTTGAAATAACCGATTTGATATCAAACAAAGATACTTTAGGCTGCCTCAAGTTTATCAATGCCCTGATGGATAAGGGCTTTGACCTGCGGCAGTTTAGTGCCGAGCTTATTCAGCATTTTCGTTCGATTACCATCCTTTTGGCGGCCGATGATGCAGGCGATATTATTGCCACAACGCCGGAAAATCTCAAGCAGCTGAAAAAGCAAGCCGCTAACTTCCAAATTCCCGAAGTTATCAGGATGATTGATTTGTTCAGCGATGTTTACCGCCAGATGCGCTTTGCCAGCGATACCAGGCTTTTACTGGAGATTGCTTTTATAAAGCTCACCAGCTTTTCCACCTCCGCTTCATCCTCCGCCAAAGCTTTGGATGACAAGAAAGCTACGGTGGACAAGGAATCTTCGGTGTTACAGGATGGTAGTGAGCTCGATGAAGGCAAAATTCAAAGAGCTTGGCCGGTTGTTATGGAGAAAATAAAGCTGGCGAGCATCCCCCTGTATTCATTGATGCTTGAATGCCGGCCCGAAGAAAACGGCGATTCGAGCTTAACATTGCGATTCAATAAAAAAGCCGATTTTCACTTGAAAGAAGCCACTAAAGACTCTAATCTGGCATTAATAAAGGCCGCTCTCAAAAACGTTACCGGCAGCGAGCCTAAAATAAAATGCGTAATAGATGAGGCGGCGGTTGAAAAAAATTCACCGCCTGTCCTTGGAACAGATTCATTATCGGCCGAGCATGCCATAAAGATGATGAAAGATACTTTTGGAGCCGAGATAATCGAAGAAACGGAGGAATAATGTTTAACCCGAAAATGTTAAAGCAAATGCAACAGATGCAGCGCCAGATGGCTCAAATCGACGAAGAACTCGGCAATGAAAAGGTTGAGGCTACTTCCGGCGGCGGCATGGTGAAAGTAGTTGCTAGCGGAAAACAAGATATTTTGGAAATAAAAATCAGCAAAGAAGCCGTCGATCCGGAAGAGAATGAGCTTTTGGAAGACATGGTCCTGGCGGCCGTTAAGGAAGCTTTAGACAAGAGCCGGGAGCTTGCCCAGCAAAAAATGAGCGGACTGACCGGCGGCTTGAACATTCCCGGTCTGACCTAAATGTACTCTGAAACACTCGATAATCTGATTACCGAACTCGCCAAATTGCCGGGAATAGGGCCGAAGACTGCCCAAAGACTGGCTTTCCATATCCTAAAAGGCCCTGATAGCGAGGCCAAAAAACTTTCTTATGCCATAGCCAAGGCCAAGGAGGCTATGCGATTTTGCAAGGTTTGCTATAATATCACAGATAAGGAAGTTTGCGATATCTGTTCGGATTCCAGGCGCGATGATTCGGCTCTTATTATCGTTGAGGAAGCGAAAGATATAATCTCTTTCGAGAAAACCAGAGGATTTAAGGGCAAGTACCATGTTTTGCAGGGAGCTATCTCGCCAATCGACGGAGTCGGCCCCGAAGAACTACGGATCAAAGAACTTCTGGAAAGGCTCAAAGGCTCATCCGTAAAAGAGATTATCTTGGCAACAAATCCTAATGTCGAGGGTGAAGCGACGGCTATGTATATTGCCCGTTTGATTAAGCCGCTGGGACTTACGGTTACCAGAATCGCTAGCGGGTTGCCTGTCGGA
>Ga0214473_10001057_pt1 | contig 37268 bp, 23 predicted proteins | sample RVTome_7_FD_203509 | JGI IMG/M metagenome (GOLD analysis project Ga0214473, IMG submission 203509) | Soil microbial communities from uranium-contaminated site in the Upper Colorado River Basin, Wyoming, United States - RVT98D197 | ecosystem: Environmental > Terrestrial > Soil > Contaminated >... | reverse complement strand
TGGATATGTAGGTCCTGATTCGTTTACGTATTCTGTTAGCGATGGGCAGCAGGGCTCGGACCCCGCTGTCGGTACGATTGACCTTACTCTGACCAATGAACTTCCGTTTGCCGGTGACGCCTCGATTTCAGGAAACGTGAATACCGTTATTGACAGTGGTGTGATATTTGGTGATATGCCCGATATTTCCGCCAATGGGGAGATAGACCCGCTTACGGTAGAGATACTGATTAATCCGGCCAACGGAACACTGTCCTTCGATACTGTGACTGGCACGTTTGTATATACACCGAATCCCGGTTATTTCGGCACGGATTTGATTACCTATTCTGTAGCTGACGGCCAGCAGGGCTCGGAACCCGCTGTCGGAACGATTTCGATTGAGGTTCTTCCTGTTGAGCAGCCGGAACCTGTGCTTCCGCCTCCACCGCTGCCGCCGATACGTTTCCCGAAGGCTGAAGGCTGCCCGGTAATGATGCAGGCCGTTGCTTCGGAACTCGGTGTCACGACTCAGACGATTCAGGTTTCCTTCGATAACGCCGCTGCGGTTGCTCCGAACATTCAGCCCTGTTATGCCTGCGAAAAAGTTGTTAGCTATGCCGAAACCTTAAGAGATGTTGACGGTTCTTACATGGCTGCGATGGCACAGGTCTTCAATACCCTCGCTCCACCGGATACACCATTCACCCCTGAAATGGGTGCTGCGATTGCCGCCGCGTTTGCGGAAAACTTCGATAACCCGGATATGCCGCAATACGCAAAGGCGATGGAATACATCGACGCCTTCGTTGGCTATGTCACCGTGCTCGACGACGAGATGGGTTCACCGGTCGGTGATTCCATGGCGTTCGTAATGGGCAGGTACGGCGAGCCTCTGCGGGCAGGCGATAATGCCAATATGATGGCGTATCTTGAAATGCGTATTGCCCAGACCCAGGGCCTTTAATAATCTAAGTTAAGGCCGCGTACACAGGCTTTTCAAAAGGCCTGCCTTTGCGAAAAGGCGGGCCTTTTTATTTTTTTCACATAAATTTTCATTCCTGCCTTCTTGTAGGACAATATGGATAAATGCTCCTGTTACTATTTATAATATCTTATTTATCAAATAGTTACGTTAACTTGAAGCGAGGTGAGCTGCTGCCAAGACCGGTAAAAGTCAGAAAGATAGAACTGTCACCCGGAATATTAAGAGACTTAGATATTGACATTGGGGTAATCAAATTGATATAATCATACCATATCCTATTATAAGCATTAGCAATAGGGAAAAGCGAAGGAACCAACGGACCCCTTTTAACTCGCACTTTTATGGTGCGGTTTGTTGTGTTTTTTGCTGTGAACATTGTAGTTGCAGGCAGACGAAAATGCGGCGAAGTATTGCTCGAACTATTAAGGAGAAGATGGTAGTTGGTAGCGAAGAAGGTTCGTTATTTTTGGATAATCCATAAGGGATTTCCACTATAGAAAAAACGGGCTTTACCCCTATTTAGTTCGGTAGAGGGGATTTATATAATGAAAAAATTGTCACGTTGAGACAGGGTGTATTAATTACTAACTGAATTAAGAAGGAGAGCAAAAATGAATGTGAAAACAAAAATTTTACTTGCAGCGTGTTTTATTTGCCTGATGTCGGGTGTGGTAGTTTGTTTTGCGGCGAAAGCTGAGCCGCCTGCTGTCCAGACTCAGCCGGTCGTAACTCCATTGGAGGAAAAACCGACTGAGGCGACTGTCGAAACGAAACCTGTAGTTGCGGAAGTCAACGCGCCAGCGGCTGCAATCCCGAGTTTGGGCGTCAAGGAGGTCCGTATCACCGGCAATACCTTGATTTCAATGGAGGAACTGCTTCAACGTATGCCTGATGTTTATAACGCTTCTAAAAAACCACTCGAAGAAGCACCTCCGAATGCTGTTTTTGACCTTAAGGTACTAAAGGACATTATCTGCAATCCGGGCCAGGTCCGACAGGTGTCAACTCAAAGCATACAGGGTCTTACAAAATACATACTTTCGGTTTACCAGAAGCGCAATTACGCCGGTATTTATGTGTACGTTCCGGCACAGGCGTTTGCCGAAGGTAAACTGAGGGATGATGTTTTATCCATACGGGTTCTCGAGGCTGGACTTTCCGATGTTACGGTGACCTATCGGGATGTCAACGGTGTGGAAGTGGAGAAAGGCCGTTTGAAGCTTGAGGCATTTAGTAAATGGTCGCCGGTCGAGGCAGGTCAGGTTGCAAATAAGAAAAAGCTCGATGACTACATCAACCTGCTGAATCTTAATCCCGACAGGCGTGTTTACGCTACGGTTTCACCGGGCGCTGAGCCCAATACGCTTGCCCTGAAATATGATATTTATGAGGCCAATCCGTGGCATTATTTTATTCAACTGGATAACGCGGGTACCGGCAACCTCGAGTGGGCGCCGAGACTCGGTGTGATTAACACCAATCTTTTGGGCTTCGATGACAAAATTACAGGTGTTGTGCAGGGTTCGACAAAAAATGACCCCACGGATAATTACGCTGCGTACGGCAGTTATGATTTTCCGATATTTACACCGCGATTGCGCCTTAATCTTTTTGCCTCGCGCAGTGAATTCGATACCGTTACCGCTGTACAGGGGTTGGATTTTCTCGGTAATGGTTCGTCTTACGGTGGCATTTTAAGATTCAATGCTTTCCAGACCAAAGGATGGTTCTTCGACCTGCTTGGTACTATAAGGCATGACAAGAGCAAATTCACCGAAACGCAGTTTGGTTTCGGCTCTTCTGAGGTCAGCATCGACCTGTGGGGAATTGGTTTTGATATTCATCGAACAACTGATATGGCGAACTCCTCGATTATCTTTAATCGCCTTGAAAGAATGGGTGGTTCGGGTGACACAGCGTTCAACGAGGCACGTCCCGGTGGCGCCGACCCTGATTTCAGCATATGGACGTTTTCCGCGGCACATCAGCAGTTCCTCGATGCGTACAGGATAAACAGATTATTAGGCTCATTTACATACATTAAACCCGATGGAAGAATGGTGCCCGTCGAAATGACAAGTTTTGGTGGACTATATTCGGTCCGAGGCTATCACGAGAGCGAAATAGTCGCAGATGGTGGCATTATAGCGTCGGTTCAATATGAATATGACATCGTTAAGGCAAACGAGCGCCAGCAGCCGAAGGACCAGCCTGCTCCAGTCACTAAACCCTGCCTGCGCAAACTCGCCCCCTGCGGTTTCTGGGATTTCGGTAGGGCGGTTACTGAAGACCCAGTCTCAACCGAACAAGGCGTGCAGGAACTCTGCTCTCTCGGTGTCGGAGTAATCACGGAAATCGGAGACCATTTCAGCAGCGGCATCTATTACGGCTGGCCCTTGAGGTCAACCGACGAGACCGAAAGCGGTAGAGGACGATGTAGCATTAATTTGATGATGAGATGGTAAAGCTAAATTTTATCCGACGGTATAATTCGGTATGGATTTAAGCGTAAAGAAGGAGCTAAAAATATTTATTATTTGAGTTTTGAAGGGTTAAAAAGATGAAAACAATTAGGAAAATTTCGAAAGAGTATTATGTAAGGCAGATTATGGCCTCCTGGCTGGCATTCTATATGCTCTTTTTCTTGGCCGTACCTGTCAGGGTCACAATGGCTACGCCTGAAGGCGGTGTGTTTACGGTCGGTGAAGGGGTTATCAATCCCGTAGTCGGTGGGGATACCACCGTAGTAGTTAACCAGGCGGCGTCTGTTATCGAGTGGGGCAGCCCCGATTCGGGAGGTTTGGGAGGTATAGATACCAGCCCATCAGAAAGCCTCTCGTTTTCACAAATAGACGGGCTTAGTAATTCCGCTGTGCTGAACAGGATAATGTCGGGAAATACGACACAGTTTGAAGGTGCCCTCAACGGTGTGGGTATGCGCATTTTTATCGTAAATCCTGCTGGAATTATCTTCGGTGAAGGTGCAACTGTTAATGTCACGCAGTTGGTCGCTTCGAGTCTGAAGTTGGCCAACAATGCTTTTATCAATGGCCTCAACACCGGCCAATTTCAGTTCACCGATGGGGTAAACGCACAAAATGTGACCAACGAAGGTTCAATCTCAGCCGAGCGCATAGCCCTTATCGGGAAAGAAGTAATTAACAGCGGTACTCTGGTGGCGAACAATGGATATGTTGTATTGGCTGCCGGGAACACCGTGATTCTCACTGAGAATGGCAGCAATGTCTCTGTCGCTGTTGAGATGCCGGCTGCTACTGATGAGGTGCCGGAGCCGGATATTCACGCGTTCAAAGTGAATAATAGCTCAAGCGGCGACGGGATTGAAGCTTATGGGGAAAACGCGCAGGTGGTTCTCGCTGCAGGCGACGTCTGGTCGGCCGCGCTTGTCAAAGCCTATTCTGATGGCGGTTCCGATGCTGTCGCCACGGTTGATATTACCGCTGTTGGTGGTAACGTTAATATTGAAGATGACGTAATAGCTGAAGCTGTCGGTGATGGTGTTGGTGGATTTAACGCCATTGCTGCGGTTACGATTACTGCCGGCGGCGATGTCTGCATATCTGCCAAAAACGATGATACAACGGTTAAAGCTGTAGCTTACGATGGCGTTTTGAACCAGGCCAATATCGAAATTACAGGCCAAAATGTCAATATCAAAAGCGAAAACTACGGAGGATTTCTTGATTTGCTCTCGCCGGACGATGCTTTAATAGAGGCTTATGCTCACGATGGCAGCCAGAACACAGCTAATGTAACGATTACTGCTACCGGCGATGTGGAGAGTGGTGGTGATGTTACAATCGAAAGCGTAGGCGAGAAGGGTGACGATGTTTTAGTAAAAGCTGAGGCCAAGAATGGCGAAGAGAACACTGCCGGTATCGATATTACCGCCACAGGCAATGTTGAGGTAATATCCTACGGCCTGTTCGATGAAGTTCTTGTACAAGCCGAAGCCTGGAATGAGATTGAGCTTACCCCTGAGATACCGCCTGATTTTGTAATAGAAATTATAGACGATGTCGAAGTGGAAGTTCCTCAGGAAGCTATAGTAGATCTAACAGTCGAGGGTCTTGTGAACACCGCCACTGTCGATATTACCGCTGGTGGTTATGTTCATGTAATAGGCGAAAGCAGCGGCGATGCCGGTGTAAAGGCTGTCGCCAGAAATGATATCGACGTTGATATTGATAATTATGACAATCCAGTTACCGTCAATCTAACAGTAGCTGACCTTGAAAACAATGCCGCTGTTACGATTAACGCCAATGGTAATGAAGATAACGGAGATGTTTCTGTCGGAGCTTATGGGGCTTCCAGCAAAGTTGGCGTGTCGGCTGAGGCCTATAATGAGCTGGAGTTCGAACAGAATACAGGCGGATATGATTGGGTTAAAATAGAAGGTAGATGGACAAAGGTATACCGTGACAGTTATGCTGCTACTTTGAATCTGGACGTCAGCAGCCTTGAAAACAACGCCAATATCGATATTACAGCAAACAATGGTAATGTTGAGGTTGGATCTGAAGAGTGCTGGCTCGATTCCGAAGCTAAAATGGAAGCTTTGGCATGGAATGACACTGATATAGATATCTACTGTGAATCTACCGGTAATTTAACATTCGACGACCTTACGAACAATGCCGGTATTGATATTACAGCCACTTCCAGTACTGTCATTGATGATGAAGAAGTATGCGGTGGCAATGTTGAGGTGCTGGCAGAAAATGGTGCCGAAGCTGGTATAAAGGCTCAGGCATGGAATGAGTTGAATCCAAGCGAAGATGCTTCCGGGATCATTACAGCAAGCAACATTGCAAACAATGCTGATGTTACAATTGATGCAGATGGAAGTGTTAAAGTCAAAGCCGAGTGCGAGGGCGATTGCAGTGAATCTATAATAGCAGCCTTGGCTTACAATGAAGGCGATGCCTTTGATTTTGACTTTAACCCGGAGAATATTACCAACACCGCCAATGTTGATATTACCGCCGGCGAAGATGTTAAGGTAATAGGTAAATATTGCGGCGATGCTTATATATTGGCTGATACTTGGCTCGGTACTGAGAACATTTCGGGCGTTACAATTAACACCCTCGATGGCGATGTTCTGGTGCTCGGTGTAAATGGCGATGCCTCAATAGAAGCTACCGCTGAAGAAGGTATTGATAATACTGCCACTATTGGTATTAACGCGGTTGGCGGCGATGTTAAAGTTATAGACATAGGCGAAGGCGGCGACGACACGGCTAAGATAGAAGCCAGTGCCGAGGAAGCTTACAACAGCAATACCGCCGATGTCACGATTAACGCTACTGCCACTACCAGCGAGTACGAGTTCGAGGGAGAAGTTTACCTCGAAGTAGATGGTGGTGACGTTAAGGTAATTGCCAAAGACGGTGGCGATGCAGCAATAACGGCTTTCGCTGCTGATGCGGGCGGTCCCCGGACCAACACCGCCAATGTTACAATTAACGCTACTGCCGCGCAAGGAACCGAACCGGAGCCAGTATTTCCAGAAGTTAACGGTGATCTATTCATAGCAATAGGACCGATTGGATATGAAGCAGTACCTTATACCGACGGCGGCGATGTTAAGGTAAAAGCCGAATGTGGCGGTAAAGCCGAAATTGAAGCTATAGCTATGCAAGGCCAGACTAATATCGCCGATGTTTTGATTTGTATCGATGGCGGCGTCAAGGTCGAAGGCAGCTTCGGTGGTGAAGCTGAAATAGAGGCTTTAGCTATTGGTGGCTATGATGACTCTATTAATACCGCCAGCGTTGGAATTGGCGCCAAAGGCGAAGATGGTGTTGAGGTCATAGCCGACCGCGGCGGTGAAGCCGGAATATCATCTAAAGCTAAAGATGGTTATATTAACACTGCCAGTACAATTGTTTGCACGCAGGGCGGTATTGATGTAATAGCTCAACGCGGCGGTGACGCCGAAATAGTATCTCAGGCTAAAGATGGCCACATCACGGACGCCTTTGTTGGAGTCTGTGCTGTTGGCGATATAGTGGTACAGGCTGGCCAGGAAAATGAACTTGGTTGCGAAGCTGGGATAAGGGCAGAAGCGGAATCCTACGGTAATTCTAAGGATACCGAGCCTTCAAGTGCTAATGCCCAGACAGTTGTTGTTAGCCATGAGGGCAGCGTTGAGGTATTGGCCTTTAACGGCGGCGAAGCTGAAATATTAGCTGATGCCCAGGGCGGTCATACGAACACCGCCGATGTTGGTGTCGCTGCCGGTGCAGACCTTTCTCCGTCCGATGTCGCCTTACCTGACGAAGTAGTTACGTTATTCAGCGTCGATGGTTTTGGGCCACTGCCTCTAAGTGGAAATGTTATTGTAAAAGCCTGCGGTGAAGGCAGCGAAGCTCAGATACTTGCCCGGGCCCACGACGCCTACCCGATATACGTAGAGGTTCCGGGAGTTGAAGGCCCAGAGATAGTTCCAGTTCCAGGCGAAAACACAGCCGATACGGTAATTTGCGCTCCAGGTGAAGTCCGCGTAACCGCATACGACGGCGACGCCAGAATTAAATCCTGGGCCGGTGGCTGGGGTGAAGATGGCTCTATCAACACAGCCACAACGCAGGTCTATGCCAGCGAAGTTAAGGTTGACGTTCCGGACCGCCGCGGCAATGGAATAACAGCATGGGCTGTCGATAGTGGAAAGGTTACAGTGCCTGACAGCATCCCCGATGATGGACGTCTCACGTATTGCATGACAGAAAATGAGACAGTGGCTGTAACCGACGGCACCTCGACCTTGATAATTGACACCTATGCCAATCGCAAAGATTGCCCGACGTGCCCGCCATGTCCGTGCGAGCAGCAGGCAGCAGCGGCTGCTGTCACTCCGCCTCTGCCGCAAATTCGTTTCCCTGAAGCTTCGGGTTGTCCGGTTTTGATGGGTGCGGTCGCTTCGGAACTCGGTGTCCCGACTCAGACAATTCAGATTGCATTTGCCGGGGCAACTTCCGTCGCTCCGAACATTCAGCCTTGTTATGCCTGCGAAGGCCTTGTCAGCTATGCCGAAATCCTCAAAGATGCTGACGGTTCGCACATGGCCGCGTTGGCGCAGATTTTCAACACGCTCGCTCCGCCGGATGCCCCATTCACTCCCGAAATGGGTTCTGCTATCGCCGCTGCGTTTGCGGAAAACTTCGACAACCCGGATATGCCGCAGTACGCCATGGCGATGGAGTACATCGATGCCTTCACCGGCTATGTCTCCGTGCTCGATGACCAGATGGGTTCACCCGTCGGTGATTCTGCCGCGTTCGTGATGGGCAAATACGGTGAGCCTCTAACGGCGAGCAATCCCAATATGACGGCGTATGTCCAGATGCAGATTGCCGAGGCCCAGGGAATTTAATAATGTAAATTGAATTTACATACACAGGTTTTTCAAAAGGCCTGCCTTTGCGAAAAGGCAGGCCTTTTTATTTACCTCGTGAAAAAATTGCTTTGCTTATAGGACTATTTTCTGCCCCTATTGAGATAATTTTTTAATATTTTAAAGTCCCAAAATCAACCCCATCAATGCACCGAAAATTTTCAAAAAACCTTTTAAGTAGCTGCCGCATTTATTCTGAGGTTTCCACGCCGATTTGCCGTTCAAGAGATTATTTATTATTGTTTGTATAAGTCAGGAGTTTGTTTTGCAGCTTCATGTAAAGGGGGATGGGTACGTGATAAATCGGAACGAAACAACTTACGGTATAAGTGCAAAAACCATTCTATGCATAACACTGTGCGTTCTGCTGTTTTTCGCCGGCTGCGCAGTTAACAATAGTGCATCCGCCGGTACAATCCAGCACAATAATAAACGCCAGATTTCCCCGTCCACGCTCCGCGCAATGGCCAGAGTATATATGGCCTACGGCCAATACGACAAAGCCGAGCCGCTTGCCCAGCGAGCTCTCGCCGTTGCCGAAAAAAATAACGCTCCCGAAGACCAGCTCGCACTGTGCCTCGTCGATTTAGCGTACATTTATTCCAGCACAGGCAGGCTCCAACAGGCCGAGCAGAACTGCCAACAGGGTCTTAAATTGCAGGAAACCTTTTACGGCCAAGACCACCCTTATTCAGCCCAGACGATGAGAATTCTGGCTTCCGTCTATCAGCAGCAGGCCAGATACGCCCAGGCACAGACCGTTCTCGAGCAGGCGATGGACATCATGCAAAAGACCATTTGTATTGCCGACCCGCGAGCCGTCGCGCCGTTCCAGATTGACCTCGCCAACCTGTTCCTCCAGCAGGCCAGATACGACGAAGCCGAAATTTATTTTGAAAAAGCCCTGCCCGTCGTAAGCGAAACCTTCGGCCCGAAACATCTTTATACCGCCAATCTACTTGCGAATGTTGCCAGGCTCTACGTCCTCCAGGGCAGGTACTCACAGGCCGAAATGCTCATCACGCAGGCCGTGACCGTCCAGGAAAAAATTTACGGCCAGAAAAATCCTCTCGTCGCCCCATCCTGGTTGACTATGGCCAACGTCTGCTGGGCTAAAGGTGATGTCACTACTGCCGAAAAACTCATCCAAAGAGCTCTCACTGCCATCGAGAAAACCGGAAATGTCACCCAGATGGTCGTTATGCAGCAGCAGGTCGCCCAAATTCATTCCATCAAACCTGCTGTCGCCGGCCTGATTGCGAAAAACTAATCTGCCGTTCGTTTCTTTCTACACAGGCCCGAAAAGACCTTCGCCGTCCGCCTGCGATGGGTATATGACATTACCACCCTCCGTAACAACCGCGCCAGCCGTCAGAGTATGCCCCAGTAATTTGCCGCCTTCGAGAATGTGCTTCACTTCCACATTATGCAAGGCAAGATAATCGGACACCAGCTTGCGGTGACATCGCCAGTATATCGCTTCCGCGCACATAATCGCCGTCGGCGATGCTCCAGCCGTTTCGAGCAGCTTCGCAATGGTTTCGCGAAATTCCTCCGTTGCCATATAGTCTGCGTAGTTGCGGAACGCTGGACTTTTCAACCCCATGTTTTTTGATTCGGAATTCTTCTCGCCGTGACGCCGTCCGCCCAGCGACTCGAACCACAGGTAATTTATACCGTTTGCTTTCAGCGTCCCCTCCAGCGACTCCCGATTAAAATGCGGGAACTTCCGCGATCCGGGATAACGGCGGATGTCCGCCACCGTTTCAATACCGAACTCCTTCAGCAATGACAGAAAATCTTCCCCAGTACGATTGGAATGACCGATAGTAAAAATCCGCAACCGGTTTTTGCCGGTGCTTTGCATACGGAAATCTTTCAGATAATTTCTTTAATCGTTCTTGCCATAAAGCCAGCCTGCGTCCGCGAAATTGTATTCCGCAATCTCCGCTGGCTTAAAATACAGGCTGATTTCCTTCGCCGCCGTTGCCGCTCCGTCAGACCCGTGGACCAGATTATACCCCCGCGAACAACTATAGTCCCCGCGAATCGTGCCCGCCTGTGCCTCGTACCCGAACGTCGCTCCCATCATCTTGCGCGACATATCAATTACCCCGTCGGCCTCCCACACCATAACCAGCGACGGCGCAGACGATAAATACTTCACCACGCCCTCGAAAAATGGCTTGCCCTTATGCACCGCGTAATGCTCACGCGCAACCGCTTCCAGGATTTGCATGAACTTCGCCGCTACCAGCTTAAAGCCCTTGCGCTCGAATCGGCTGATTATCTCGCCCGCCAAGTGCCGCTGTATCCCGTCAGGTTTGACTATAATTAATGTACGTTCCGCCATCCGTAAAATAACGTTTCCGTCCGCTTTTCTAATTAATCGCAGCCCGCGAAAAAATTATACGCCCTTGGGGATTATATAAATTTCCACGCGGCGGTTCTGCGCATTGCCGCGATTGTTCGCCTCGTTCGGGACCACTGGCTTGTATTCGCTAAAGCCCCGCACGCTCATCCGCTCAGGCGCTATCCCGCAGCCGCTCATTACCTCAAGCACCGCTATCGCACGGTCCGCAGACAAATACCAGTTCGTAGGATGTTTCTCTTTCGTCTCAGGTTTCGCTATCGGTATGTCGTCCGTATGGCCAGCTATCGCAAGGTCGAATTCCTTGCCCTGGTCGGTATTCATTATCTCGCACAGCGACTTCAACGCCTCCGCCGCTTCCGGAGCCACCGCGTCGCTGCCCTTCGCGAACAGTAAATCGCTCTTGAATTTTACCATCCCCTTGCTCGCGTCATAAGTAATCATTTCCTTGCCCTTGGCGAAATCCTCAAGCATCGCGTTCAGCTCCACCGGAAGCACCGCGCCGCCGTACACAAGCTGATGCTGCATGCGAGCGATTAACGCCTTCTTCGCCGCGAGTTCCTCTTCCAGCGCTGCGACCTTCTGCTTCATCGCGTCAGTCTCGATACTCCCCCGGTTAGACGCCGCCTGCAGCGCCCGTTGCGCTTGGTCCAGTTCCAGCTTCGCCGCCTGAAGCTCGCTTTCGAGCTGGTCGATGCGGCGTTGTTGAGTGCTGTTCGCAATCTTCAGGTCTCTGTACTGCCGTTCGGAGACGCATCCGTTCGTCAGTATCATCCCGGCACATACAAAAAGTAGCACAGATAATTTCGCAGCTTGCATTTGTGTTCCCCTTTCAATATTTTTTCTATTTCGCTAATCTTCCTGACAATACGAAACTTCTTATTTTACAATACCTTACGGCTGTCACCGCCGACAGCGGATTTAATTCCCACAAATAAACCCGATTTCCTTCCCCCCGTCAAGCGCAATCTTATAAATTATTCTGTGTGGCACGGCCGCCCCCGGCTGTGTTTTATACCACTTCTCAAATCTGAAATTTTAAATTTTATATCCCCATTCCTTGAACGATATACAATATACGCACGACGACATACGAGTATGGCACCGCCGAAATAAAATCAACATGGCAATAGTTGCCCGTTCTCCATGCGCTATATTTTGAAGATTTGCTCCCTTGCCTCAATTTGCTTCACATACTCCTGCGCATGCTTGATACTCCCTTGCGAGGTCTTAATTTTTTGCTCGGCCCACGTTCGAAGTTTTCCTGTAAATTGAACATGATGTCCCCTCTCAGGATATACGGTGCTGTCCAGTGCCAAATCTTCATAAGCTAAATCTATCTCTTGCAACCCATCGAATATGCCAACATCAAGTAATTTAAACACCATATACCAAGTTCCGAAGGGAGTAGCTAAAGGCAAAAACCAGCTAATTGAGTTGGTTTTACCTGGCCGTGCGCCTAGTCCCCTAAATATTCTCAGGATTAGCTCATCTGTGATCGTCAGCTCATTCTGAATATCTTGCTCGCTAACTCCAAGCATGCTACAACCTAACGGAATAATGCACCACTTGAACAGCCGGTACTTATCGGTCATTGCAAGAAACGTGAGTACCTGTTCCCAATCTAAGCGAACTGGCGAGGTTGCGTTTCGAAGATTTAAATAGAACTCACTAGCAACTTTATCGGGCTGATTTTTCACGAATGATGCCGCAGAATATTCTTGGACACTCTTATGAATAAACCTGTACTGCCCTCCTTCCTCTAGTATAAGGCAAGTTATTTTACATATATCCTCCAGAACAACATCAGCTTCACATATGTATCCTGTTATTTTCAATGCATCTTTAATAAGCGTCGCAAGCTCCCTGTGATCGAAATTTGTCTTGTTTAGTTTCGCCGAAAGAAAACACGTTGCCTCAAATACTTCCTCGAGCGATGTATCCCCAAGTCGTGATTTCCGCGGTCGTGTGTATCCCCCCTTCATTTTGTCATGTCGCGCAATTAGAAGTCCGAATAACCCTTGGTAGAATCCAAGCACATTCTCAGGTATAGTTTGCTCTATTCGATGTCGGACTATTAAGAGTGCTATCATCAAAGGTGTAGTCAACAACCCACGTACGGAGCTTCGGCTTGTTTTTACGGCCTTAATAATATTCTCAGCAACAGATTCGTCCGCCATCTTCTTAATCACTTCTTCGTACTCACTTTCTTCTAGTCGTGCCATTTCAACAACTCGAAATAAGGCCGAACTCTCTATGCCACTGTTTGGCCGTGAACTGATTATGATTTGTAAACTATCATGTGCTTTGGCTATCCGCTCGATATCAGTAATCAGTTCTTGGCGCTTATCCTCAGGAACTTCGTCGAAGGCATCCAAAAATAGAATCAACTTATTTTTGTCGGCTAACCACTCAAGAGTGTCACTATCGATATCTTTTAAGCCAATCGCTTGTGTCTCACTAACAAGGTGTTCAATTAAGGTCTCATTCTTTCGCACTCGCCGAAGTTCGACAAAAAGAGGTATAGCATTACCTTTAATCATTTCTCTCGATGTTAAATATCTAAGGAATATTGACTTGCCCTGGCCGACAGTACCTTGAATAACGATTCTCTTCTCAACGCCAAGACCCGAGAGCTCATGCACTGCTTTCAGCTCTTTTCTGAATTTTACCTTAATGGGGTAATAGAACTTAAATAGGTCAACCGCTTTTTCTGGTTGGAGAATCGTCTTGACGTTCCGTATGTTTTTGATTTTTGTGTACAAGGTATCAACGCCCGCCTTTGTCCGCCAACGTCGAAACTGTTTTCCCAAGTCTTTTTTGACGAGATCATAAACATCTTCTGTCAAACGTTCAATGGCTTTTTTAGCAGCTATTGCCGATCCAGCAGCTACTAATGTACTCATAGCACTTTCCTTTCTACCTAATTGTTTCATTTCTTCTCCATTTTTCCCATCGAGCCCTTCTTTGTGTGTTCCAGCTTCTAAGTATTCACAATCTTTACCGCTCCATCCAGCCTGATTTTCTCCTAATCAATCCCAAATCCAAAATTCCTTGAACGGCATACTATCTCCGATATACGAACTTCCCCCTGTTTTTATTTTGGCTAAGTAAAAATACACACTACCACCAATTTGCAAAAAGTCAAGTAATTTCAGAGAAAAAAGGGCTCTTACATTGCCCCAAAATGATGACGGAATCTGTCGCTGCAAAAGCTACACACTTTTACTTTTATGTATGTCCTATGGTTAGGTTTTACTTGCTAAACCTTGTGGTTCCCTGAAAAATTCTTTTTATTCGTATTTCCTGTAACGCTTTAATAATGGTTTCTCGTTTTTTTACGGTCAAAATACAAAAATTGTTCGTGCAGACAACATTGTCCGATAACCAAGCGTATTAATAATTAAGGAACAGATGGCAAAAATGAGTAGAGGAAAAAAGCCGTAATTTGGAGCTGTTGAGACCAGCATTTAATAAATTAGGACAAAATGTAAGCTAATCAAGTAATCTAAGGTATTTATTTTGCCGATAGTTGACCATATAGAACTGAGGTGCTTTAATATGAAAACAAGATTTAGCGGAAAAGAGCTTTTTAGAGTGAGGTTACGAAAAATACTCGAGTGCGAAAGATTATTGTTAACGCATTTAGCAGTACTACGCGCTAAAAATTTAGAATCTTCTTTGGACTTGCGATTAATGGGTTTTTTCAATAGATCGACCCCAGAAGCGAAATAACACTTTTGCTCTTCAGTCACTGAAGGTTTATAAATCTCGGTGGAGGTAACTCCCTTTAGTTATTACGATTACTCACGTGATCCTAATATCCTATTGATAGGACAAATTTTTATCAGGTGTCTAATGCTTGCGTGGCCTAATGTTTTGGAAAAGTCAGCAAATCCAACTCTTTTCGAGCATCGGTATTTACAGTGAACGGCCTTTATTTTCTGGCGCAAGTGAATTCAGATTTTGGGCGTCTGAGGCAACTTAGAACAGTGTTGTTTGGAAGGCAAAAAATAGTCATCCAGAACTAATCGTGACTATTCATGGTATTAAATAACCCAACGCTTTTTCGACTATTGCTCTTCGACTTGAGAGCAATAATTTTGACAGCATGTGTGTTTGGTTTTTGGAATGCTTTTTCTACATGCGGCATATGCAAGCAAAACTGGAACTGCGACAGCATGCTTCTGTGACCCCTTTCGGTTGCCGCGTAATTAAGAAGATGACGCGACACTGCTAAATCCGCAGTTAATTTATCTCTATCTATAAAATTCATAATTTTCACTCCTATTTCATATTCATACTAAAAACTAATTTAAATAATTAGCAAGCTTATACCGCCTCTGCATCACGTTGTCAACTTGCAAATAATCTTAATATCCAGTTTTTCATAGCTTCCCAGAAAGTCAGCCACCTGTCAGGTGATAACGCAATCACACTCAGTACAATGCCCAGCACAGCCAGCCAGAAAGCCAACCTAAACTTGATTTTTATCCATAAGAATTTCAACCTGTCACTTTTGCTCAGATAGACATATTGTATGGCAAACTGAATTCTATATCCGGCCCAAATAAATTTAGCACTAATTTCTGGATCTGTGGCTATATCTTTGAGAGCAATGGCAAGTACTTGGGATGATACATCACGGGCTTTGTATAGCCCCCTTTGGGGATCTACAAGTTCTATTAAATTCTTCTTGGCCATACAATCAACGAGTAGGCTACAGTTATTATGTTGTGCTCCTAGGGCAGTAGTGATGAATTCTTTGGTTTTTGGGTCATTCTTGGCCCATTGTTGTAAATATTCCCAGATCCCGGTACCGAGAGACTCAATATCGTCCGCGAAATACTTTTCTGTCCCACCATAATATTCACTGAAAAATCGAGAATCTTGAGTGGTAGCAGATACTACAGGTAAAATACATCCTATAGTCTTTTCTCTATAAAGGTCGCACCCAGGGGGGAGAACGAGAACTATTCTGCTGCGTTTAACCCTAATAATCATAAGTTCACGGTTCGAAACTATAGCTTCAATTGCGCCGGCCGCCGTTGCAACCTCAGGAAATTTCTTGACCTGCTCCAAAAGTTTTTTGTAATCGAATAGGCAATTTTTAGGACAAGTTATGCTGGCATCTTGTTTCCAATTAATTTTAACAGATTTAAGGTCAAATTCTTCCAAGTTTCTTGGGTGGGATAATCCTAATAACTCGACGGGTTCAACCACCAGTCGCATTGAATAAGTTGTGTTAGCTTTCAAAGGGGGAAGACAAAGTTCAAATACAGTTCCACAATGGGACATAACTTCGATAGCTGAGTCATCATTACTTATTTGAGAAGGAATGCGGATTTCCGGTGTTATAACTTTACCAGCCACTTCGATTATTTGTGGATTGGCTGGGTTTCTTACGTCACATATTCTTACTGAAAAGGCAGGATCCCCAACTGAAAACTTTCTCCCAAAACCAATTGGATTATCATAAACGTTATCATCAATACCCCCAGCGCCAGGGGCTGCAACTACACTTACACATAGTCTGTTATCCTTAATCAAAACGTGTGGCGAAATACAAATGAAGCGGATATCGGTCCAGTCTGCCCAGGGGGTAAAAAAAACGTCGTAGACCTCTCGTACTTTGATTATTCCCTGGTCAAAATTCAAAAAAACATATTCGCCAATTAGTTCTGCTGTTACATATTGGTCGCATAGTATGGATATGCACATCAGTGTTTCTCTCGTTTTTTAATTTTCTCAACTCCTCGTCACGGTATAGTCAACCGCGCCAAAACTGACGTAAATTTGCGCCTCGGCACTGACTTACCCTACCACCAAATCACCTTCGTTACAACTAATTTATTACCAAAAACCCTAAAATTTTCAAAATTTTACGGTGACAGATACTGTCACCGCCTTGACCCCAAAACCGCATTTTTACCCTAAAAACTGATACTTTGTATCATCCTGAGCCTTGCCGAAGGACCCGACTAAAAAATCTTCCGCCTACAACCACCGGCCTTGCCAGCACTGAGCGAAGTCGACCTTGCTCGCCTCAGCGTAGGCTGAACGTATTTATTTCTCCAGTTCGCCTCATATTTTCACTCTGCTTTGCGGCGTGATACTCGATGATGCGAATCGCGGCCTCAGAAATAAATACTACATTTTTACCCACTTCGCTTCGCTACGTTCTATTGGTCGTTGCTTATCGCGGCTCTCGCCCGTCATAGCTTTGGCGTCGGGTCCGTGTTTCAGCTAAATTTTTTATTAAAAGTTATATTTTTATTGAACATACAGAAGAAGTTTGGTATAACACCAACAATTGGGGGCAAACCCCGGTATCGGGGTTGTGAACAACCCCACGTAAAGGAGCAGGGTCAAAATGCCAATTAACCAGTTAACATTTAACAAATTAACCAACTTAACCAATTACCCCAATTAACCATTTAACAACTTAACCAATTAACCAATTTATGCAAAACAAAGCCAATTTGCTGAATATTCAAATGAATGTAAGTTATGTTAAAACAAAGAATTATGAACAAAAAACGATGGATAGTGAATCAACAAAACAAAGCCAAACAAAGCCAATCGAAAGGCGGGAATTGGCAGGGCGAAATTTTTACAGTTTGTCTTCGTCTTCTTTAATGTCTTTGACATCAGAAATGTCGAGGTCTTCGAGCTTTAGGTCTTCTTCGGCTGCGAGCGGCTCTTCGACGTTCATTAAATCCGCAGACTCAGCGGTTCCGGTGCCGGTTTTCGCAGCGGATTCAGCGGGCGCAGCCGCAACGGCGGTAGTACCTGCCGCTGGTACTTCCGCGATGGGTTCTTCGCCCTTTTTGCCCTTTTTGGCTTTTTTCTCTTTTTTGGCCTTTGGCGCCTTCGGCTTTTTTGGGCCACCACCCATAAAGGCCATTGCTGACAATATCGCCGTAATTAATGCAGCGCCACCGACGATAGGCCAGGTCAAACCTTTAAGGGCGAGGACCGAGGATGCGATTTCCTTTTGGCCTGCCATTGCGACAACGATAGCGTAAACGACTGCGAGCAGTGGGACGAAGAGCATAATGCCGAGCATGCCGCTTGCCGAATCCGGCGATGGTTCGATATAAAGCGCGGGTGCAGCGACGGCACCAGCGGTAACTTCTTCAGCGGGCATAGCTTCCGCGGCCGGGGGCGGCTCAACGAGCTGGTCGGCTTCAGCGGCCAGTTGGATTTCGGAACCTTCCTTTGCTTCTTTCGCTCCTTTTCCTTCTTCGCCTTCGGGAGTATAAATTTCGTCGAGTATTCCACCGAGCGAGGTGTCGTCGGCCTGCAGTGACAGGTCGAGCAGACCTGAACCGCTGCCGAAGGTATCGAGATTTACATTTTTTTCGAGTTCTTCGAGGGACGCTTCACCTGTACCGGGTTTGCTTCCACTGAGAGCTCCTTCGATGATTGCGGTAGCTCCTGAGGCCCTTGTGGCGGCGAGCGTGTCGTCGGTGAGGCTTATTTCTGCGTCGGTTTCACCGAGGACGTTGATTCCTTCTGATGCGACGGCAGTGGTGTCGGCGTCGGTTTTGGGTTTTTCCTCCTCGCCTTCGATTACCAGCTCGACTTCTTCGTCTTCGGGTTTCGCGGCGGGCTTTTGCGCAGCCATAAAGGTCGTGTCTGACATGAGCGATTCGACCTCTTCGATTTTGAAGAGCACGTTCGGGCCGTCGCGGAATTCACGGAGCCTGCCTTGCTTGACGAGGGCGGAAACTTCATCCTCGGTCTTATTCATTTTGGCCATAACGTCTTTTAACGAGTAAAACATACCAGCCATAATCACCAATCTCCTGCAGGATAAATTCCTGCTTTATTAGGACTTATTCGGTTTCGAATTTACGATAAAATGCAAAAAATTTAATTAGTGCTGTTCGAATCAATCTCCTTTAAAAGCGGTTTGTTCGATTCCACAGGTTCAGTTAACGGCTGACCTAAATTACGAAGCAAAGCCCTTACCTGTTCCGGTTTAGGCTCAGCGGTATTGTACTGTTCGAGGAGTTTGTCGTATTTGAAGCTTCTTGCGGCGAGCAGTTTAAGTCGGTTGTACACAGGGCCGCGTTCGCTTAGCTGGTAAATCCAGATTGTCTGTCCGGCGGTATCGACCATCGCGATTCCGTAGCTGTCGCGTTCAAACTGGATTGGCACGACCATAATATTGTTTTCCTGATTCGGCTGGTACTGGGCCTGCAGGGGTGTTGGTGTATTGAACTTAGTGCCGGCGAAAAAAACTGTGGCGAGAGCGAGTCCGATAAATACCGGCAGAGCCCACTGTTTTGTCGTTTTCAGTGACATATCTTCAGGTAATCCTATAAAGCCGCAAGACCTGTTTAATAAAGAAATTATAAACTAATTTCGGCAGAAATGCAAGCTAAATTTAGTGGTAAAATAGATAAGAGGGGGTAGGACGGAGGGCCGATTTTGATGTGGATTTTTGCGGTTTCGGGCTGGACGGGGCGATTTTGTTGCAGGTTTTGTGAATTTGTTGTAGAATAACCGTTTTGGTTCGGCGGGGTGTAGCTCAGTTTGGCTAGAGCGCTTGCTTTGGGAGCAAGAGGCCGCTGGTTCAAGTCCAGTCACCCCGATTTTTACACATGGGTGAAATTGGAATTATCAGAGTGTCCGGCCGCCGGTTGATAAAGACGGTGGCGTTGTTGGCGAGGGAAATCTGGACGGAGCATTTCACGTCGATTATCGGCAAAGGTCAGGTGGATTACATGCTTGCAAAGTTTCAGTCGGAGGAAGCGATTGCGCAGCAGATTGAGAACGAAGGATTTTTATATTATTTGCTAAAGGATGAGGGTGGCGAGTATGTCGGCTACGCGGGTGTTGTGCCGGATGAAAACAAGGAGGAATTATTCTTGAGCAAGCTGTATATCAAGTGCGACAAAAGGCGCAAGGGATATGCGAGAAAGGCGATTCGGTTTGTCGAAGATTTAGCGAGGCAAATGGGTTTGGATAAAATTACTTTAACAGTCAATAAAAACAATACAATCGCGATAGAAGCGTACCGGAAGATGGGTTTTGAAAATGCCGGTTCGATTGTTACCGATATCGGCGGGGGATTTGTGATGGATGATTACAAAATGGAAAAGTCCGTGGGATGACGGAGGTTTTCATTTGTTTTTCGCCAAGTCGAGCGGGGCGAGGAGTGTGACTTTTGTGCCTCTTCCTTTTCGTGATTCGATATCAAAGCGTCCGCCTATATGGGTGAGGCGTTCGCGGATGCTGAACAGACCGAAGCCTCTGGATTTGGCGGACTTGCCGTCGAGCTTTGAGGTGTCGAAGCCTTTGCCGTTGTCTTTGATGGTAATTTCGATGTTGCTGTTCAGCGTGGCCAGGTTGACCGATACGGTTTTCGCATCGGCGTGCTTAGCGATATTGACAAGCAATTCGCGTATGGAGCGGTAAAGGAGGATTTTCGCCTCTTCGGTGAGAGGTTTTGGTTCGTCGGAATTTTTGAACGAGAATTTCAAATTTCGTTCGTTGGAGAACTGCTCTGCGAGTTCCTCGACGGCGTCTTCGAAACCGAGGTCGTAAAGCGACGAGGGGCTCAGGTCGAAGGTCAAGGAACGTGTCTGTTTGACGGCGTCGTTAATGTGGTGTTTGACTTCATCGAGCGCCAGTGAAACTTCCTTTGTGACGAATTTCTGAAGGTTTCCCAGTTCCCGTTCGGAGAAGGCGAGCAGCGGGCCGATGGAATCGTGGAGGGCTTCGGCAATTTTTCTGCGTTCATCTTCTTCGACCAGCACGAGTTCCGCGGTTAAAGAGCGTAACTGCGAGTCGTATTCCTGAATTTTGGCCTCGGCCTGTTTGCGATATGTGATGTCGTTGCCTACCGAAAGAACTTCAATTACCCGACCATCAGCGCCTTTGATAGGCCTGTTCGCCCAGTTAACCCAGACGCGGCGTCCGTCCCTGCACATATTCTCACTCTCGAAATTCTGGTAAGCTTCGGGATTTTTGCTGATTTTGGCGACGATAGCTTCGAGGTCGCGGCCTGCTGAATCAGTACGCGGGGCGATGGTGCCAATGATATTTCGGCCAATGATTTCCTTTTCGCTGAATCCGAAAAACTTCTGCGCGAATTCATTGAAAAACGTAATGGTGCCGTCCACATTGCAGCGCATAATAATGCTGTTTGCGTTTTCGACGAGTTCACGGTACTTGAGTTCGCTGTCAATGAGGGCATTTTGAATTTTTTCTCGCTCTTCCATCTGGTCCTGCAGCGCGACGAGCGCATCGGCAAGTTCTGAAGTACGTTCTTTGACGCGCTGTTCCAGTTTGTCGTGGGCTTTTCTCAGTTCTTCTTCGAGGCGTTTTCGCTCGATGGAATATCGGATGGCGCGGACGATGGAGCGGCCGTCGGTCTGTCCTTTGACGAGGTAGTCCTGGACGCCCATACGGACGGCTTCGACACCGATTTGTTCATCGTCGATGCCGGTGAGCACGACAATCGGCATATCGGGGCAGTGTTTCATCGCGAGGCGTACGGTTTCGAGGCCTGCACTATCGGGCAGGGTCAAATCGAGCAGTGCGGCGTCAAAGCGGTTGTTTTTACAATAGTTGGCAGCCTGCTGCAGTGACGCGGCAACAGTGACGGAAATATCGTTAGTGCCGCTTAAGAAGATGCTTTCCTGCAGGAGGGTTGCATCTGTTTGGCTGTCTTCGACGAGCAGGATTTTCAGTTTTTTATTTGTATTCATAATAGCAAGCGAGATTGCCACGCCCGCCACAAGGTGGCGAGGCTCGCAATGACAAAAAATTTACAGGTTTTGCGGTAAAGTAACGACTGAGAGCCAGAATTTTTCAATCGAGCGAACAACATCCATAAACTGTCTGAAATCGACGGGTTTAGTGATGTAACAATTTGCGTTTAATCTATAGGACTGCAAGATGTCCTTGTCGGAACGCGAGGTCGTAAGAACGATGATGGGGATAATCCTGAGGTTCTCGTCGGCCTTTATTTCGGCCAGGACTTCGCGGCCGTCTTTGCGAGGCAGATTGAGGTCGAGCATAATCAGGTCGGGCCTCGAGGCGTTTTTGTATTTGCCCTTGCGCATTAAAAAGTCCATAGCTTCGACACCATCCTCGACGTGCGACAAATTGTTGGCGATTTTGCCTTCCTCAAGCGCCTCTATCGTCAGGGCTGTGTCGCTGGGACTATCCTCGATGAGTAAAATCTCGATAGGTCTTGTTTCGTTAATGTTCATTGTGACGATTCTCCTGTGTCCGGAATAGTAAAATAGAAGGTCGAGCCAGCACCGGCCTTTGATTCGACCCAGATTTTTCCTCCGTGACGTTCGATGATTTTTTTGCACAGCGCCAGGCCGATACCCGTACCCGGATATTTTACCCTGCTGTGGAGCCTTTGGAAAATTAAAAATATGCGGTCCGCGTACTGCGGCTCGATACCGATACCGTTATCGGCGACGGCGAATTTCCATTGTCCATCCAGATGTTCGGCGGTGATGCGGATTTCGGGCGTTTGTTCGCTGCGAAACTTGATGGCGTTGCTTATGAGGTTCTGGAACAGTTGCGCGAGCTGGAAGGAATCGACGCTGACCTTGGGGAGTTGTCCAGCGGTAATTTTCGCGCCGGATTCGCTGATGCTCATATGCAGATGCGCAAGGGCATGGTCGAGAGCGGTCTTGGCATCGACCGGTTCCGGTTTTTGGCCGCGAGTCCCGATGCGTGAATATTCGAGCAGACCGTTAATGAGGTTCTGCATTCGTTTGACACCCTCGACGGTATGAGTCATATATTCGGTCCCCTTGTTGTCGAGAGTTTTTTCGAGTTTCATTTTCAATAGTTCGACGAAACCGGCGACGGCGCGGAGCGGTTCCTGCAGGTCGTGACTGGCGACATAGGCGAACTGTTCGAGGTCCTTGTTGGAGCGGGCGAGGTCTTCTGCGATGAGTTTGCGGTGCATCATTTCCTTTTCCAATTCCTGCGTGCGCTTTGCGACGAGTTCCTCGAGGTGGAGGCGGTATTTGTCGAGTTCGGCCTCTGCGTTGAATCGCTGGATGGCCTCACCGACAAGCGGTGCGATGGTTGATTCGATGAACTGAATTTTAGGCAATAATAGCATGTCCTTTTTGAAATCGGCAAGATGTATGGCGCCGTAAACTTCATCGCGGTATCGAATGGGTACGACAGCTATAGACTTGAAGCCTTTATATATGCAATGTGCACGATAATCTTTTAATTGTAGCTTGTCAAGACTTGCCGCGAGAGCCTGTGAATCATTGGTGTAGAAAGAACCACCGTCAGTAACGATTTGCTTCTCGTGCGGGAGCGGTTTCTGCAGAATCGTTCGAATACAGAGACATTTGTCGCGGTCGAGGTTCAGAGCGTTTTCCTTAGCGAGGAAATCCTCGTCGAAACCGACGAAGGATTCGTAAGGAATGTTCCCTTCCTTATCTTTTATTCTGATGCCGGCGAATTCGCAGTCGCTCCACTGGCGGATTGCCTCTACGGTCGAATCGAGATATTCCTTGCGTGACTCTTTCCTTGCGAACAGTTCCAGAAGTGCGCTTGTAACAGCCTGTCTTCTTTCGATGCGCTTGCGCTCCGTTACATTACGTGCGGCGGCAAAGACTCCTTGAATCTGTCCTTGCTCGTTTTTATAGACGGTGGCGTTATAAAGCACATCTGTAAGGTGTCCATCTTTGCGGCGTATAGTCAGGGGATAATCTACGACGAATCCTTTGGCGAAGACCTGCTGATAACCTTCGCGTGCTTTTTGAGGTTCCGTGAAATAGTTGGAGAAGTCCGCGCCGATGAGCTTTTCGCGGGAGACACCGGTAACTTTGACGGTTGCCTCGTTGACGTCGGTGATTTTTCCTTCGGCGCTGATAGTAACCAGCGGGTCGAGGCTGGCTTCAATGAGACTGCGTGAATAGAGCGAAGCTTCCTGCAGTGCTTTTTGCGCCTGCTTGTGTGCGGTAACATCGAGGCCGATTTCCATAATAAGGGGCGAACCGTCGGTATCTTTGAATGGGTAATCGTAGATGTCGTAATTTCTGCCGTTAGGGCCGGTCCACTCCCAGAAATGGCTTTTTCCGGTTTTGAGGACTGTGTATGTTTCGCAGGTCTCGCAGGGTTTTTTTCTATCGAACAGGAACTCATGGCATTTTCGTCCCTTGTCTTCACCGAACCATTCTCGGAAGGTGCGGTTGGCGAAAGCGACATGATAATCCGGCGTAAGCAGCACCGCGTAGGCGGGCATCATTTCGAGTACGTCTTCGAATCGTTTTCGCTCGGCTTTGATGGTTTGTTCGGCGGCGATGCGCCGAGTCACTTCTTCCTGCAGGGTTTCGACGGTATGGGTCAGTTGTTCAGTTCGTTCCTTGACTCGCTGCTCCAATTCTTCGGTGAGCTTTCGCAGCGATTCCTCGGCGCTGAATTTAGCGACTGCGACGGCTAAGTGGTCGGCAAGTCTTTCCCAAAACGCAATCGTTTCGGGTGTGAACTGGTCTTTTCTTCGGTCGTTTAGCTGCAATAGACCGAGGCTTTCCTGGCCGACGCGCAGGCCTATCAGCGCGACGGATTCGTAACCTTCACCGTGACAGCAGTTTCGCGTGTGTGCTTTTCTATCGGCTTCAGTAGTAGTTGCGAGTAATTCTGTCGTGCAGTTTGTCCAGAATGAGCCTCGTTTGGAGAAAAATGGCTTCGAAGGGTCGAACCTTCCCTGGATTACATTTACGCACATACATTCCTGAATCGGGTAGCCTTTGCTATCGCGGATTATATTTTCTGCGCTATCTTGTGAACAAAGGCTGTTTTCGGCGAGGACGAATTCCTTCGGGAAGCCTCTGGCTTCAAAATAGGGGTAGTCGTCGCCTTGTTTCAAACGGATTCCAACGGCCTCGCATCCTGACTGCTGCTGGAAGAAGGTTGCCGCTGCGCGGATTAATTGGCGGCTTGAGGTGCTTCCATTTACGATTCGGAGAAATTCGATGGTTGTTTCGCGTTCCTGCTGGGAGCGTTTTCGCTCGGTGATATCCTGAGTAATACCGAAGCCACCGATGAGGGTGCCATCCTCGTCGAATTCGAGTTCGGCTGTTTCTCGTACCCATTTGATTTTGCCATCGACGACGACGCGGTGCTCGATATCGTAAGGCTCGCCTTCGAGGGCGGCCTTCCATTTCTTATCGACTAAATCCCGGTCGTCCGGATGAATGACGGAAAGGAACGTCTCATAGGTCATTACCGGCCCTTTGGGGATACCGAAGATGCGGTGGTTCTCATCGGACCAGGTCAGTTCATTTTTTTGAACATCCATTCGCCAGCTTCCTGTTGTTGCGACCGCTTGTGCGCGGTCGAGGTCGTGGCGGCTTTCGCGCAGGTCTTCTTCCGCCTGTTTTCGTTCGGTAATGTCATGGATAAAAGCGAAGATTCGCTCGCCTTGCGCATCCTTAATAAAGCTGGTGCTGACCTCGACATCGATGATAGCGCCGTCTTTGCGTTTGTGCCTGCTTTCGAAGCGGTCCCCACCGGTTTCCCTCATTTTCTGGATATGCCGTTTTATTTCTTCAGGGTCTTCGACGGCCTCGATATCGGGTACTCTCAAGTTCAGCAGCTCATCTCTTGTATAGCCCAGCATCCTGCAGGCGGCGGGATTTACATCGGCGATACGGCCCTGTAAGTCTATCTGCCAGAAACCATCGAGGGCGGTGCTGACAATAGACCTGTGCCTTGATTCGGATTGTTTCAATTCTTCTTCGGCCTGTTTTCGTGCGGTGATGTCCTGGCAGGTGCCGAAACCACCGAGGAGGTTGTCGTCCTTGTCGAATTCGAGTTCGGCCTGTTCGTGCACCCACTTAGTTTGGCCATCGACAAGGATTCGGTGTTCAATATTGTAAGGCTCGCCCGCAAGAGCGGCGTTCCACTTCTGGTCAACATTAGTGCGGTCATCGGGATGGACTGCGGCAAGGAAGATTTCATAGGTCAGAGGTGTTCCTGCCGAAATGCCGAAGATTCGATACGCCTCATCGGACCAGGTCAGTTCGTTTTTCTGAACATTCATTCGCCAGCTTCCGACGAGTGCGACGGCCTGAGCGCGGTTCAAATCTGCCTGACTTTTACGCAGGGCGTCCTGCGCCTCGCGAAGCTCGATATTTTGCGTCTCAAGGTCGGCGTGACTGGTGCGCAGCTCCTCTTCGGTGCGCATTCGTCTGGCGATTTCCCTGTTCAGTTCGTCGCGCGAGGCGGTGGTCGTCTTTAAGTCGTGGGTCATTTTGTCGAAGGAGCGTGAGAGCTGGCCGATTTCGTCGTTAGCGTCGGTGCCGACTTTGAAGTCGAGGTCGCCGCTTCCGATGATTTCTGCACCCTCGGCGAGTCTTCTTACAGGTTCAGCGATTGAGCGTGCGATAGAAAAGGCCATAAGGCCCGCGAGGATGAAGATAAGCAGCAGGACTATGGCTACCAGTTTCTGCAGATTTGCCACATCGGCGAAAGCCTCATCGGTGTCAATTTTAGCGACGAGTCCCCAATCGAGTGAGGGTATATATCGCCAGGCGGCGATAGCTTTTTTCCCGCGGTAGTCAAGTGCTATGCCGGCACCGGTTTTGCCCTGTATGGCCTGCTGGATGGGATAAGCAATAGTTTCACCCAAGTTTACTTTTCTTTTAAGTGCGGCTGTTGGGTCGTGCCTGAGCGGATTTAAATATACAGCCTGATTGCCTATTTTTTGGCCGATTAACGTTTCACCGGTCTTGCCGAGGCCGGTTACATCCTGGATTAGATTGTAGATGGGCGCCATATCTATTTCGAAAGCCGTTACACCAATGAAAGCATCGTTGAAATCAGTTATAGGGGCGGTGAGGAGCATTTCGAGCCTGTTGTCCTTTTCCCTGTTGAAAAAGACGTCCGCAAAATAGATTTCGTTTTTGCCCCGTTCGAAGGCCTGCTTGTCGGGGTCCGGAAGAGGGTGTAAAAAGTCTATTGAGTAGTGCTTGGGATTTGCCGAGTACACAATTTTGCCCTGCGGGTTAAGCAGCATAATATCGTGCAAGGCTAAAGCTGTCTGCATCTGCTGCAACTGGCCATCGAGCATTTTTTTCGCGGCTATAAATTCCGGATTATTGGGGTCGTGAGCAAACTTGATAAGGGCGGGGAGATTTTTCTTAATATTGTAAAATCCCTGGGCCACCTTGATATTGTTTTTTAGCCCCTCGAAGTAGGTGTCGATTGTTTCGGCCTTATAGGAAGTAAGGTTCTGTAACGCGGCGAGTTCTGTGTTCTCGATGGAATTTCTGTAATTCTGGAAGCTTATGGCGACGACGAGCAACGTCGGGATAAGAGCGACCGCCAGAAAAAGGACCGTAAGTTTTAATTTTATAGACATAGCAGAGCGAATCCTAATAATACGAACAGAACCGCGGTTGTGCAGGCCATAGCGGAACCGGTTCCCTCCAGGAAATTATAAAGGAACGGGACATTAATAATATAACCGAGAAGCGCAATTGTTCCGATGAAGCCGATAATGAGGCCAATAATTTTCAGTTTCGTCTGTAATTTTTCCACCTTCCACGTCACGAGAATGGCAGCGAGGGCTATGAGGAGGAAATTGAGTATCGCGAGCATTGCCGGCCTTCCGAGGATGATGGTTTTTTCCCCCGAAGCGAAAAATAAAAACAGACCTGGAACATTTTTATCTCCCTCCGTCGCCCTTCTAATAGATAAATCTTCAACGCCTGACAGGCCGAGTACGGTGGCAAAAAATGATACGCCCATAAGCAGGACGAGCGTAAAGGAGGTCAGGGAAAGAGCGACCTGTGCGGTGTCGAAGCGGCCTTCGAGCGAGCGGATGATAAAATAAACGGTCGCGCCGCTGAGGATGAAACCAACGGCGGTAATAAACCTTATGCTCCTCCAGTGAGGCGAAATACTTTTTAAAATAGTGATATCAAACATGTCTCCGAGCATTGCCGCAATGCCACCGACAATTACGAGCAGCGAGAGGATTTTGGCTATTTTTCTTTTAGACATATCAAACCTATACCCCATAATACGAACAAAACGGCGGTGTTGCACGCTATGGCGGTATTTTTTCCTTCGAAGAAATAATAAAGATGCGGCGAATTGGTAATATATCCTACAATCGCTAAAGCTCCGACCGCGGCGATAATCATACCGAGAACCGTTAGTTTGTTCCGCAGGTCTTTTGAATTCCACGTGACCTGAATTCCTGCTGCGGCAATCAGGAGAAAACTGAGCATAGTCGGGATTGACGGTCTGCCGGGCGCAATGGTCTTTACAGCGCCGGGCGGTTCTTTAATGAATAAATCTTCAAGACCTGTGCGTATGCCGAGAAGGGCGGAGAAAAATAATATTCCCATAATCAAGATGATTGTAAAAGAAGTTACGGAAAGAACGACCTGTGCCTGGTCGAACTGGCCTTCGAGTGCGCGGACGATGAAATAAAGGGTGATGCCGCTGAGGATGAAAGTAATGGCAGTGATAAACTTCATACTTACCCACGCAGGGGAAATGCTTTTTAAGACGGCGATGTCGAATATCCAGCCGATTATTACCACGATGCCGGTAATAGTCACCACCAGCGACAGGAGTTTGGCAATTTTTCTACTTTTTTCCGGAACCATTCGTTAATCCGCTTTTTCTTCCAAAAACTATCCCCTCAATAATATCCCCAACGCCTTATATCTCCAATAGGGGAATTCCTTATTATTCTATAGGGAAAAACCCTACGCTACTAAAAAATAAATACGTCAGTAATGGCCGCGCTGTTTCGGGCAGGAAACCGTACATGTTTGATTTCATGGGTTTTTGGACTTGATTGTTAAAATGATTGATGTATAATTTTGGGCGGTTCTTATTTTTAGTAACAGTTTATTAGAAGGAGAAGCACGATGAGAACGGTATGGGCGATGTCGGTTTTAGCAATCTTATTAATGACGGTATTCAGCGGCACGGTGTTCGGTCTTTCGACGGTGCACTGGACGGGCAAAGGGGGAAACGATTGGTGGCAAAATCCTCAAAACTGGGAACCAAACCGGGTACCCGACGCTGAGGATGAAGTTGTAATCGATGCGCCGGATGCGCCGCAACCGAGGTTTACCGCAGAATCGACATCACCGAAGCCTGTTATGTTTGTGGCGGTCGGCTATTACGGCAAGGGCGGTGGTCTAACCATCGAGGGCGGCAAACTGGAGTGCAACTGCGGACTGGTTGGCATAAAGGCCAAAAAGAAGGGGCGTTGGGAGTTATTGAATGCGCCTGTTGCAAAGGCGACGATGAATATGAAGGGGGGGACATTGAGGTTGCTCGGAGTAAGCACGTATGGCGAGTCTATCTGCAAGGGCGGGATGCTGCAGTGGGGCAGACCGAACGCGGACGTTACGTTCAATATGAGCGGTGGTGAAATCGAGCTTGGTACGCTGCAGATACCGGCGTCGGATGTGAACAGTCAGGGTGTGTTCAATCTCGACGGCGGTGTGATAAATGTAACAATGGCCAGTGACACTGATATGGGTTTATTTATCGGTGAGAATTTCGAGAGGGACAATAAATTTAACGGTGTGATGAATATTACGGGCGGCAAATTAATTCTCGAAGGCGACGCGACGGCGATTATCAACAAATACATCAACGACACTAAGGTGCTTGTGTCATATCCGGGTAAGGATGCGGCTTCGTATAACAAGTATGTAGTGGTGGATTTCGACGTTCGCAACGCGGGCAAGACCACGGTAACGGCGGCGGCCAGCGAGGTAAAGGCAGTGTACAAGCCCAGCCCGACGGACGGCAGCGCGTTTGTTGACAAAGCGGTTGCGCTGAGCTGGTCGGCGGGCAAGGACGCGGCCAAACATAACGTATATTTCGGTACGGACAAGGAAGCGGTGAAAAGCGCAACAGATGTGAACAAGGAACCGGGTAAGGGGCAAATCGCAGAAGCCACATTCAAGCCTGGCGAGCTTGCGATGGGCACGTATTACTGGCGAGTTGATGAAGTCGATGGTTCCGGCGGTCTGACAAAAGGCGAGGTGTGGAGTTTTACGGTAGCTGAGAAGCCGAAAAAGGCCGAGGCACCGAAGATTGAACCAACTGAGAAGTCCTCAAAAGTCGAGTAATCGCGGCTTGCTTATTCATAAGTAACGAAAATGCCTTTCTGCCCACAGTGGGCAGAAAGGCATTTTTATTTGCCTAATATCAGATAGCAGGTGATAGTTACGACAACAATGGCGACTAATTTCACGAAGGCGCCTTCAGAGGCCATTGTTTTGATTGACACTTTTCCCGTGCCGCAGATGACGGCGTTGGGGAATGTTCCGCAGGGCAGCATAAATGCGCAGCTTGCGCTGATGGCAGCAGGAATCATAAGTAAGGCAGGGTCTATTCCCATACCGGTACCTGTAGCTGCGAGCAAGGGCATAGAAAGTGCGGTTACCGCCATATTCGTAGTAACTTCCGTGAGCATCATAATGCCGAATGTCACTACAGCCATCATAGCGAAGAGCGACAGGTTCGAAAGTCCGGCGAGATGGCGGCCTATAAGTTCGCTAAAGCCCGAACTGTCGAAAGCTTTTGATATTGTAATGCCTCCTGCTAAAAGCAGAAGTAGTCCCCACGGAATCGAGTTTGCGGTTTTCCAGTCGAGCAGTCTTCCGCCGGAGCCGTTAGGTATGAAAAACATCGTGACAACGCTAAGCAGCGCGACGGTGCTGTCGTCGATGCCGGGTCTGCCGATAAGGCCTGTCCAGCCTCCGAACGGTTCTTTGCGGAATATCCATGCAAGTGCGGTCAGAGCAAAGACTATCAGGACTCGTATTTCCTCGGTGCGCCAGGGTCCTGGATAAGAAATATCGATTTTTTTCGCCGGGCCGAGTTTGCGTGTAAGGACCAGCCATGTAAGCGGAATCAGAAGTATGACGATGGGCATACCGATTTTCATCCAATCGAAAAAGCTGACTTCATTGCCTGTAGTGTGCTTATAAGCGGCCATAAAAATCAGGTTTGTGGGCGTACCGATGGGCGTGCCGATGCCACCGATACTGGCAGCGTAGGATAGTCCAAGTAAAAGCGGAACGGTAAGTTTATGGCCTTCTTCCGATTCTTCAATCACCGCCATTGCGATAGGCAGGACCATAAGCATCGCGGCGATGTTTGAAATCCACAGGCTGATGAAACCTACGGCGAGCATAAAGCCGAGGACGATTCTTCGCCCGCCTTTGCCACCGACGGCGTGTACCATCCCGAGGGCGAGCCTGCGGTGTGCGCCGCTTTTTTCCATGGCGGTTGAGATAATGAAACCTCCCATAGAGAAAATTACGATATGTTCACCGAAGGAAGATGCGACCTGTTTGAAGTCGAGGATACCTACGAGCGGGAAAAGAGCGAAGGGCAGCATCGATGTCACGGGGATGGGGACGGGTTCGAGAATCCACCACGAAGCGACAAGTGTGGTAACGGCGGCTGTCCAGCATATCGGCGTCGCAATGCCGAAGGCCGCTGGGGTCAGACCGGCAATAGCGGCAAGAATCAGGCCTGTATAAACCGTCCATAGTTTTTGGGTTGGCTGTTTTTCTTCTGCCATAAATTGCTCTCATTGGCCATAAGTTGACTGTGCGAATTTTCCGTGTCGTTGAAACCAAAAATATGAGGTAAAGAGAAAGTTTAGCGTGATGATTTTGTTCGCAGACACCATTGTGGGGTAAATATATCAGCGATGCGGGAAAATTGTCAAGCTTTTTAGGTAATTTTCGGCAAATTGCGCAGTTGAGGTTTTTGGAATGTATAGTTGACGCCGAGAGGATTATTTATTATAGTGCAGTGTTTATTTTGGCCTTAAAAGCCTGATATGAGAAAACAATGGTGCAAAAAGCTGTAAAAATATTGAAGGTAAAGTGGTTTTTGACCTCGAATGAGGAATCGCTTTTGCTCCAACTGCCTGTCCCGCCGGAATATGAGAGTCTGCTGACTGATTTTCACAAGGTTGAAGAGATACCGATTGAGGGGGATTTTGACGGCCAGTTCGAGATAGTCGATGAGCCGGGCAAAGAGGGCAGGTTTGAGTTCAAGGGCGAGAAAACCATTGCCCGTGGTGATTTCAGCAGACTCGTAAAGCAAACGAGAGACATCCGGTACAGCTTTTTCGGCAACGAAGGTTCGCTGTATCGGCAGACGCTCAAGATACTGGAAGATAAGTACGGCATTTTCAGTTTTCACTCCTGTGCGATGTACCAGCCGAAAGAAAACAAGCTGTTTTTGATTATCGGTGGTGCGGGCAGCGGGAAAAGCTGTTTTATGCTCCGCGGAATGCAGATGGGACTGGAACTTTTGACGGCGGAGATGGGACATTTCAGTGTTGATAACGGAGGCATTAAATTTTACAAGGGTGCGCTGGTAGATAACGTACGGATAGGAAATTTGAAATATAATTATCCGTTCATTCTCGAAAAATTAGATGTTAAGCTCGGCTGTGTTGAAAACGAGTGGGGCAAAAAAATTGCGCTGGATATGGGCAGTTTTCAGACGAAGGAAGATGTGATTGAGAACCCGCAGCTTGTGGTGATTTTGCCTCGCGTCGAGCAGGGCAGGAAGGAATATTTTTCACAGGCTGAAAAAGATTCGCAGAAGGTAAGCAGGCAGTTGTTCGAGAATGCCAGCGAGAAAATAGGCCAGTCGGTCCTGCTTTTCGAGGCGGTTCCGTTTGTATGTTTAGATACACCGGATTCCGCGAACCGACGGCTTAAAGCGATTCAAAGTCTGCTCGCGTACAAAAAGCTCGAAAAGGTGGTCAGCATTGTAAGCGGACCCGAAGATTGCTGGAAAAATTTTATTTAATAAAAGAACAAATATATAAAAGGAGAAAATGATGGCAAGAGCGTTTGTAAAATTCATCCCGGTGCCGAAGGAAACAGGCGTAATAATGATTATCGAGAAGGAGTTCGGTGCTATCGGTGCCGAGGACTGGGTAAGCCTGGCCAGGTGCCATGCTAATATTGTGAAAATTACCTTCGGCACAGCGGCGCTTTATGACGAGGATGTGCTGAAAAGGAAAATCTCGATTTATAAGGATGCCGGTATCGGCCCGATGATGGGCGGGACATTGACGGAAGTTGCGATACTTTGCGCAGGCGGGTACTCGAACGATGCTTTCAAGAGTTATCTGAAGTACGCGAAGTCGCTGGGCTTTACACATATAGAATTTTCGGACGGTACGATTTATATTCCGGACAACAAGCGAGGCGACATTATAAAGATGTGCGTCGATAATGGTTTTACGGTTTTGTCCGAGGTCGGCAAGAAGGACCCGAAAAAAGATGCACAGCTTACCACCGCCACGCGCATCGAGCTGATGAAGCAGGACCTCAAGTACGGCTCATCGATGGTGATTATCGAAGCTCGCGAGGGCGGTAAAGGCATCGGCGTTATGGACGAAAAAGGCAAGGTTCGTTTCGACGAACTGGATTTGATAATCAACGCGGTCGGGCTTGAAAAGACCATGATTGAGGCACCGGACAAGGGCCAGCAGCAGACGATTTACATGCGATACGGCGCCAAAGCGAATATCGGCAACGTTCAGCCGAAGGACGTCATCGCTGCCTGTGCGCTGCGTTCGGGCCTGCGCGGTGATACCATCAGCGTCGTAAGGGCGGATGCCTGGAAGAAATATCACGCCTCGCAGAACGCACCGGCGGATTACTAATAAACAATGGATGTCGGATAGAAGGAGACCCGTACCTTTTTGATGCTAAGGATATTTTAGAAATCGTCCTGCCAGCTAATGTACGGTTTAGGCAGACCAGCCATAGCGTTGACCATCAATTCCACGAGTCCGCCGTAAATGATATTGTACTTTTTCTTAAAACCGAAATGCTCCTGCAAGGCGTCCCTTGCCGCGCCCTTGCAATTCGAGCAGGGAGCGCAGTAATATTTCGGAATCGCAGGGTCGAGGCAATCCTTGAAGGCCGCCAGAACCTGCCTTGCTTTCATCCGGCTGCAAACGGCGTTGCGCCACTGCGCGAAATTCTGCGTGTTCATTATGGCAAAACCGCTGCCTCCGCCACAGCAATAATTCTGGAAGCCCGCGTTCGGCATCTCCCGGAATTTTCCCGGCGATACAACATTTCGAATAATGTTTCGCTGGGGTGAAATGATGCCCATCAGGCGTACGATATTGCAGGGGTCGTGTAAAGTTACTGGGAAATTGTTGCGGGAAGGGTCGAACCTGATTGCTTTGCCGGTTACAAACGACTCCAAAAGAGGCAGGCAGCTTTCACGTGGAATAGCCAAATTACCAACCAGCAGTCGGTCGGCTATTGTTATCAGAGCTTTTGTGGCATGGCCGCACTCACCGACAACGATTTTTTTGACACTCAGATTTTTTGCTGCCCGCACCTGAGCAACGGCAACGCGGGCGAATTGGACATCGTCGTACCAAACTCCGTAATTAACCCCTTCGTACCCCATCGCCTCGCTGGACAATGTCCAGTTGACACCGGCGGCATCAAACAGGATGGCGAAGGCCGCGGGATTTTCCGGCCAGGACATAAATTCACCAGCGTTATGAATCAGCATAATATCGGCATTTTTTTTATCGACAGGTATCTTGATGCGGCGGCCGGTTTTTTCTTCTATCAGCTCCTCGATGAACTCAATGGCGTTTAAAAAGGCTGCCGGTGACATTCCGGTCGAAGAACCGGTTTTAAGATGCTGTATTGTACCGAGCTTGTGCACCCCTTCGGGGGCAATTCCCATTTCCTGACTGAACAGCTTCCTTAATTCTCGTGATAAAAGCGCGTTGTCCACCCCTACCGAGCAAACCGTGGCGCATCGCCTGCACAAAGTGCACCGGTAAGCGAGTTCTGCCAACCGATAGACTACCCGCCAATTCAATTCCACATCCGCGCCGGCCAATTTACCAAGCAGCCTGCCGCTGGGGGTAAAGTAACGTTTAAAAATACGGCGTAGCAGTTCCGGCCGGAAGTTTGGTCGGTAAATTTCGTTGCGGCCGCTTTCGATATAAATCGGGCAAGCCTCATTGCAACTGTTGCATCGCATGCAGTACTCGGTACTTAACACAGCAGGCAATAAAAATGTCCAGTTGTTTTCCTTTTTGAATAGCTTCCCCAGTCCGCGAAGGAATGCTTTGACGATTGCCTCTTCCTGTTCCTTATTTTGCGGGATGGGCAGACCCAGAGCGGAAAAACCATCCAGGGAAAAATCGTATTTGTCCTGTATTTCAGGCTTTACCGGTTCAAAGGGACAGCATGCATCTTCACCTGGTAAGGGGCACAAATCGTCCGGTTCAACCGGCGATAACATCGGCCGTGCGGAGCCGATATCCTTCGGACGGATTTTTCTCCTATTTTTCATTCGCTTTTCGCCCTCCCTTTACCTGCTCCAGCCATGAACGGTTCGTCTTAATATGAGGGGCTGACCACTGGAGATGACAGGCCAGTTCTTTTAACCGTTCACGCTCCAATTTGCTGCCGGGCTTCATAGCTTTGTCGTCCCACATAATGTTATGATAGAAGAAGTATTTGGCGGCAAAATGCAGCATTCGGCTGAATGGCAGATATATAAGGAACAGACCGAAAAAGAATAGTTCGATTGTGATTAGCGGATGGGATGGCGCCGCTGGTTTAAACGTCATCAAACCGGCAACTTGGATACGCAGGTGATTGAACGAGCTGTCTGCCACCAGCCACGCGGCAAGGGCACTGCCGAACAAGGCAATCATCAGCAACAGGTTCAAAAATGATACCGCATCCGACATTGCGCGTAAGTCCGGGTCAGCACATCGGTTAATTAAAAGATAGACGCTGCCGATAAGGCCCAGAATCAATGCTGCGGCACCGGCGACGGTAGTAACTGAATTTAAAATAGCAGCGTCAATTTGAAATATTGCCCCTGCTACGAGCAAAATAATCCATAAAACACCAAGATATAGACCGCCGTGCAGGGCATACGAACCGAGCCAGAGCCGTAAGTTGTTTGTAAATAATCGCTTTATGAAAAAAATTTCGACGGCCATTTCTAAAAGTTCACTCACAAGAAAAAATGGGGCTTTTTGCTGGTTAAAATTTACTTTTTGGTATTTGGAACCGGCTGGGCCGCGGTGCGGCAAGGGATAGAGGTCCCAGCGAAGCGGGCGGGGCATCCTTAAAAAAGCGATGATTTTATATGTGGTAACGCAGATAAACACCGCTGCCGCAAGGTAGAGAAATGGACCTGCAAAAAAAAAGCCTAATGAAATCATAATTATTTGTATTATAAACTATTACACTCCTTTTTTCAAGGGAGGGATGCTCGATCCGGCTTCGTCCGCCACAAAGTGTCGAGACTACGCCGTGACAAGTTTTGGACATCTTGTTTTTAGGACCCGCCTTCGCCAAAGGCTACGGCGGGCAAGCTTTTGGACACCTGGTTTTTGGGACTTTCACAAATAAAACGCACAAGTGCATAAGGGCACAAGGGTTAAGTGCAAAAATGGAAACACGCGAAAATTGAGGGTTTTTGAACGAGTTTGAACAAGTTTGAGGGGTGTTTGAACATAAATTGGGGGTAAATTGAGCGCGTTTGAACATTTTTTGAGGGGTCCGAAAAAAAGTCAAGTCGATTGAGCGTTCATAAGTCTTTATTTTACGTGGGTAGCGCATAGCGTGTAGCGGACAGCGTTCAGAAAGGTGGCAACGTAAATTAAGGACTTATGGCAAAATCATACCACTAAGTGGTACGGTTTTTTAGCATAAAAACGAGGTTCAGAATCCAGAAGACAGAAGTCAGCAGCCAGAATGAAAGGCAAGAAACGGATATCCGCCTTCGCCGGAGGCTATGGCGGACAAGTTTTAGCTATATTACTACCGATACTTTGGCTACAATATATCCGAAATCGAGGTAGAGTAGAGGAATGGAGAGAGAGATTCCAGTTTTAAGTTTTTAGTTTTAAGTGTTTAGTTGTGGATGCTGGGAGAATTTAGCAGGTCCCTCGACTGGTTCGACACTTCGACAGGCTCAGTGCAGGCAGGCTCACCATGGGAGCGCTCGGAACAGGCAAGGCGTCGGGTTTTTTAATCGCGGTGGTGTCGAAGGTGGCGGGAGTGGTGGAGGAGTGTGAGGATTAAATCTGAGCGGCCTCGCGCGTGGGCTTTTCGGCAGATGTTTCGGACGTGGGTTTTAGCGGTTTGAGGAGTTATTTTTAAGACGTTTGACAGGCCGGTATTGTTGTAGCCTCGGCATATTAATCCGATGATTTGCATTTGGCGGTCGGAGAAGCGGAAGCCTTTTTGCAGAAATTCGAGTTGCCTTTTGTTGAAAAATTTATAGGCCATAGAGGAATTATAAAGTAAAAAGTGAAAAGTAAAAAGAAAAATTCTGGCCGGCGACGGCTAAACGAAAATGACCCGCCGGATAAATCCGGGGCTGCTATGAGGGCAGCCGTCAACGGTTATGATTTATTTTTTTCCTTTTACTTCATAAGCACACTTTCTCCGTTGTCTGTGACAGTTCCGGCTCAG
>Ga0214473_10001056_pt1 | contig 37329 bp, 38 predicted proteins | sample RVTome_7_FD_203509 | JGI IMG/M metagenome (GOLD analysis project Ga0214473, IMG submission 203509) | Soil microbial communities from uranium-contaminated site in the Upper Colorado River Basin, Wyoming, United States - RVT98D197 | ecosystem: Environmental > Terrestrial > Soil > Contaminated >... | reverse complement strand
GGGCCACCGCCACTCGCGCAGACTCCGATCGGAAACACGGAAGTCAGATTCGCACCCGGCACTCCGCCGATGAACGTCGAGGCCGGCGAGATCGTTCCGCAGCCTGCGTACCAGCCGCCCGTGATCAACGCCGAACAGGTGCTCAGGAACCAGCGCGCGGCGCATGCTGATCTGCTTTCGCGGCTGCCGATCCCGGTGATGCCGAGCGAGTAAGGAAAAAAGGCCATGACCGAAAAAGGAATGCTCGTGGACGTTCTGTCTCCCAAGGGCGGAGGTTCGCGCGGCGTCACCAAGGGTGAAGGTGACGTGATGCTCGTCGGTCCTGGCGTTGCCAAGGTTTTTGAAGTTCGCGAAACTCGCGTGGTTCTCGCGCTCATCCCACGTCCAAAGTACAACGACTGCATCGCGGTACCCGTCGAACTCTCCATCGGCAACCTCACCGGCAAGGTGGCATTTGGTGGGCGATTCTTGTTCTCTTCCGACAGCCGCTTCACGTCGCTCAACAATCGGCAGCCGATCGCAATTCACGACTACCGGATGGACAAGGAGACGGGCAGCTATGATTGAGCCCATGCCAGATTCCCAGGAAAGATGGCGCGACGACAAGGATGCCTTCGAAGGGCATTTCAAGATCCCATACGAGGACTTCATGTCGCTCGTCGAAGCACTGACACCCGAACAAGCCACCAAGTATGAGAAGATCAGAGCCGCTCACGAAGAAGCCGCCATCCTGTGGGCGATTCATGAGGGCAAGTCACACGGACTTCTGGAGTAGAAAATGAAAGCGATCGACAAGGCATTCATCGCCCTCATGGAAAGAGGACGTGAGCGCGAGGAAACCCGAAAATACGCTACGGCAACACGCGGACTTCTCATGCCTCGCGCGTATAGGTTTTCACAACTCTTTGACCCTCCTGCTCCATCAAAAAAGATCGTGGCCACATTCACCGCCAAGGGTTCGCTTACTCGTGGTGGCCGCCGAAAATCCGAATCGATGAAAGTGAGCAATTGGATCAATGTCAGCGGCGCTGGTGCTGGCATACATGGCAGCTTTTACGCCAACCCAAAATCAGCGCTGATTGAAAGGCTCAAGGCGACTCACCTTGTCGTCGACCATGACGAACTCTATTTTGAGATCGTGATCAGAGACAAGGCCAGCGCGCTTGTTCTCTCGAAGCACAATCAGATCTTGGGTTCACGCCAGATCGCTGTCATCGATCCTTCCACCATCCCGCTCGTAATATGAGCAAGAAACTCTGGCGCGCATACATCGTGACCGAAACCGGCAAGCTCGTCGGTGGAGGGAAAAGCCTTGTCGCCGCGATGATGACCAAGCCGAAGGCCAAGGAGTGGGTCGAGAAGGTCGTCAACGACACCTACAAGTTCAACTTCATGAACGCGTCTGACGACATGGTCGGGACGATCGTCAGTAGCACCAAGAGCAAGAAAGCACCTGGCGGCTTCGTTGGTGAGGAAAAAGAAGAGTTCGCCTACCGAGGCGTCGGTGAAACCGGCGAGCCTCGATGGACCTGGCAAAAGTCAAAGAGCTTCGGCTTCCAGAAATAGGAGATAGCATGTTTCCCATTGTCATTTTCGCTGCGCTCGCTGGGCTCGTCGCCTGGGCTGTCAAGCCCAAGGCCACGGGGATTACCGGCATGGGATTCGCGGGCCCTGCATCGCCAGCACTAGCGCCCGTCGCCGTGCCGGCGCTTCTGCCCGAGCAAGAGCGTTTGCTCTCGCTCTTGGTCCTCTGGATCAAGGACAAGCAGTTTGCACCGGGTGAGAAACGCTACCTCACCAAGGAGATGGCCGACGAGACGATGCGGCTCGCGGCGCGCTTCGGGCTCTGGGGCACTGCCAGGGCCATTGCGACCGGTAGCGAGCTTCCGAGGACCGAGCCGTTTCCGGGGCGGGCGATGACGATCAAGGATGCGATCTTGGTCTACGGGACGCGCGGAGTCATTTGAAACAAAGGACGGCGCATGTCATACACTGAAATAACATTCCAGGTTCCTGTCCATGACGAAGCGAAAGAAGTCATGGCGCATGTTGACCTCGAAACAGGAAAAGTAACCAACATCTACACTTACCGTACCGGACTGGAAGGTCGCTTCCTCGGTACCACCTGGAAATCAGGTTGGAAGGAAGGCTGGAAGGGAGGCTCGAAGACGGTTTACAGACCGGGGAAGAATCCTCTCTTCAAATATGCCGTCAATATAGACGCTGCTTGGAAACAGATCCAAAAACGCGCCCTCTTCTTCGAAGATACAATGAAGGAAGCAGGCGTGGCCGCCTACGGAAAATAAAATGCTAACCAAAGTCGAACAAGAACTCGAAGACGCCTACGAGCGTGCCTTCGCCGAATCAGGCGGCGAGGATGAACTGTTCTACTTTGATCTCGCTATCTTTCCGCTCATTGCCGCATCCTCCAAGCACAAAAAGGCCCTCGAAGAGCGCGCCAAATTATGGGGCATCGAGGTACGCAAGGCAAAGGGACGTGGACTCACTGAAATCGCCGATAAGATAGACGATGAAAATCCATGGATATTCCCCGGCGGAGGGAGAGGACTGTTCGGTTTCACCGAGAAGTATGACGTGACATTCGAAGTCATCATGCGGCTACTGATCAGTGCTCACATCCGCGACAGAGCGGCGTCGGCAGCCAAGCAAGAAAAGTTTCTTCGTTTCATCATGATGTCGCCGACGCGCAAGAAGACGCTCTTCAAGTTCTAGGAGAAAAATGTCCGACGACATCAAATCACTCGAAGCTGATCAGAAGAAACTGGACAACATCTTCGATACGCTACTCGAAAGCCACGGCCAACGAATCGCGCGGATCTCGGCCCAGAACAAAGGTCCAACGGCGCCGGAGATGGCCAAGATCATCTACACGTCGCTGCCCGAGTACCACCACATGTTGCTCAAGTCCAAGCAAGGCCAGAAGCTTGGCGATCACGACGGCGTCTACGTCAGCTACGCGTCGGTTCCGAAGGGATCAACCGAGCTTGAGGCTCTCAACGCCAAATGGAACCCGATGTTCTCCATCACCGAGGCCAAGGGACACTCTTGGTACGCGGATGGGCCATCGCCGGCCAAGGTCAAAATCGAGATGTTCCGAGGCAGTGGTCCCCATGGTTTCAGAGCCAAGACCGGCACGCCAGATGCGATCATGAAATATCTCGTCCACTACTTCAAGCAGGGCCAAGCGGAAATGATCCCATGAACCAGAAAACATTGGACAAGACTTTCGGCGCTATACTCCATCGTGCCAAGCCCAAGAAACCGAAGAGCATCTCTTCCTGGCGTGAAGGACAGCGCGCGATCTTCGTGCCGAATCCGGCATCCCTCGGGCTCTACTCAAACCCGCCTCCGATCGGAGCCACGGGCAGCGTCACCACCGTCCCTCTTGGCGGCGGAAGGCGTTCCACGTATATGAAAGGCCCCGGCGGCGGTCTCGTTTACGTCAAGTGGGATGGGCACGGCACCATGGGAGTTTCTTCATTCGACCTGGACGTCCTCCGATGAAGTTCACGGATGATCGATGAAGCAACCAAAGAAGCCGTCAAGGTCTATGGTCCGCTCGCGTTGCTTGCGGCGGTCTCGATGTACGCGGCAGCCAAACTTTGGTTTCACCTTCTAAGACGTGAAAAAGAATGGACTCTACTCGCCGTCGATCACAAAAAAGAGATGGCAACGCTCATCACCGAACACAAGCGGGAGATGAAAGAATTCTTCGAGCGACACGTCACCAAGGCCGAGACCTGGATCGAAAAGCATCACGAGCTTATGAAGTCGTTCCGCGACTTCGTTGAATCCATCGAGCGCAAGATCAGAGGAGGCAGCTAGCCATGAGCAAGGCCGACTTCGAAAAAGTCTTCGCCGAAAACCACCCGGAACTCATGCCGAAGCTGCACGAGATCGACGAGCGCAGCAAACTTTGCTACGACGACATCGAGAACTTCACACGCATCATGCGTACCTATGCCGATAATGGCATCCCACTCCTGGACCTTTCTCCCGAGGACAGCGTCGTCACCAAGGTCGAGAAACTCCGAGGCGCGATCCGGCACGAAGATCCTTATGTGCTCTACATCGACGACGAAGAGATCAACCTCAAGGTTTTCAAGTTCAGCTTCGAGCAAGAGGACTTCAAGATCTTGACCGCCAAGAACGCCGACGAAGGTCTCATGCTTCTCGACCGCTATGACGTCGCGGTACTTGTCTCGGATCAGCGAATGCCCGGCATGAACGGCACGGATCTCCTGGCCCTCGTCTGGGAACGCTACCCACGGGTCCAGCGTATCTTGACGTCGGCCTACGTCGACGAAGACTCTGTTGTTCATGACATCCGGAGCGGGCGCATCTCGTGCTTCGTCAAGAAGCCCTGGAACGCCAAGAAGCTCGTCGACCACATGCGAGCCGGCATCGAATCGTATCGTTCCGAGAGACTTTCGCCCCAAGTTCAAGTAAGGTAAGAAAGAACACATTCCCCCTGGCTCTCTTATAAGAGTCAACAGGAGACGAAAGCACCGAGTCTTTTTTCCAAAAACGTAACCAGCCATAACGTCGCCACCCGGCGACGACGCGAGCCCCTTCAAAGCAACGCGACTCCTCCGTACAAGAACGGGGATGAAGGGGTAAATTTTGGCCAATACGTTTGCAGCACTGAACGTCCCGAACGAGAACGGCGTCGGTACATCGACATCGACCACGGGGCTTTCGCCTGCCAAGACGATCACGGTCGAAGGCCCTCTTGGTACAGGTGTCACCGTCATCGAAGGATCGCAAGACGGCGTCAGCTTCGCGCCGCTCTACACGTTCAACCTCCAGAACGATCCTTCGCCGCCGACGATCTACTTTGTCCTCTCGGACATCCGTGTCCGGCGAGATCAGATCCTACAAGGATCGCCCAAGCCCATCGTCAACATGGGCGCCGAGAATCTCACCGGCAGCCTCTTCGGTGCGTTCGTAGTACCAATCCAGGAAGGCGTTGGCGCACAACTCGACACTTCTCTTTTCGGCAACATCAAGACGATCTTAGTTTCGGGTCCGTACCTCGGTGCGGTCATCGTCGAAGGATCACTTGATGGCGTGAACTTCGCCCCGGTCTTTACCGGCAACACCGGCAACTCGGCCGCCATCACACTCGAAGGCGCATGGTCGAGGATGCGCATTCGCCGCATCGGGACAGGTCCGGCTCCTGTCATCACCATCGGTGGAATCACGATCTTCGGCGGGGGCTCTGGAGCCCAGGGCGCCCAGGGTGCGCAAGGCGCGGGCGGCTCCCAGGGGAGCCAGGGTGTCACCGGGAGCGGCGCGCAGGGTGCAACCGGTGCCCAGGGCGCCGGGGGTGCGCAGGGGGCGGCCGGGGCCCAGGGGAATCAAGGCGCTACCGGGAGCGGTGCCCAGGGTGCCACTGGCGCGCAGGGCGCTGCGGGCGCGCAGGGCGCGGCTGGCGCGCAAGGAAACCAGGGCGCAACTGGCAGCGGCGCACAGGGTGCAACCGGCGCGCAAGGCGCGGCGGGCGCGCAAGGATCAACCGGCTCGCAAGGGTCCACAGGTGTCCAGGGCTCAACCGGCTCTCAAGGTTCCACGGGCGCACAAGGCGCTACCGGCGCTCAAGGCGCAGCCGGTGCCGGTACCGTCGCGCCAGCGAACGAAATCGTCTACGGAACCGGCGCGGGAACTTCGAGTTCGTCTGACTTCACCTGGAACAACTCGACCAAGATCTTGGGGCTCGGTGGGGCGCAGACCAACTTCGCGGTCGCCGGCCAGTATCTTTTCAGTCACTCGACGGTGGCGGGCTTCACTCAGTTCCGCGACAACCTCGCGGCGGGCTCGACTGGCACAGGTTTTATCGCGAACTCGACCGTGACGCGCACGGCGGGTTTGCTCTTCGATGTCCAGAACAACACGTCATCGCGATTCTCAGTAGGTCCCACCGGCATCGTGACCGTGACCGGCGGGGGCGGCGCCACGGTTACGATCAACGCAAGCGTGTCACCTACCATCATTTCGTCAAACTCTCTTCTACGTCTTTCGGGAACAAGCCAGGTCATCTTTGACGACGGCACGTCCTCGTTACCGAGCGTCGGATTTGTAAGCTCAACAACGACGGGATTTTTTCAGGCCGCTGCAAACACACTTGGAATTTCGGTTGGCGCTACAGAGTACGCCCAAATCAGTTCCGCTCGAACGAGCTACTCGCAGAATGCGAGCCAGACCTTTCTTGCCAGTGCTGGAACTTCATCGCGTATGTCGTGGTCCACCGCGCTTAGCGCAAGCAGCGGTCTCGCTAACTATACCTTTGGTTCGGGGCTCACTCGCACCGCTGGACTCCTCCTCGATATTCAAAATAACTCCGCAACGAGATTCAAACTTGGCTTCGATGGTATCGGAACATTCACCTCGACATCTGGGCCCACGATAATCATCGACCCCACGGCCTCGCCTAGCACAGGCATCAGGGCGGGCGGATCGCCGACGCTTTCGATTTTTACCAACGACAGCACGCTCACGTCATCCATTCTCGCCGCCACCATCAGCGGCGGACTTACAGCGGGCTCAGCGTCGACCAACCACACATTCGTTACCGGCGGAGTGACACGTACAGCCGGCCTACTCTTCGATGTCCAGAACAACGCCACGACGAGATTCTCACTCGGCTTCTCCGGCATCGGAACTTTCACATCCACATCGGGCCCGACCGTCATCATTGATCCCAACGCGTCACCTAGCCCGGGAATCAGGGCTGGCAGTTCACCATCACTCTCCTTATTCACTAATGACAGCACCCTTACTTCATCCGTGCTTGCGGCCACCATCAGCGGTGGCCTCGCGGCGGGATCTGGCTCAACCAATCACACGTTCGATACCGGAGCAGTAACGCGCACCGCAGGATTGCTTTTCGATATCCAGAACAACGGTTCGAGCCGGGTGTCTGTCGATTTCAGCGGCGGCATCAGAATGCCTACGGCAGTTGTCACTACATCCACAACGGGCTTCCTCTGGCTGCGCGGTATGGCCGGCAAGCCGACGGGAAATCCGGCCTCTGTGTCGGGCGCGGCGGCAATGATCTGGGACAACGGCAGCCACGTGGTCTGGGTCAATCACTCGACGCTTGGATCTACGGGCTGGATTCCCGCCGCGATGTCGATGCCGATCGAAAACGTCAACGTCTCCGATACTTTCGACAACCTCGACGGCATCTTTACCAAGGACGACACTAGCGCCGTGACTTACACGTTGCCCGCTCTCTCAGGTGAAATTCAAGGACGAATGTTCATCGTCAAGAACAACGGTGCCTCCGGAAACATCACCGTAGCGCCTAACGGCCTTGACGTGATCCAAGGATCAACCGTCATCACCGCCGGCAAGGCGCAGGCGTACGTCGCTAACTTTAATAACGGTGTCTGGGCTGGGATCTTCCCGAACTAAAAAAAGGAACTGACAATGGGTGAAGCAAAACAAAAAGAAGAGCGCCTGCAACTCGTAAAGGACTTTGAATCATCTGATCGCCAACTGATGGCGCTCACGATTTACCTCCTCAATTACGTTACGACAAAGAACATGACCGACATGCGGCGTTTCAATCGTGTCTTCGAACAACTTGGCCTTGAAAAATACGAAGATCGCCACAACGTGGATTTCTACACTCTTTCAACCGAGGGTCGGCAATGCAACGCCACCGTCGATGCTCTCGAATACATCATCAGCACAATCCCGCGAGATCTGAGCAACCTACCAGGCGTGCCAGGAAATCTTGTCCGCAACCTGGGGCCACTCGTCGAAAAACTTGATGAGGTCTTGAGAGCCTAGCAAAAGATGGCGAACACCTTCTCAGCACTTGCCGTTCCGAACGACAACGGCGCGGGCGCGGCGACAGTCGTCACCGGGCTCGCGCCGAACAAGACCATCTCGGTCGAAGGGGAAAGATCTGTCGGCGTCGTCGTCATCGAAGGTAGCCATAACGGTTCGAACTACGCTCCCCTCTTCACATTCAACTTCGAGAATGATCCCGCTCCGCCAGTCATCAACTACGTCCTCTCGCACATTCGCGTGCGGCGCGACCAAATCTTGGTCGGTACACCCAAGCCTGTGGTCAACATGGGCGGTGAACAACTCTCCGGAAACAGCTACGGGTCATTCGCCGTTCCGGTCATGGAAGGCGTCGGCGCCGAGCTTGATACCAGCACCTTTGGCGATATCAAGACACTCATCATTTCGGGTCCCTACGCTGGACTCATCGTCATTGAAGGTTCGCTTGACGGGGTGAACTTCGCGCCGGTATTCACCGCCGACACGAACAATTCTCAAGCCACCACCTTGAATGGCGTCTGGTCAAGGATGCGCGTCCGTCGCGGCGGAACCGGCGCCGCCCCTGTCGTCACCATCGGTGCTTCTACATTCATCGGCGGCTCATCAGGTGTCCAGGGCGTTCTAGTTTTTGCCGATGTCGCGACGATGTCCGCGTTCAACACGGCGGGATTGCCGGAAAGCACGCCGGCCTGGGTTGCCACGCTCAAGCGTGAATTCCAACTGCTTCCGCTCTCCGTTGCCACCCTTGATACCATCAACTTCGATTACGTGCAGGCGACGCCGACCGGAAGATGGGCTGACACGGGTGATGCCAATCAACAGTGGCTTGATCGTGATGATTGGTACATCGACTCTGTCGCTGGCGACAATGAAGGCGCAGGAAGTCTTGCGGCGCCGCTACAGACCGCGCGTGAACTTTACAAGCGCACACATGGTCTTTCCAGATATAGCGGTACTGCTTTCAACGCCACACTGCTAACCAACCTAATCGCTACCGACACGATCGTCATCGACATAAATCCAGAAAGCAAAGACCAAACCGAATCATTTAATCTCATCGGTACCAAGACAGTTGCGGCTTCTGGGACCGCCACCGTAGTCATCCCTCTAGATCCTTCCGTAGCCTCCGGCGGTCAATTCTTGACTGTCACTCTATCAGCCAACATCGACGCTCACGTAGGCAAATACATAAGATTTTTTGATGGCGCCGTATTCCGAGCGTCGGCCTGGGTGACTGCATCCCTTGGCGCCAACGTATATGTCCTGACAACTGGCACAGATGAAAATGGTCAGACCTTTCCATTCGTAAACAACATCGTCAGCCCAGTGGCAGGAGATAGCTTTCAAGTTTACAACTTCACCACCGCGCCAGATCTGAGAGTGCTCTCAAGCATCTGGCCGCTTAATGCTCACGCATACAACGTCGAATTCACCAATGACTCCTTTGGAAGTGGATTCACGAAGTTGGATGGCGTCAAGACCCCTTTGAAAATTGTTGGATGTAACGTCAATGCTCAGACCTATAACACACGTCACGCGGCTCTCGATATGGTCAACTCTCGAACCGAAGCCTTCTCATCAACGGCCGGACCCCAGGGTGGTGAAATTTTCCTTGAGGCCGGACTTCATGAACCAGGCGCATTCGGAAACGACTACTTCTTTGCTTCGGACACTTATGGTGAAAGACCAACCGTATTTTTCAACCGATATCCTCTTTTCAATGGAACAAGAATAGAAATCGGCGACTGTAATGTTAACTTGGCGAGCAGTCAGCACTCCGCACCAGCATTCAGAAATGTAACGACAGGCCCGCTCGTTACCCTCCGCTGCGCTAATACTGCAAGTTTTGATCGGATATGGGGAACCGGAAACTCCGCCGTTATTGGATTTAGCTTTGTCGGAATTAACAGCAAAATCAGATTCCGAGAATACATCCCCAACCTGGACACGACGCTTCAACTCGAACTTGGTGCTGCGGAAGCAGCGCTCGTTACATCACAGCCTATCTATGCGCTGTATTCAGATCTAAGCGTCACAGGAATCAGGGACGATTTTGACAATGTTGTCTTCTTGACCCAGAGCGTAGATAGCACTCCGCTTATTTCGATGCTCGTCGCGGGACAACCTGTCAGGCGGATCAACGGCATATCGACGTTACCCGTCGCAAACATCGTTCGGTCGGGCGGCCTTACCGTCATCGCCGCGAGGGCCGACACCGCCGCCAATGCCGCCAATGTTCTGGGTATCACCGAAAACACAGCTTCCGCCGGGGCTCTCGTTTACATCCTGAATGGTGATTATGTTTGGGTAAATTTTGATGCGGCTCCAACCGTGCCTGCCATTGCCTATCTTTCTACCGCTACCGCTGGAAGGGCAACCACGACGATCCCGGCGGTCGCTGGCACGAATCAAAAACTCAGACTAGGCCATGTCATGAGCGCAGTCGGAACACTCGGGCTCGTTGCCTGGAAACCCGAAGTTCTTGCTGTACTTGCCGACGGAGCAGCATGACCACTAAACAAATATTGGAGCAATCCAAAGCATTGATAGACGCCGGGTGGACTCGGATTCCACACGCGGTGAACGAGAGAAATCAAGCCGTCAATCCACAGTCAAATGAAGCGGTCGCATTCACGATAAACGGAGCAATTGTTCGCGTCACGAAGGGAAGATTGTTCTCGGTGGAAACAAAGAAAGCCCTTGAACTCATACAAAAAGAGATCGGCGGCGCCATCGAGATTCTTTCTTACAACAATGCGCCAGATCGAACCAAGGCAGAGGTTATTGCGCTACTTGATAGCGTCATCACGTCGGCCTAACCAAACACAAGGATAAAAATGGGCGCCAATTTTTTCTTCAACGTAGGAAGCCTCGCGGTCGGATTTTCAGGCCCGCAGCCTTCCATCGATCTTTTCACGCTGGTGGCGCCCGCTGGACTTGCCGGCGATCTCACGTTCATCTGCACCGGCAACTTCATCGGTACGATCTCGATCGAAGGATCGCCGGATGGCACCAACTGGGATGTTCTCGGGCAGTTCGAAGCCGGTGTTGACGCTGATGGTGATCCCGGTCCCACGCTCTTTTTGCCGCCGCTCTTTGTTGAAAATGCGATCACACGGTTTTTGCGACTTAATGTCCTTGGTCGCATCATCATTCCCGTCGTCGTTAGTGTTGGCGGCGAACAAAGCTGTGCTTGTGGTGTTGGAGCTTCGGGTTCTCAGGGCGCCACGGGCTCGCAGGGTGCAACTGGCTCTCAGGGCGCGCAGGGCTTCCAGGGCGCAACTGGCGGGCAGGGCGCCACCGGCCCCCAGGGCAACCAGGGAGCGACCGGAAATCAAGGGTCCACGGGTAGCCAAGGCGCGACCGGCCCCCAGGGCAATCAGGGCAATCAGGGCAATCAGGGCGACACTGGCGCGCAGGGCAACCAAGGTTCCACTGGAAGCCAGGGCGCCACTGGCCCACAGGGCAATCAGGGAGCAACTGGAAACCAGGGTGCAACCGGCTCGCAAGGCAATCAGGGCGCGACCGGCACCCAGGGCGCGACCGGCCCACAGGGAGATCAAGGCGTAACTGGAACCCAGGGCGCAACCGGCACCCAAGGAAATCAGGGCGCAACTGGCACCCAAGGCGCGACCGGTCCACAGGGCAATCAGGGAGCTACCGGAAATCAAGGCGCCACAGGCACACAAGGCAATCAGGGCGCAACCGGAACTCAGGGCGCAACTGGCCCGCAGGGCAATCAGGGCGCAACCGGAACTCAGGGGGCTACGGGCGCTCAAGGCAATCAGGGCGCGACCGGAAACCAGGGCGCTACTGGCACACAGGGAAATCAAGGGGCCACCGGAACCCAGGGCGCTACCGGCCCGCAGGGCAATCAGGGAGCCGCAGGCGCACAAGGGGCTACCGGAACCCAGGGCGCCACTGGCACACAAGGCTCTACGGGCGCTCAGGGGGCCACTGGCCCAAAGAGTTTCACGTTCTACTACTACGCGGATCAACTCGACAACCCAGTCACAACGAACTGGGCAGTACCGTCGCTGGCGCCGGCCATCCCTGATCCGATCAATGATGCTCTCACTGTCCGTGCGTACGACGACACCTTCGAGGAAGGCGCGGGCTTCATTCTCACGCTGCCCTCTGGCACCTCACAGATGGCAATCGAAATCAAACACCGCGCTCGCACGGCACCCCCAGGTGCTCAAGTTGTTGGAAATCGCCTCTACTACCGAGGCATTCCCAACAACGCTCAGATTCAAGGTTGGACTTCGATCCAGCTTGCCAACGCCACCATCCCTTCAGGCATCACGTTCTTCCTTTACAAGGCAAGACAGGCTCTCGCTTATTCAGGTGGTTTTTCCCCTGGTGTCACCGCCGGTACGCTCTATCAGTTCGAGTTGACGAGAACATCACCCACATTGGGTGGCAATACACCGACCAATCTCTCCGGAGACTGGCTCGTCGTGGAAATCATCGTCGAACTGTCGTAAGGGACGAATGGCCCTTGAGTTCAACGGAACATCTAACTTCGTTCGGGTACCGCGCAAAACTGCGCTAGAGCCCGCCGCAGTTAGCCTCTGCGCTTGGCTCAAGCGAATGCGGACGCCTGCCGCCGCAGACGCTCTCACACCAATTAGCAAATCCTTTGATCTTGCCAGTACGGCTCCGTTCTCAAGTTTTGACTTCGAATTTCCAGGAACCGCAACCACATCGATCTCGTTTGGCGTCGGAATAAGCACCACGCTTCAGATCTTGATGTCCACCGCAGGTGTCATTACCAACGGAGTATGGGTACATGTTGTCGGTACCTATGATCCAAACGTCGCTGCTCCTCAGCAACGTCTCTACATAAACGGCGTCCAGAATAACGCCAGGACTCAAACCGGCGCGATCAACTATGACACAACACCGAATGGCGATCTTTTCTTTGGCCAGGATGGCAGTAGCGGCAACCAGCAATTCAGATACCCAGGGTTAACGGCCGACATCCGAATTTACAATCGCATGCTCACTGCCGCCGAGGTCCAACAACTATACACCGCTCGCGGCCATGATGGAATCTACCGAGGACTCGTAGGAAGATGGCCATGCCGCGAAAGGGCCGACGGTCAAAATTGTGTCGGAACGGGATTCGTGAAAGATGTCTCCGAGACAAACACCGTTGGAACGCCCACCAACACTCCTGTATATCGTAACAATGAACTCTCCTTTGATCGTAAGTTCGTTAACGTTCAAGGATAAACGATGTTGGGATTTGAAGCCGCTTCAAGCCAGTTTCTCAATCTTGGGACCAATATATCGACATTACAAAATGTCGCCGGCGCGACGCTCATGGCATGGGTCCATCTCCATGGTGATTTTCCTCCCGGAGGTTCGCCGGTTATAACTTATTCGGTTGGCTCCGCTACACCAACCGATACATCTCGCGCTGCTATGGAAATATTGGCAACAGGACAATTGAGAGCACTGGCAAGATCGCTTGATGGAGAAGGATCGCGAGTGCTTGATACGCCTTCTGCGCTCAGCCTTTTTACGGTCATGCACATAGCCATTGTGATTAACTATACAGATTCAATCTTGGCAGTCTTTCAGGATGGAAATCTGATTATTCGCGCGAATGTAACAGCCTTTGGATCTCCGACCACCTCCAATACTCCTTCGCGAAATGCAGCCATGGCATCTCAAGATCAGGGCACAACAGGATTTCTTGATGGTCACATAGATGATGCGCGCACTTATAATCGGGCACTAAGCGACAATGAGATAGAGACAATTTATGGCTGCAAGGGCGTCGATGCTATCCATAATGGTCTAGTCACAAGGTTCACATTTCGTGAACGCCAATCTGGGTATGTTACAACCGCGACGGACACCATAGTTGATATTTCCGGATTCAGTAGAGACGCCATACCTGTCAATGGTCCGCAATATGAGGACTCACACAATGTGTTGCGTTTTACAAGAAAAAGAATAGTAGTCCAGGAATAGCGACATGAGCGCAAACTTTTCTCTCGCAAGTTCGCAACGAATCTTGCTAGCAACTCCAAGCGTTCTCATGAACGTATCTGGAGCTACGCTCATGATGTGGATACGTCCGGCTATAGCCGTTATAAACTCAGGTCTTATGGGATATGCCATTGGACCGCCCCCAGCCGTTAATAGCTCGCCTCGATGCTGGCTTCAGATAAACTCTTCAGGGCAATTACTCCTCAGCGCCAGATCAACGGATGGCGACACAACCAGAACGTTCACGGGATCTGCGGTTCTCTCTGCGAACACCTGGACGCATGTCGCAGCTACGGTGGCCTACGGCACATCTTTTGGCCAGACTTTCATCAATGGCGTTCTTGACAACTCTGGACCATTCTCTGGTACCTTTGCCGCCGCTGTCACTGCCAACACTGTCAGCAAAGCGGGCGCAATCGTCGGTAATCCCTATGGAGACGCTCCACAGTTCAACGGAATGGTTGAAGACGCGCGTTGCTACGGTCGAGTCGTTGGTATCCCTGAAATACAAACCATATACAGCGCCAGAGGAGTTGATGGTATTGTGTTTGGTCTTGAGTCAAGATATCCGCTTGTCGAAAGGGCCAATGGACTTGCGGTTGTTCAGGCATCTAACATAGGTACTCAAGGTCCTTCAGGGACCCCCGTCAACGGCGTCCCCTATGGCGACACTTTCACCAGACAGAGAAGAAAAGTATCAAACGCACAAGGATAACTATCATGGCTAATGTTTTGAATCGAATCACAAAGGAGCTTCTCAACTCCGTCAACACTCCGGACTTTCCCACCGGAGACTGGATCGTCAACCCTGATCTGTCGGCTGTCGCTGGACAGCCGGTCAAATATTGGAAAATCGTCGGCGATTCTATCCAGTTCATGAACTCTGGTGAGCGTGACGTAGTTGACGCTGCACTCCTGCCAGCGGCGAAAAAACTGGAAAACAAACGTGCCAGCGCCGCCGTCGCGAATTATCTGGACACGCGCTACCCGCGCGAACTACGTGACGCGCTTACACAGCCGCACCTAGGATCTTTGACCGTGCCCCAAGTAGCGGCAGTCGCAGCATATAGCATTTGGCTCGCGACGGTGAACGACGGTTTTAAATCTCACCTCGAAGCTGTGGGTGCTACTGCAACGTTGGCGGAACTTGAAGCCTTAACGTTAAGTTTCGCGGCCTTCGACGGTACTGATCCGAATGTCTCTACGGCGGTGCTTTCCGCCGTGGCCGCCGCGACGCCATCATCAGTACTCATCAGCCCGATGAAAAACCAGACGGGTCAGATCGTCCGGTTCGAAAACGGCAATCGTAAAACACTGGTTGATGCGACACCGATTATCGGTATGAACGCCAACCTCAACAACGCCTTCAGGTTGGTGCTTGAAGGGGCGCGAACACTTGCCAAGCCAGTAAATCCACTCGCAGGACGTAAAATTACGATCCTTGTCCAGATGGGCGCTGGCGGGCCGTTCGTCCTGACTCTCGAAGGCGGTGCTGGCGGATTCCTTTTCGCGGCTGCGCTGGCATCCGATGGCGTGACACAAGCCGTGTTCGATGCTCGTCTAGCGGCAACTCCGATCGACAGCCTGGTGCAGTTCGGCGCGGAGTACGACGACGTTGTAGATCGTTGGTTAGTGAATTCTGTTAGCGGGCACTGGGCAGTTTAGCAATGCCGGCAGTTACGCTCTATCTGACCTCGTCAGCCACGGCGTCACCGTTTCCGATCACGTCAAGGCTCTTGAGTGAGTCGGCTAATGCTAGCGAAGTCTCGCTAGGTCCAGGCGAGTTCGACAGCGGATTCCCCGGTAACACAGATGCAGGCCAGTGGAATCCATCTAGCGCTATAGCCGACACGACGGCCGCCGCCGAGATCGACAACACTGGAACGGTGCCTGGAACGACACGCCAAGGTTGGCTTTGGAATCAAGACCTGACAGGTAAACGAATACGCGCAGGCGCTTACACAGTGCAGCTTCGCTTGTTTGCTCCGCAGGGAGGTGGAGCATCGGGACGAATATGCATGCGCGTGTCAGTTGTGAAGGGTGTCGCAGGAGCCTGGACAACGATCAAGCAGTTGTTTGCTGTTACTAAACTTACCGGTGAGACATCACACGCAGTAGGTCATAACGGCTGGCGCGATAATGACGGTGTGCGTATTGCGCCAACAGGCGTCATAACAGCTAACAATTTCTCTATATCCATCGGAGATCGAAGCGCTGCTGTCGCACATGTGTTTGCTGCGGATGAGCGGCTATTGTTTGAACTTGGGTTTTGCGACGCCGATAGCACTACCGATCGAACATGGAGGCTCGACTTCAACAATGCAGATTCGTTCATCACGACGCCTGTTATAGACGATGCCGGTGGCGGTATCGCACGCTGGATTTGGCCTGGCGGTGCGACCTCGAAGAGCGTTCGCGTCGCTGTCTGGGGCGCCGCCGATGTAGCTGCATTCTCTGTCAGAGCTTACCCGGTGACCGTGAAACAGAATCTAACTAGCGCAGCGGACGACACTGACACCGTGATCAACGTACAGGATTCAAACCTGTTTATGACGAATGATTGGGTAGTCTTTCGTGAAGGTAACAAGTTTGTGCTTCGACAAGTCGCATCGGCCGGCGGTAACCAGATTACGCTCACCGCCGCGATCGGATTCGACGCTACGACTACTGCTACAGTGACGCGCGTCTCTCGCGGAACGCTTGCAACTACAAGTGCTCCCGATACTGTCACCGTAGCTGCCAATGACCGGCGAAAGGTGTTTGAGATCGTTGATCTTTTACCCGCAACGGAATACTACGGGCTAACCTACGATGGATCTACCGAGTATCCGCAAGATGTCATCTTGTGGAAGACCGCTCCGGTGGAAGGCGCAGCCACGAGCTTTGTCTTCGGCGCCGCCTCGTGCGACAAGCACGCGGATGCGCCGACCTACAACCGGATCGGCGCTCGCGCGATGGATTTCTGGCTTACGTTAGGAGATTTCTTCTACGATTCCGCCGCAGAGCCGTTCTCCACGGCGCACAGATTCAAAAACATCTTCGATGACTACATGGACAAAGTCATCGCACCAATACGGTCTTCGTTTTTTCGTGCGCGGACGAGTTACACGGTCAACGACGATCACGACAAGGGAACAGACGATCAGGATGCGTCGTTCATCGACGTGGCTGAACGATACGGACTCCACTATCGCACTGCATATCCGAACCCGCCAAACGCCAGCACCAACATGCGGTGCAGCTATTTCTCATGGGTCTACGGTCGCGTGCGTTTCATCGCCACGGACAACCGCAACGAACGCGACCCGCGCGCCGACGCCGACGACGTAAACAAGCGTTGTTGGACAGTAGAGCAGGAAAGCTGGTTCCGGCTGCAATTGCAGTTAGCGCGCGAGCAGGGACAGGTCATTTGCTGGATCAACTCACACCCTTGGATCGCCGCAGTGACGGCGGGCGCCGATCACTGGGGCGGGTTTTCTACCTACCGTGAAACGATTGCAAATATGATCGCGGCCGAGAACATGGGCGCCTCCGTATTCATTGTTTCAGGCGACATGCACGCGCTCGCGTACCATTCCGGGGTCGACTATGCCTCGGCCGGCACCGCGACGATACCGGTTTGTCACGCAGCGCCAATTCAACAGGCGGGCTCGACGAAAGGCGGTCCTTATGAGATCGGCCCGGTGCAAGGGACTGACGACACAACGAATGGCGATCAATACGGAATCTTCACCGTAACCGATAGCGGCGGCGCTACCATCGCGATCAATTTCAAGGGGTACAACAACTCCGACGCTGAGCAAATGGGCTCGGGAGCCGGTGTCGGGTTCGCGGTCACAGTGCCCACGCCGCTTGGGACACTGCTACCTGTTCAGGCACGTTGCTGGGGAGTCCACAACCCTGACGACGGCCTTCATGATGCGCTCACGCTGTGTCTGAATAGGCCGGCGCTGGCTGGAAATTTGCTCCTGGCCTTTTGTGCGGTTGATAAAAAAGACGCTGGCTCTATCAACTTCCCCGCAGGCTGGACGAAGTTTGTGCAGACGCTAGGCGATATCGGCGGGGTGTCGCTTGCGGCGGCGTGGCGCAAAGCTTCAGGAGGTGAGCAATCGGTAGTGCTCACACACGACGGTACGTTGCTCAACATCACTGGCGGCGTCGTCGAGATTTCGGCGATGCTCGTTAACACGGACTCCCCGATCCACGCTTTCGCTGCGACAAACTCGGCAGCGGTCGATGCACTCGTACACGTGGTCGGGCCGACAAGCCCTATTGCGCACTTCCACGTCGCACTCGCGTGCTGGGCGAACGATTCGGTTTCGCAGGCACAGGTCGATGGTCGCACCGCGACCGGCGCTGACGCTACCGGCTACAAAGATTCAGCGTGGCCGACCTGGACGAACGGATTTGTGCAAATCGCGGAACATCGCCTCATGATCGATGCCAATCTGCGGCATACTCTCGACACGATCCCCTATCATCGTGATGATCCTGCGATGGCGATTGCCATCGCGGATCTTGTTGGTAACGAGGCGTCCGTCGAAACTACGCTCACCTACGTCGACAACATAGGTACGGGCAGCCCGGGCGACAACAACGCTGGTATCGTTGTTGTCTTGAACAAGCCGGCACCTACACGCACACGGGCACTACTTTGCGGCTAAGTTCGCGGCGATGGTATCGACCACGCGGCGGTCAAGCACGCATAAGAGCCCTTGAGTACAAGGTTTTCGGCGGCTAAAAATACCCCCTTTCGCTATCTCCGAGTTTTGAGTATACAGGGCGGAGGTCTCGCTCTTCATGCGTCCGTCTCTCACGCTCTCGATGATCGTCAAGGATGTCGAGACGATCATCGGCAAGTGTCTTGCGTCCGTGGTGAACCACGTCGATGAGATCATCATCGTCGACACAGGATCGACCGACGCGTCAAAAGACGTGATCCGAAAAATCGCACCACACGCGAAGATCCTCGACTTCACCCACGAGACGCACCCGAACGCGTTCTTGCACGACGTGCTCGAAACCTGGGACGGCAAGATCCCGGGCCCCTTCACCGGCAAGCACATGCTGGCCGACTTCGGGGCCGCCCGTCAGTGGGGATGGAAGGAAGCACGTACCGACTACGCGATGTGGATCGATTCTGACGACATCCTGGTCGGTGGCGAACACTTGCCGGAAGTCCTCGCCAACATGCGCGAGGAGAATCTCACTCTCGCGATTTTGAACTATGACTATTCACACGACAGGCGCGGGAATCCCACCTGCAAACTCAAACGCGAAAGAATCGCTAAGATGGGGATCGGCATCGACTGGCAACAGCCGATCCACGAACTCTTCGTTCCCCTCGGGATGGGTAAGTTCTACGACAAAGTGAACATCGTCCACAAACGCGGCGAGTACGGCATCAACCCCTCGCAGCACCATCGGAACTTGAAGGTGCTCTTTCACTGGGCGAAGCAAGCCGGAGACAAGGTTGATCCAAGAATCCTCTTCTATCTCGCGATGGAAGAACGCTTTATCTGGCCCGAGCGCGCCATCACCGACTTCAAAAACTACTGCGTAAGATCAGGCTGGGACGAAGAGCGCGCCGTTGCCCACTACCATGCCGGCATGCTTCACGAGAAGTTCGAGCGCAAGGAAGAGGCCCTCGCCGAGTACGCGCTTGCCGCCCTTGAGTTCCCCGACGGCCCCGAAGGACTCTTCGGTGCCGCCCGCGTAGCCTACCTCAAGCGCGACTGGGGGAAGTGTATCGAGTACACCGAGCGGGGCTTCGCCGCGCTTGAGAAGAAAAACGGCCGTGAATCCATGATCTTTTATGACCCGCTCGACCGGGTCTACAAGCCCTACGTCTATTACTCCGTCGCCCTAGTCGAGACGGGCAACTTCGAGCGCGCCATCGAGGCTTGTGACAAGGGTCTCAAATGGAACCCCGAAGATCCACACCTCATCGGCAACAAGGAATTCTCCGAGAAGGTCTTGAAGGAACGCAAGGAAGGAAAAGCGATGGCTGGCAAGACCGAAATCAGGTTCAAAAACGACGATCCTCTTGATGCTCCTTCCATGAGCATCCCACTCGAAGTCATCGCCACCTTCGCGATCCAAATGTGGAAGCGAAACATGGAGGCCAAAAACTATGTCCGCGCACTTCAGTTCATCGACGCGCTACCAGAAAACATCGGACGTGAGAAGCGTCTCAGTACCGCACGTGAGATGACCATCAAGCGTCTCAAAGGACTGGAAGAAGACGCCAAGGACGCCAACATAAAACCCGCCATCGCCTCGGCGATGCAAGGCGCTGTCATGCTCAAGACCGAAGAGCCCACGGAAGAAGCAAGGGAGATCTCAGATCTCAAAACCATTCCAACAGTATTTGACGCCGGACGACCTCTTGACATCGTGATCTGGACCGGAGCGGCCTGGGAGAAATGGTCGCCCAAGAACATCGAGACTACGGGCATCGGCGGTTCGGAGACAGCGGCAGCATGCATGGCGAGAGAGTTCGCCATGCTCGGTCATCGAGTTCGTATGATCTCAGACATCGGCGGCGACGAAGGCGTCTATGACGGTGTCAGCTACGAACACTTCGAGAAAATCACCAACGGCAACCTTGAAGTGAAGTGCGACGTACTCATAGTTTCAAGACAAGTACTCGTCCTTCACTACGAAAGGTTCGTGGCACCCATCAAGGTCCTCTGGGTCCATGACGTTCACGTCGGTGAGCCTTCGGGGCCTGTCCAGCAAGCCATCTTGAAGGCCGACAAGATCTTCGCACTCTCGGAATGGCACAAAAAGTTCTTACTTGAGACCTACTCATTCCTTCCCGCGTCAGCAGTCACGGTCACACGCAACAGCATCGATTTAGAAAGGTTCGCCAAGACGCCAGTCAAGGCCGGCAACAAGCTGATCTACTCGTCATCACCCGACCGAGGACTTCTTCGTCTCCTCGAATATTACCCGGAGATCAAAAAAGAGGTGCCTGATCTAGAGCTTCACATCTACTACGGATTTGATACGTGGGAGAGCATGGCCAGACAGTATGGCAATCAAGAACAACTGGACAAGATCAAATACTTTCGCAACAAGATTGCTGAGATGGAACCCGTAGGCGTCAAGTACCACGGACGGGTGAATCAAAGACAACTTGCTGATGCATTTCTTCGATCGAAAGTCTGGGCGTTCCCGAGTTGGTTCACAGAAACAAGCTGCATCTCGGCGATGGAAGCACAAGCAGCGGGATGTGTCCCAGTCGCCACCAAACTCGCCGCGCTCGAAGAAACCGTTCACCACGGATATCTCATCAGGCCGCCGGATACTCATCCTCGTTACGCCAAGGCGTTCATCCCACGTGTCATTCAATTGCTCAAGGACGAAGAACTCAGGTCTCACTATGCGGATGCTGGCCGCAAGTATGCCTTCGCCCACTACGGCTGGGACAAGGTCGCCCAAGAATGGGTCGCAATGTTCAGAGCCAAATTACAGGGCAAAGACGAAGCCACGGACGTACCAGAAGTTCCTGAGTTCAGAGAGGTCTATTGATGACTCCACTTCGCTTGTGTTTCTTTCTCGGAAAATTCTCGACCGGGCTTCACGGCAAAATTGATCCTCACACGCTCTATGAAGGTCGCGCCCTCACCGGCTCCGAGGGCTCCTTCTTCAATATGGTCAAAGCCCTATCAGAAAAAGGGCATGAAATCGACGTCTACTGCGACAGCATCTCGGAAGTCCGAAGATGCGATCGACTTGCCGGCGCCAACGTCTTCCCCATCGAAAACGAGATCGGGAAAGACTATGACGCCTACCTTTCCTTGAATGAGCCGGACCAACTGCGACGCGCCCCGAAAGACAAGCTACGCGTAGTCTGGCAGCAGTTCAACGACTTCTCACGCGTCTTCTGTAAACCAGGATTCGATGAATTCGTGGACATTTACGCGGCGCTGTCGCCCGTCCACAAGAACCACCTGATCAAAATCGCAGGCGACACGGTCACCCCTTCCAAGTTTACGTGGCTTCCCAATTCGCTGAACATCGAGTTCTTTGACAAAAAGGTAACGCGAGTTCCTCACAGCATGGCGTGGTGTAGTTCGCCCGACCGGGGTCTGCACCGCCTACTTGAGATCTTCCCTGCCATCAGGAAGCGCGTGCCCGACGCCACGCTCAAGATCTTCTATCGGTTTGATCCTTGGTACGAGACCAACAAGGACGGTCACCATCCAAGCGGCATCAGGGCGCGTTACATCGGTGAATGTCTTCGAAGACTCGGCCGCAACGGCGAGAACGGCGTCTCGCTCGTGGGGCCCGTGAACAACTACAAGATGGCCGAGGAGCTTCTCGCCACCCACGTCTTCGCATACACCTGTGACTGCATCGCCTTCACCGAGGGCTTCTCCGTTGCCATCATGGACGCCATGGCGGCGGGATGCGTGTCCATCATCTCGGACGAAGACGCCATCGGAGACATCTACAGGAACGTACCGCACATGATCGTGGGGAAGGTCGGCGACAAGAAGGAAGAGTGGATCGAAAGCGTCGTCAAGGGCATGACCGATCCTGCCTTTGGGGCGCCCATCATCGAGCGTGGAAGGAAATACGCCGAGAAGTTCGATCGAAATCAGATCGCAAAAATCTTCGAGAGGTTCTTCTATGGCAACCTCAATAAAGAGATGCATCTGCTTGATCATCTGGCAGGAAATCCAATCGAAAACAAGCTGATAACTCCAACGTCAAAAATAAGTCACGAGTATGTTGGAATCGAAAAGGAAGCCTCAGATTTCATCGCTGATCTAAAACTAGGGAAAACAGTATCCCTCCCTTGGTATACGTCGCCTTACGTTAGGATCAGGATCGAAGAGGCAGGGTTCAAAATTCGCTCACACACATATGGTGACAGATCAAACGATTCCAGGACTGAATGCAAAATTACGGATAAGGGAGAGTTCCGCAAAGCATACCTTCCTGACAAAGAAAACGAAGGGTTCACATACTGGTACGAACCCGAGATCAACACCACAGACCTTACAAAACAATTCGATGAAATCCAAGGCGAATGGTGGAACATCAATATAGGTGACGTCGTACTTGATATTGGCGCTGAGTTCGGCAGCTACACGCTTCCTGCTCTCAAGATGGGTGCCGATCATGTCTACTCATGGTCACCCAGTAAGGCTCACGGAATTCTCCAAAAAAGCGTTGAAAATAACGGATGGCAGAACCGTGTCACCATCAATCCAACTGGCCTTTGGTCCAAGGACGGGTTCGTCCTCTCTCAGTTCCCCGAGATGCCCAAATACTCAGAGACACCCGATGACAAGGAGTCCTTCGAAGTTCAGAGTCTCGACGCATATTACAAGGACAGTCACGTCGGACTTGACCGGCCCAAGAAGATCGATGTCATCAAAATCGACGCTGAAGGATCTGAAATCGAAATTCTAAAGGGGGCGAAAGAAACGATAGCAACCTACAGGCCACGCATGATCTTGGTCGAGAACCATGACTTCATGAAAATTGGAATCGCCGAAGAAACCAGGGCCATTTTGGCTGGATACGGATACAACGAAGTTGAATACAAGCGATCCACTCCTCACATCTCGCACAGCCTTTACAAACCCAATGAAAGTGGCGGTAGAATCAAGCCCGCAAATAAGGGTCCCACTCAGAAAAGACCAAAGGTTTCGGTCCTCCTCGGTACCAACCGGCCAGGAGGAATTGATATTGCATTGTCGGGGTTAGCTAAACAGAGCTACAAAGACTTTGAGGTCATTTTCGTTGACGGACGTTATCACCAAAGGCATCAACAGGTGCTTCACGTCGCCCGGGATCTGGGATTAAAGCAACCATTGATTCACGTCCCAAACCATCGTTACAGCAACACCATATGGGGGACGACCTGTTCAGGTTACAATACAGCTTTCGCCCTTGCCGACGGCGAACTCGTCATCATGATGACTGATTATGCGTATGCACATCCTGAATGGATTGAATCGCACGTCCAATATCAAGGCAAAGTTGTTATGGCCCCTCACGAACATCGGAAGCTAAATAACCTGAAGTTCAAAGGCAACTCAGATCTCATTGACTTCACCGCCATGAAGGAAAAGAAGGAAGATCAGGGGAAAAACTCGGATGACATCATACGTCTCATCCTGGATCAAAGGGAAAGATTCTCCGAGATCTCTGTCTTCGAGAACTTTTTCACTCCCGAAATGCTCGAATCATTCCCACTCGAAGAATGGCAAGAAGAAAAAACAAGGATGGAGACAGGACCCATTGAGGACATAAACTGCTTCAATACCAAAAATGAATCCTTTCCCCTCCAATCAGTCCTGGACATCAACGGAATGGACGAAAACTATGATCGGGGAAGAGGCCCTGGTGATCCTGATCTTGGATTGCGTTTGAGCCGGACGGGTCTCCAATGTTGGATCGCCAAGGAGGCCGTGTTGCACTGCCTTAACCCCCGCCCATTCCTCCCTAATCTCAACCTCATAGTGCCAGAAAACAAAAGATTACCGCCACCCCACCATGAGAGATGGCACTTCGCCGAAGGCAACGGCTACTTCAAAAATACACGAGACTTTAAAATTCAACGAGCAAGAAACCCTTTCAACATTCTAGATCTAAGAAAAGAGATCTGGAATTGGCGAGAGAAAAGCCAAACGGAAACGCCTATTCTTCCCAAGCTCGTTATCCCAGATCAGGACTATTTCGGCCCCGGCTAATAACATGAAACAGCCCTATGACTCTCGGACACAACTCGAATACATCGTCTGGCACAACGACGATCGGCTCGAATCTTTTATCAAGCACCTCATCAAGACCGTGAAGCCAGATCGATGGGTAGAGACCGGAACACATATGGGCTGGACATCAGCCTGGGTAGCAGAGAACTACCCGGGACTTCCTCTTTACACAATAGAAGTAGACAAGGAGTTTCACTCGTTATCAAAACAGAATCTTGAAAAATATCCGCGTGTATATCCAAGCTTCGGTAACTCGCCGGAATTCCTACGCAAGCTACATCCAATTCTCAATCGTGGAGTTTCCATCTTCTGGTTAGATGCCCACTGGTGGCCACCCGTGCCACTTCTCGAAGAATGCAAAATAATTACATCGCTCGACAGATATATATGCCTGATAGATGATTTCTCGTGTTGGAGTCCGTACTTCGAGGGGGATATATTCTGGAGTCGAGCGCCTTGTAATGGGCCGGCGCGATACAATGACCTCTCCTACCTTCATGAGATCATGGGTAAGGAATGTTATCGTCCGGACTACCAATCCGTAAAAGGAAACAAAGGGTATGCTCTTTTCACGAAGGGGGTTGATTATATTCCCCCCTCCTACATTATGAAAAAGGAGACAATGCCAGTGGAAGAAATCTACCAACTGGGTATTGACCTCCTACGCAAAAACGGACAAGAAACATGAGTGAAGCTGTCTTTGGGGAAGACTAAATTGACTATCAAAAAAGATCCCTGGCACAGAAATCACCTCATCCGTGATGGCATCCTTGCAGCCATCTACGAGACGATGAAGATTGATCCTAACGTCTACATTCTAGGCGAAGGCGCACACATGAAGGTTCACTTCGATGCCCCCAAGATCGAAGCTGAATTCCCTGATCGTGTCATCACGTTGCCAATTTCTGAGGACGCAAATTCAAACTTCGCCGTGGGAATGTCACTCGCGGGCTTGATACCGATCGTAGATGTAATCTCATCGGACTTCCTCTATCGCACGATGGACGCGATCTGCAACACCATGGCTAAGGCCGAGACCGTTGGTGATCCGCGCACCATGATTATCAGATCTGAATTCATGACTGGCGGCCCCACCTCCGGACAGCGCATCGAGGCGCTCTTCACGCACATCCCCGGCCTACGCGTCGCCGTCCCATCTAACCCCTATGACGCCTATGGCCTCATGCGAACCGCGCTTGAAACCAAGGCCGTAACTATTTTCTTTGAAGACAGGATGATCGAGGACGCCTCGATCCCTTCGGGGCTCACCGCGTATGACGAAAAGAAGGGCGAGATCCATCGCCTTGCTGGATGGGACGGCGCTCGCGGCGTCACGAGTGGCAGTCGCGCCACGGTGGTGTCCTATGGCCTCACGCAACGGGTCGTTGAAGATACTTTGGCGAATAAGAACTGCACCATCATCGACTTGCGCATGCTCTACCCGCTCGACGTCGAGATGGTTCTTGCCTGCGTACAGGAGAACAACAAACTCCTCATTGTCGAACCCGACGTCAAATTCATGGGTATCGGCGCCGAACTTGCCGCTCAGGTCGCCGAGAAACTACCTGGCTGCAAAATCAAGCGTCTCGGCGCCCCCCGCGTCACCATCCCGGCCAGCCGCGATCTACATGACGCCATCATGCCCTCTCCAGAACAAATCCTCGCAGCGGTGGAGGCATTCCAATGAAAGATCTCGCGCCGCTTTACGAACAGATGCTCACCATCCGGCTTCTTGAGGACCGCTTACAAGCCAAGTGTGATGCTGGCGAAGCCGGTGATCTCCACTTCAACAAAGGCCAGGAGGCAATCACAGTCGGCGTGTGCGCCATGCTGCGACCTCAAGATCACATCGTCACTCACCACCGAACCATCGCCCATCAGGTCGCCAAGGGCGCTCCACTTTACCCCCTTGTCGCGGAGCTTCTCGGTAAGCGTACCGGCACCAACGGCGGCAAGGCCGGTGAGATGCACATCAACGACAAGAACATCAGGCACGACTTCTCATTCCAACTCGTTGGAACCTGTATTCCAGTTGCAGCGGGTCTAGCCTGGGCGCTCAAGCATCACCACAAAAAAGACGAGATCGTCGCGGTCTTCTTCGGTGATGCCGCCAGCAGCAATGGTCAGTTCCATGAAGGTCTATCCATTGCTGCGATTCACAAGCTGCCTATCTTGTTCGTCTGCGAGAACAACCACCTCGCCGGCAACATTCGCCCGAATTACTACATGCCTACGAGCAACGTCTCCAAGCGCGCCGAGGGCTATGGCATCTCTACGTTCTCCGCCAATGGCAACGACATCGAAGACGTTCTTTATGGCGTAGAGTCAGCCATCTCGCAACTTCATGAAGGTCCAGCCTTTCTCGAATGTGATACCACTCGCCTTTGCTGGCACAAGCAAGGACAACGCGACGTCAGGAGCACGATCGAACGCGCTGAACTCGCCAGACGCGACCCCTTACTTTTCGTCGAAAGAAAACTCGGCGACGATCTCGACAAGGAAGTCATCCTTACGCGCGTGAAAGCCGCTCTTGATGATGCTTTTTCCCGAGCCGAAGCTGATCTACCCCCGGAGGCACCATGAAAGATCCTTTCCCCACGAACGGTCTGCCCTACTACAAAGACAAAAAGGTGGCGGTGACCGGCGCTAGCGGCCTCATCGGCTCCTATGCTGTCAAACTGCTTACAGAATCCGGAGCCAAGGTCACGGCTATCTGCCACAACAGAGAACCCAACGAGTTCACAAGGCGCGCGGAAAGACTCTTATGGTGTGATCTCGCAAACCCCGTACATGTTCGCGGTGCCATCGCCGAATGCGAAGAAGTCATCGGCGGAGCAGGTATTACCGGCGGCGTCGCTCTTCCAAAGCTTGATCCGGTCTCCTACGTAGGACCCGCCACCGCGATCGTGATCAACACTTTGCACTCCTGTCTTGAAATGGGAGTGAAAAAATTCGGATACCTCAGCAGCACGACGGTCTACGCTCCCAGTGAGAACCCCGTCAAAGAAGATGACGTTAAACACGACGACAACCTCTATCCGCTTTACCGGGGCATCGGCCACAGCAAGCGCTTCCTCGAAAAGCTTTGCCTCTACTATCACGAGACGACCGGCATTGGCGTCGGCGTGGTGAGACCATCTGGAGCTTACGGTAGGTTCGACAACTTCGATCAGAAAACATCCCACGTCTTGCCGGGCATGATCACGCGCGCCATGCTCGGCGGCGAACGCTTTGAGATCTGGGGCGACGGTAAAGACACACGCGACTTCATTCACGCTCAGGACGTCGCCATGTGCCTCCTCATGGCCACGGCCATGCTTTCCAACGCGGAACCAGTCAACGTGGCTTCAGGAAAGGGCATCACCACTTACGAACTCGCGCAGACCGTACTCAATGTTCTCGGCTCAAAAGCCGAGATCACCACCAACCCTGACAAACCCTCCGCGCTCAAGACCCGCCTCGTCAACGTGGACAAGGCCAAAGCGCATCTCAACTTCGAAGCTCAAATTTCTCTCGAAGATGGCATCCGAGACACCGTCGAATGGAGAAAGAACAACCGATGAACATCCTCGTCACAGGCGCCGCCGGATTCATCGGTCATCACATCGTCAATGCCCTCAAGAAAGAGAATGCAAACATCATCGGACTTGATATCGCCGACATGAGCGATCTTGAGATCAAGAGAATCGAGGGCGACATCACAGATGACGTCGCAATGGAAGGTGTCAGGCACTATCTTGAAAACCTGGAAGCAATCAAGATTGACACCATCATTCATCTCGCGGCCATTGCCTCGCCCCCGCTCGCGCAAAAAGAACCAGCGCGAGCATGGCTCACCAACGTTCAGGGAACCCACAACGTTCTTCAATTAGCCCAGAAGATCGGCTGCCCCAGGATCATCTTCTTCTCTTCCGCGCATGTTTACGGCATCAGCCCCAAGTATCTCCCCACGGATGAAAACCATCCTCTTGCGCTCCATGATCTCTACACAACGACAAAGATCATGGGAGAAGAACTCTGCCGCCTCTTCTATGAGAACCATGGCATTTCGTACACAGCGCTTCGACTCTGGAACGCGTATGGACCTGGACAGTCAAAGGACTACTTCATCGGCGCCAAACTCACTCAAGCCAAGAACGGCAAACTGACGATCAGGAACGAAGGCGTCACCAAGGACTGGATTCACGTCAAGGACGTCGCAAGAGCAACCATGATGGCGCTCAAAAGTCACTATGTGGGTCCCCTCAACGTCGGCACAGGAATCGAAACCAGCCTTGGCGAGATCGTCAAGACCTTCTCTGAATCCTTTGACATTCTCGCCACCAAAGAAGAAGTCGGTGACGAAGGTCCAACTCGCATGAAATGTGATCCGAAACGCATCAAATCGACGCTCGGATGGCAACATGAAATAAGCTTCAGAGACGGACTCGAAGAACTCATCAAGCTTTCACAAGCAAGCCCACGTTGAACCGCCTTCGTGGTTCGAAAAAACCCATGATGAACATGAGCATAGGTAAGGAAGCTGACAGAGAAAACGCTCTTCCTCCCCTGCCACCGGGTCACGACCTCAAGGAAGGCGACCGGATCGAGATGCCCGTCTACGGCAAGAAACGCGTCCGGGGCATCATCCGCAAGCTCGACATGGTCTGGCAAGGCAAGCGATACAAGGGGTTAGCCATGCTCGGCGACGACAACGTCTACTACGGCCTCGACGTCGACATTGTACGCAAGATCTCGTGACGAAGACTGCGGATCTCAGGCACGTGCTCGTGCTATAGATCTGACTCTCCACAAAACGAAACCCCCTCGACAAGCGGCGAAAATCTCGTCGAGGGGGTGAGAGTCAACGCTGCGACAGGACGGAAGCGCGATGACAGGCAAAAGTATCCTTGATTCTCTCAAGAAGTCAAGAGGATCGTCCGCCCTCCGGCGGCGATGAAAAAGACCACCTCATCTAGCCCCGCCTCGCGGGTAAAAATTCGTCAGCGCCTCGCGCGCACGAAGGTCCTCGACTACATCGAGCGACTCGGCAAGCGCAAGGCCGCGCGCCGTCTTCTCACTACCGTCTCGATCCTCGAAACCTGGATACGTGGAAAAAGATTCCCGCCAGAAATCATCGAGAGCGCCATCGGGCTTGGAGCGCCTGGTGGTGCATACACGAACGTTCGCGGTACACGCCTCGCGATCATCAAGAAAAAGCTTGGGCTCAAAAAACTCTCGCGTCTGATCGGTCTCACTCCGAAGGAAATCAAACGGCACCTCAAGCGCTTTCCGAAGGGAAGCGTCAGAGTTCACCGCGAGACCCTCGAAGAGCAAGTTCGAAAACAAGGACTCGCTAAACTCGCGAAGATCCTCGGCGCCACCAAGCGTCGCGTTGATAACGCACGCAAGCGGCCCATCACCGAGCCCACTCGCAGACTCAGACGCCTCGTCAACACCTACAAGCTTCCCCAGATCTCTTCGTTCCTCGGCGTCAGTGAAGCCACGCTCAAAAGCTGGCTGCGCAAAAACGTTCCGCCGAAGTGGGAAGCCGCTGTCACGAGAGCGGCCGGCACAAGGCCCGATAAGGAAACTTCACAAGCCAACATCCTTGTCACCAAGGGCCGCACCGAAGAGCAAATCTTAAAAGAGATCAAACTCGCCGAAAAGAAGATCGACACCTGGAACCGGAAGCACAAAACCAGTCCGCAGATCACCAAGGCCACCGCCGAAATCTGGATCAGAACCGGAATCTTCGAAAAAATGTTCGAGGCCGCCAAGCAGGCCATCCTCGACGCCAAGTCACCGCCGAAGCCGCCCAAGATCCCCCAACCGCCTGTCAAGGCCCCCGCCCCGCCCTCGCCGACGCTTTACCCGAAACCACCACCCAAGCTACCCAAAGCGCCGCCTCGTACGGGAAAGTCAATCGACGAAAACGTCCAGCAAGCCATGGACGATTTCAGGCGTGCAAGAGCACAGGCCCTCGCCACAAATCCCGACGCCACCAAGTACCTTCCTCAGTCGCCTTTCGGTAAGACCGAAATCTGGCGCGGCATCCATCGCGCAGGCATCAGACACTACGGCAAAGTCGAAGAGTTCGTCAGGCTCGTGAACGTCACCGCGCTCGGCAACAAGATCATCAAGACCGCCCGGGACATGATGCGGATGATGAGAAAAGCGGGGTCATACATGACCATCACCCTCATGTTCTCCGCCCAGGGCGCCGGCAACCCGTTCTACCCGGAAGCTTTCGAGCCCGACAAAAACCGATTCGGCTTTTTCAAACGCATGACAGGTGTCATCACCGATGTGCGTGAAATCGACCACGCCATAAGATCAATTTTGAACGAAGCGTGGGAAGTCTCCGAAAAGATCCTCATGTTCTTCGAGCACTACGAAATCGTGAAGAGCGAAATGATCGTGTGATGGAGACTGTTCCTGGCCTCGTCTCCTGCCTGATGATCACCAAGAAATCGAGGCTCGCCTTCTCGACTCGCGCGGTCAAATGTTTCGAGTGGCAAAACTACCCCAAAAAAGAACTCGTCATCATCACTGACGAAATCGACCTACACCAAGTCTGCGGCAGACCATGTTTTCACTTCCAGGACAAGACACTGGGCGAACTCCGAAACAGATCTATGGAAGTCGCACGCGGGCAATTCGTTTGTCAATGGGACGATGACGACTGGTATCACCCCGAGCGAATCGCCAGACAAGTAGCACACCTCAAGCAACATCCAGTCGATGGATGCGTCTTAGGCCGGCAACTCATGCACTGGCCAGCACGAAATCTTGCCGTCATCTCAGAAGAGAGAAACTGGGAAGGGACAATCCTTGCCTACAAAGACAAGATGCCGACGTATCCGGCTCTTCCACGAAACGAAGACGCCATCATCTCGAAGGGAATGAGTCTCATCAGACTCAACGAACCATGGCTCTATACGTACACGGTCCACGCTGAAAATACCTGGAGCGAAGATCACTTCGACAAACTTTTCAGGCGCTCCTTCGCCCTCCCCGTACCGAGTGTCTAGGACGTGCCGACGCGACGCTCGATCTCACCCTGCAAATCGACCGCGAGTATGCGTGAGCCCTTCAAGATCTTCCGAAGGTCGCCCTTGAGTTCTTCTTCGTCACTGGAAAGTCGAGCGTCGGCCATCGACATTCCCATGATCCCACGCATGTCCACGGCCAGGAGACGGGTCATCCTGATGATCCTGTGCGTCTCGTCATCAACCCGCATAAAATTCCCAAGCCGATCACCGAGCCTGATCACTCGCCCCGCCATGTCAGAAAGATCAGCGAAGAGATTTTCCCCGGTGAGACCTTGTCCGCCACCGAGGCGCCTCGTCACATCACTGATGACAAGAGCAACGTCCTTCTCGTTTACTTCGCGGCCAACGATTGCTTGCCGTAAAACTTTACGCGTCTCGTTCTCGATGAGAAGAAACTGTTCAAGCCGTTCCGAAAAGGCCATCAGACGCGCGGTCATCTCGCGCATCTCCGCGTAGACTTCGATGTCGCGCTCCGGCATGTGCATGATGACGCCCGGTGCGGTTGAAAAAGTAATTCCACGTGAAGTCTTCTCCATCGGTATGGCGATGGCCGCTCCCGATGAAGACCGAGCCATCACCCGCTGTGCGACGTGCAGGGCGATGCCGCGCATGTCGAAGATGGGCGCCAGGGGACCGGCGACCGGCAGGGCTGACTCGGGCTGATAGGAAGGTTGAGGCGCGTAGGCTGGCTGAGGAGCGTACTGAGGTTGTTGTTGAGCGTACTGAGGTTGTTGTGGAGCGTACGGCGGCTGGGGCGCGTACTGAGGTTGCTGTTGAGCGTACTGAGGTTGAGCCTGCTGGGGCTGTGGGGCGTACTGGGGTTGATACTGGGGCTGTTGGGGCTGCACTGGTTGTGGAGCCGGAGAGGCAACGGCTACGCCGCCCACACGCCAAAAGTTTTGCCCGATCGAACAGAGTTGAGCGAGCGTGGCCGCATGCGAACACGTCGCGCATGTAAGAACATGCTCTTTCCAACCATCGAGTTGCTCGGACAAAATCGGTGCTGACATCACGCCTGTTCCGAGTAAAGCGCCAGGGCACGCCTCACGTCTTTGTTCCTGAGCCCAAACATCGGATTCGTTTGAACGAGATGGTCACGGACTACGCTCATGTCATCACGATCGTCAAAGATCACGAAGGGACATGGTGGTTGAGTGAGAAGAAAAGAAACGATCTCATCCCCACGCGGGGCATTCGGATCAGACGGCGTCTTCCCGATCACACGCTCGCTGTACTTGAACCCCTTCTCTTCGAGAAAACGAATCACATCAGCCATCGGATGTAGCTCACGCCAGGCCGAGGAAATCACCACCTTCGCGCCCGTCTCCTTCAGAAAAAAGTTGAGACGTTCCACGGCGACAGGATCGATGAAGTCAGAAGAGCCAGGACTGATGCCACTTTCGATGGCGTAAGCCTGACTATTAACTACGCCATCGAAATCAAGGAAGACGATTCCTCTACGCACGGCAGATCCATCACCAACTTTATGATCTCCACCCAATCCCTCGCAAGGTCACGACCTTTTCGCGTCAGTTCAAAGAAGCACGCCTTGCCGTGCCCCGAGACCTTCCGCCTTCGAATCAAACCATCATCCTCAAGCTTGTAGAGGGCAGGGTAGACGCTGCCTTCATGAAGACGCAAACGCTCCTGCGTCTTCCGCGAGATGCGATCGATGATGTCCGACCCGTATCCGGACTCGTCATAGAGAGCCGAAAGGATCACGGCTTTCGTAGAGAGGGGTGAATCCATATGTACTTCTGAGCACTTAGCGTAACACATCGGAAATGTAGTAATTCCAGGTACTTGGAACAAAGTATGGAAAAAAAGTTCCAATGCTAGCGCGACGTGTCATAGAAAAAAGTATCTTATTCTCTTGGAATATCTTGTCTCTTGTAAGAGTCTAAGAGACAGGGAGACAGCCAACATGCCAAATTGGTCAGCACAGCAAAATCGTATTTTTGAGTGGATCGGCAACCCCACCAAGAATGAAAAGCGGAACTGCGTTGTCATCGCGCGGGCCGGCACCGGCAAGACCACCACCATCCTGGAGGCCGTGAATCACGCTCCGGCCGCCGAACGCCAGATCTTGCTCTGCGCCTTCAACAAGATCATCGCCGATGAACTCTCCAAGCGCCTCAAAAACAAGAACGCGGTTGCTCGCACTCTTCACTCGGTCGGCAACGGATTCGTCTTCAAGACCTGGGGAAAGATGCTCATCGACGAGCGTCGCGGCCGAAGGCTCGCCGAGCGCGCTATCGCCAAGGATACCCGCAACCCGCCACGAGATCTCATCTCATTCGTCGCCGACCTCGCGGCCAAGGCCAAGGGCATGTCGCCCTTTGCGACGGTCAACGACGTCATCGACATCGCAGATCAGTTCGGGCTCATCCCGGAAAGCGAATGGTTCGAAGATCTGCCTTCGACTCAGATCGCACTTCAGATCGCCGCCGAATATGTCGTCGAGGCCATGGAGATGGCCACGGTCAAGGACGGCAGCATCGACTTCGATGACATGATCTTCTTGCCCGTCCGCTGCAAGTGGGCACGTCCCAAGTTCGACATGGTGATCGTCGACGAGGCCCAGGACATGAATTTTTCTCAACTGGCGCTCGCCCGCATGGTCTGTCACCGCAACGGCCGCATCATGGTTGTCGGCGACGACCGCCAAGCGATCTACGCTTTCCGTGGCGCTGACTCGGGCTCCATCGAAAGGCTACGCGAAGAACTCGACGCCGAGACTCTCCCGCTCAACATCACATACCGCTGCCCCATCAACGTCGTCGCCTTGGCACGCGAAATCGTGCCCGATTACCAGGCGGCCGAAGGTGCTCCCTGGGGCGTCGTCCGCAGCGTTGGCTACGACACGATGATCGAAGAGGCGTTACCGTCCAACTTCATCCTCTCCCGCGTCAACGCGCCGCTTGCCAAGATCTGCCTCAAACTTCTCCGCATTGGCAAGCGTGCCGTCATCCGAGGCCGCGACATCGGCAAGGGCCTCACCACCCTCATCAAGAAAATGGAAGCGCGCGACATCCCCGACCTCGTTTCCCAGATCCGCACCTGGGAACGTAAGACCATCGAGACGCTCTCCGCGCAAGGCGACGACGTGCCGGATTCCAAGTTGGAATTCGTCACCGATCAAGCCAACACCATCTGCGAACTCGCCGAAGGACTCGCATCGGTTGACGAACTTCTCACGAGGCTCGAAAGCCTCTTTTCCGACAACAACGTCGCCAACTCAGTCGTATGCTCCTCGGTTCACAAAGCCAAGGGCCTCGAAGCCGAGCGTGTCTTCATCTTGCAGACCACTTTGCGCCACAACGGCGAGCGCGCAAGCATCGAAGAGAGCAACATCGCTTATGTGGCGATCACACGCAGCAAGTCGGAACTCGTGTTCATGAAAGATCCCGTCTGAAAAGGAGAAGAACCATGCCAAGCCCAGCATACTCGTGGGGATACTGTTCAAGATGTGGTACCCACGGCACCGTACGTGATGATCTCCGCCATGGAGACGCTGTCTGCAAGCTATGTGGCGGCGACGGTGAGGGTAACGTCATCACGATCGTCTCAGGCGAAAGACGCGCGAGAGAATACCCCAAAACGTTCTACATCCCGAAGCGGGAAAAACGCGAGAGCCTCAAGAAGGGCGACTACGCCAAGATCATCATCGAACACGAACTCGACGGTAGCGAACGCATCTGGGTTGAAATCCAGAGCAAACGGGATGACATGTACCAGGGAAGCATCATGGGCGGATCAGTGATCTTCGAAAACGTCACGCCTGGCTTCCCCGTCACCTTTGGACCCGAGCACGTCATCGACATCGAAGTGGCCGGCGAAAACTAAGATTTTGCTCCGGAGAGAGGGAAGGCTGCCTCCCTAAGCGCATGCTCTCTCTCCGGGGCGCTTTTTTCCAAGGACATTCGAGTGAAACTCAAGACCTGCAAGCGATGCGGGAGAAAATTCCCGAAGGAGCTAGCCTTGCCTCTATGTCTCAACTGTCGCCTCTTCAAGCGCAGGAAGAAAAAAGTTTGAAGGAAGCACCATGCCACTTGCTGGACCAGTGATGGACTGCATAGGCATCGGGAAAAACTTCGCCACGCCGATCTAGCTCATTCCATTTGTAGGGATAAAACATTTCACGCGGAAAGAGCTTTACATCAGAGCGCCCCATCACTCGCGGCGTCAAATAATTCGCGCCAAGGCTACGAGATCTCTCTGGAGCCATTTCAGGTATCCCCTCCGTCAGAAGACGAGCCACAGGATGCCCAGGCTCAGAGCCTATGAAGGCATTGTTCACGCTATCTTCCGTCTGATACGCCGCGAAAAAACCACAGTCATCGACCAATTCCTCGATGTTCCTGAGACATTCAAAGTCGGTATCGACATAGACGCCCCCTTCGCGCAGAAGCAACTCGTAACGGTAAATGTTCGCCCTCTGAGCAAGATGACACGCACGCTCCAGATGCGAAGGAAAACGCGATGCCGGCAAATTCTCCTCAGTCCAAAGTTTCATCGCCCATCCAGGATGGAGCTTCGCCCAGGTCTCACCCCAGCGAACAAATTCGTCAGGCATCTCCGCTCCACCAAGCCAGATGCGATGAAACACTCGTGGAACTAAAAGCGCCATCAGCCCAAAAGCCTTCGTGCTGGAATCAAAGGGGAACGCGGCTCAAAGGTTTCAAGCGACGAAGGGCAGAGCCCACAGACCTTCTCGTCTTCGAGCGACAAAAAAGAAGCTAACTCATGGTCGGTGCAAGAAGATAGCAATGGCTCATAGGCAAGCCCGCGATCCCAGTCTGAAGACAAACTTGGAAACCGATCTTTTTGCAAACCAAGATAAGCCAGCATCGGACACTTCCAAAGAGCACCATCATAAAGTTGCGTCGCTCGCTTGGCCGGGCAGATCTCCCAAGCTTTCCTCGGCTGATCATCCAAATAGGGACGCATCACGCCGCCAAACCCGCGATACCTTCTCGTCCAACGTCGACCTGATTCAGGCGAGTAACGCCGGATTTCCAACGTCAACCCATAAAGATCTCGCCACTTTTCAGCGAGAGCTACCCACTCACCAAATCTTTGAGCGTACTCACCTGAATGTTCTGACAGAACGAATCTTCCAACCTTGGCTCTACCCAACGCTTCTCCAAGCCCAGGATGACGATCAAGGAAAAAACCATTCGTCGCGACCTCGACCACGGGAAAACACTTTACCGCAACGCCAACTATTTCTATCAACCGAGGATTGATCGTCGGCTCTCCTCCCAGGAGAGAAAAAACTCTCGGCGCTACACGATTCGACCAAGAACGCATCTGATCTTCGGCGTCCCCCGGATCAAGATTCCCTGAAATCCCATGCCCTGAAAAATGCGAGCAACTTTCACAAGTCAAATTGCATGCGTGCGACACATGCATTTCGAGCCGTGACAGGCCGATGGACATCGAGACAGTTTACCGCCCGCCGCACCTCGCTAGCCACCCCTCACTAACCGTACCCCGGCCCTCACCACCACCCGTAACCCGCCGACCACCACCCGTACCCCGTCCCCCGCCAACCGCAGATCGCACCTGGCGCCCCGCGCCTGTCGCCTCCACCGGCCACCGGGTCAAGACCCCCCGGTCCCCCGACCACCGGTCAAGGCCAACGGCGACCGGCCAACGAGATTAACGCGGTAGGCCAACGGTGGGAGCGCGTCTAGGCGAGGCGCTCTTGGAGTAGGCCCGAGAGTGAGGACCAC
>Ga0214473_10001055_pt1 | contig 37348 bp, 30 predicted proteins | sample RVTome_7_FD_203509 | JGI IMG/M metagenome (GOLD analysis project Ga0214473, IMG submission 203509) | Soil microbial communities from uranium-contaminated site in the Upper Colorado River Basin, Wyoming, United States - RVT98D197 | ecosystem: Environmental > Terrestrial > Soil > Contaminated >... | reverse complement strand
GGTGCTCGACCCGGAGGGAGAAGGGGCCCAGATGAACGTCCTGCTGGTGGCATCCAAGCGCGACCTGATCGAGGAGAGGCTGACGTTGTTCGAGGAAGCCGGCTGCGACGTGATGCTGATGGACGTGGACACCTTCGCCCTGCTGAACGCGCTGGAAGCCAACTACGACGCGCCGGCCGAGGGCTGCCACTGTATCGTCCATTTTGGCGGGGAGAGTACGCACCTGAGCCTGGTGCGGCGGGGCCTGCCGATCCTGACCCGCAACCTGCCGGTGGGAGGGCGGAAGCTGGTGGAGATCATCCAGGGCCAGCTCGGCCTTTCCGAAGACGAGGCCTATCTGACGCTTTACGGCGAAGAGGGTGAAGCCGGGCCGGCGGCGGCCAAGCGCGACCTCAAGCCCTTTCTGGACACGCTGTTGGACGATGTCGCGATCGGAGTGAACCGGGCGGCGGCTTTCCTGGAAAGCACGGAGGAGAGCGGCTCGATCAACCGGATCTTCCTCAGCGGCGGCTGCGCCAACATCCACGAAATCAACCGGCTGTTCGAGGAGAAGGTGGGCATCCCCACGGAAATCGCCAACCCGTTGAACCGGATCGGCTTCAAGAGCGAACTGTTCGTGGCGGAACCGGTGGAGAAAGTGGCGCCCACGCTGATGCTCGCAATCGGACTGGGGCTGCGCCAGCCGACGTGAGAGGAGCGTCCGCCGGCGGCGGGCCGAATGCTAAAATGATAAAAATCAACCTGTTGCCGCCCGAAAGGCGGAAAAAAGCCAGGAAGGCCGCTCCGGCCAGGAAAAGGGTCGGCGGGGCCGGGCTGCCCAGCTTCAAGCTCCAGCTGAAATTCGACCCGTACGTCGTGGTTCCGGTCGCCGTGGTGGTACTGGTGCTGGTTCTGATCGGCGGCAGCTTTTTCTGGCTGGGCCTGAAGGAAAAGATTATCAAGACCGCGCGGGATTCGATGCGGGTGGAGCTCAACCAGCTCAACCTGGTGATTACGCGCATCGAAAATCTCAAGGGTAGCACCAAGGAGGTCCGCGACCGGATGGAAGTGGTCCTCGAAGTGGACAAGAACCGCTTCCTCTGGCCGCGCATACTGGACGACATTTCCAGCAGCCTGCCCCGCTACACCTGGCTGGAAACCATAAGCGAAATCAGTCCTCTACCCCAGTTGGTGCTGCGGGTGGAGGGCAATACAATGAGCAACATCCTGTTGAGCGAGCTGCTGTCCAACCTGGAGCAGACTGAAACGCTGAAAGATGTGCACCTGATCAGCTCCGCCGAGCGCCCCCACGGGGCTTATCAGACCAAGTACTTCGTGATCCAGGTGGCCAGCGCATTCAACCAGCCGCCGGCCGACAGCACCGCCGGCCAGGTGGCCTCGGCCAAGTGAGCCTGCCGAGCCTCGCGGGAAAAGCCGAACGAGACAACCAAAACGGATGAGGTTACGATGACCGTTGTCAGAATCAGAACCCTGCTGGCGCTCTGCGCATTGATCGGGACTTTCGCCGCCACGGCCTGCGACAACGAGCATAACGTGAACGCGGGCAACCTCGTCACTCTCTCCGGCTATGTCTTCAAGTCCCGTTACAACCGAGTGGGCGTCGCGGACGTGACAGTGCACGTCGAAAAGTCCCCGGAAAGCGGCAGTCCCACCGCCATACCGGACTTCGAGGTGCGCACGGACGCCAAGGGCCGCTGGGAGGTGAGGTTCACGCTGAGCTACACCAGCGGCAACAGCCCTCTCGAAGTGGTTCCGCAATTCATCGAGGAGAGCATGCGCATTCTGATGGTAAGTCCGGAGAACAAGTTCCTGGACCTGGGCAGCGGCTTCTCGGTCCAGGCCGGTAAGATTTACAACATCTGGGATGTTTTCCTGGAAGATTTCGTCTCCGCGCAGCCCAATTAAGCCTCAAGGCTCGAACCGGGTGACACTGACATGGCAATCAACGCCAGTAATCCCAAGTTTCAGAAAGCGCTGCTGATCGTTCTGGGGGTAATCGGCGGCGGCTACCTCTACTGGATGTACGTGTTCCAGCCGCAGCTGGAAGAAGTGACCAAGGTAGAAGGGGAGCTGATGACCGTGCAGAGTAACCTGGCCACGGCCCGCGCCGTGGTGCAGGCTGCGGACACTCTTCTTTTGACCGACGAGCTGGCGAAGCGCTTACATGACCTGGCGCTGGCCGAAGAGCTCCTGCCGGCCAAGGAGAATCTGCCCGCACTGCTGAGCGAGATCTCCAGCCTGGGGCAGACCAACGGAATCGATTTCACGTTATTCGAGCCCAAGACGCCGATCCAGCACGAGATGTACCAGGAACGGCCCTACGCTCTCACCATTCACGGCGGCTTCCATCAGACCGCCCGGTTTCTGTCGGACGTGGCCAGCCTTCCGCAGGTAGTCAAGCCGACTGCGCTGAGCCTGGTTCGCGATGTAAGCGAGAGCGCCGGACAGGGTGAAACTCTTACGGCTAAATTGACGCTGACCACATACCTGTTGATCCCCGGGCAGCCTGCGCCGCCACCGGCGGCGAAGAAAGGAAAGAAGTGATGCGGGCCGGGAGTCTGAAAATCCTGCTGCTGGCTTTAGCGGTCGTGCCGGCGCTGGCGGCCGCACCGGCGGATTCATCCGCCGCGGATACGTCCAGGGCCGCCGTGCGCCCCGACTCGGGCCTGGGCCGGCACGACTCGACGATGATGCTGGGGGAGCGTTATTCGGGGGAGAACTACCTGGCCCGGCGCGAGCGATTCAGCTATCCCCGGACCAACCGCAGCGACCCCTTCGATTTTCCCATGGGTGAGGAGGCCCTCAAGACTCTCGGCCCCGCCCTCAACGACCTGCAACTGACCGGGATACTGTATACGCCTGACGGGCCCCGGATCGCGATTCTGCTGACGACCAGCGGGGAAAGCTTCCTGCTTCACGAGGGAGACCGGCTGGGCACGGCGGAGCTGAGCCTGATCGAACCATCCATCATCACGTTCGTGATCCGGGAGTACGGCCTGGTGCGTGAATTCGTCATAGAACTGAAACCCCTTGCGGAGGGAACTAATGGCTCAGAATCCTCGAATGCCGGAAACGGTGGCCGGCAGGAGGAGACCGGGCGAGCGGCCGACGAGAGCGGCGGGCCTGCGCCGAAAAAGCAGCCTTAAGCTCGTTCTGCTGGCGCTGGCTTTGCTGGCGGCGGCTTCCGGCACCTCGCCTGCCGAGCGACCCGAGCTGCGCGTGAACGCGCGGCGGATCAGCGTCGACTTTCACGACGCCGACATCCGCAGCGTGTTGATGGCTTTCAGCGAGTACAGCGGAGTGAGCATCATCGCCAGCAAGAACGTCACCGGCCGGGTTACCGCGCGAATCACCGACGTGCCCTGGGACCAGGCCCTTTTCAGCCTCCTGGGGAGTAACGGCCTGGCGGTGCGCGAAGAGAACGGCATCCTCAACGTAGACACCATCGAAAACATCCGGGCCGCGGAGCAAGTCGAAGACCTCATTTCGCGAATATTCAGGCTCAATTACCAGAAAGCCGACGAGATCGCCCCCACCGTAACGGCGCTGCTCTCGGAGCGCGGCAAGCTGCAGGCCAGCGCCGGAAGCAACTCGCTGTTGGTGATCGACATTCCCGACCGCATCGATAAAATAGGACAGGTACTGACCGAGCTGGACAAGGAGACGCGCCAGGTTGAAATATCGGTCAGGCTCACCTTCGTCAATAAAAGGTCTCTGCGCGAGATGGGTATCGACTGGCGCACGACCAACATCAACAATCCCCTGACCGACACCCGCTTCGACGCCAGCGCCTCCAGCGCGGCTAACGTAGCCAGCGCACATACCACACTGGCCGTGGGCACCATACGCAAAGGGGTCAACATCACCGCCATCCTGTCAACCCTCGAAGACATGAACAAAGCGCGCACCGTGGCCAATCCGGTGATCACCACGCTGAACAACCTTTCGGCCAGGGTCCTGGTCGGACAGCGCACGCCGCTGCGGGTGGTCGATTATGGGACAGTCGGAACCACCGAAACTGCGGCGCGGGCCACTACCCAGATGGTGGAAACCGGAGTCAAGCTCGAAGTGCTGCCGCAGATCACGGAAAACGACAAGATTCTGGTGCAGATTCTGGCCGAGAATTCGGACGCGGAGAGCGGCCCGGACGGCGTGTTCTTCCGGACCCAGGAAGCCAGTACCCGGCTGTTGCTGGATGACGGGGCCACCGGCGCGATCGCCGGGCTGACCGTGCAGAACGAAACCAAGGTCAAGACCGGAGTGCCGGGGTTGGGCAATGTGCCGTTGCTGGGGCGTTTGTTCAGCTACCACAAGGACGTCGCCGAGGAGGAAGAGCTGGTGATAATCATCACCGCGAAGATCATCAAACCGACGGAACCGTCCGGCGACATTCCACCCTCCGAACCGAAAGCGCCTGGAGGTGAAAAATGAGTGCGACCAGGGGAAGACTTTTCGCCGCCTGCCTCGCCCTCGCCGCCCTCCTGCTTACTCTCACCTGCGGTGAAGACAAAGGCATCCCCACCGGGAGCCTGGCCCGGCCGGACGTGCTGAAAAAAATATCCGGCGACAAACAGGGCGGCGTCCGCCTGCAGATCCTGGAGCAGCCTTTAACCGTCCAGGTACTTGACAGCGACGGCAACCCGGTGCCCAGCCACACGGTACGCTTCGAGGTGACCGGCGGCAACGGAAGCATGGCCGGCTCCAACGAAAAAGCTCAGGAAGCGGTTACCAACAACAGTGGAATCACCAGCGCCTATCTGGTTTTCGGCACAGACAGCCTGTACTCCGTGACCGCCACCGCCACCGGTATATCCGGCGCCCCGCTCAGCGGCTCGCCGATGGATTTCAGCGCATATGCGAAAGGGGCGGCGGGGGACACCAGCGGCGGGGGCGGAGTCGGGCCGCCGCCCACCACCGGAGCATATACGGTCGTGGGAGTGAGCCTGGGCGTAGACACGGTGGGGTCGGTGGGCCGTATTTTCAGGACCCCGCTGGCGGTCAGGGTCACGGATTCGACCGGGGCCGGCGTACCCGCCGTGGATATTTTCTACAGTGCTTTCATCGGCGGCGGAGTATTCGACATCGACACCAAGACCACCAACTCGTTCGGTGTGGCGGCCAATGCGGTGCGCCTGGGATACCTGCCCGGGATCAACATCATCCAGGCCTCGGTGGTGCTGCCCAACGGCAGCGTGGGCCGCGTGCAATGGCGGATCCTGGGCGTACGCGACGTGGACGTGAAACAGAACGCCTGGGACATCGCGATGGTGCTGCCCGAGGGAGTCGACAGCCTGGTGGGCGTGGCCGGCCAGGAACTGCCGATACCGCTGGTGGTGGCGGTTACCGACACGTTCGGCAGAGGCTCGCCGCAGCAGGTGGTCACCTGGCTGGTGGAGACCGGCGGCGGGATTTTCGATTTCAGCGATCAGGTTACCAGTACAACCAGCTCCGAGGGAATCGCCCAAGCTCCGTTCACGCTGGGACCCAAGCCGGGTCTGAACCGTGTCCGGGCCACAATCATCCGGGATGACGGCACGCCGGTGAGCGTGTTTTTCGACGTCTGGGGCATAGTGGCCCCGCCGGTGGCCCAGGCCGATACGATCCTGATCGTCTCCGGCAATGGCCAGACCGGGGAGGTCAACGCCCTGCTGCCGCTGCCGTTCGTTGTCCGGGTGCTGGACGATAGCGGCGATCCGATGCCCGGAGTGGACGTCACATTTTCGGTCAGGCAGGGTGGTGGGGCGATGGGTAAGGAGACCGAGGATCCGAGCGCGAGAAATTATCTGACCATCAAGACCGACGTCCAGGGCCAGGCGGTGATCACCCTGCGCCTGGGCCCCGGCCCCGACCTCGACAACGTGGTGGTGGCCGAAATCCGCCGGACGGACGGACAGGTGATCAGCGTGAGTTTCAGCGCCCAGGCCCTGCCTATCCCGGACACGGCCAACAAGCTTTACATCATGAGCGGCAACAACCAGGGCTGGGACGGTGAGTACGCGGTGGGGTCTTTGCTGCCGCTTCCGCTTGTGTTCCGAGTGGTTGACACGACCCGCACGGGGGTGGGAGGTGATACGCTCGGGGCACCCATTTCTAACTTCCCTGTTATACTTACTGCATACGGGCCAAGTGGAGATGGTTCGCTCAATGATAGTCCGAATGTCGAACCAGACGGAACGGGAAGACTTGAAGCGAGGACTGACGCAGATGGTCTGGCGGCAGTGAGATTTACCCTAAACTCACAAACCGGTGGACCTGATGATATTGCCGTACTCAGGGGGAATAATATTGTCGTAGCTGTTGCCGTCTTTGCCGACGGCAGCCAGGATTCGGTAATTTTCAGGGCCACCGCGGTGCCGCAGGCCCCGGCGAATATTAGCGCCGGCAGCTCGACCGACCGCACTGCGGCAGCCGGCGGCTCGCTTGGCGGGCTCAGCGTATCGGTAACAGACGCCAAGGGCAACATGGTGGCCGGGGCCGGGGTGAGCTGGAGTATCGGCAGCCTGCCGGCCGGCGGGTCGGCCACGCTGTCCACTTACTCGACCACTACCGACACTTACGGCCGGGCCTCGATAGACGTTACCCAGGTGAGCACCAAGACCGGCGCCATGAAAGTTTCCGCCTATCCGGGATTCGAAGCCAATCCAGTCACCTTCACTATCACGGTGAACCCGGACGTCCCTGCGGAGATCGTGATGTCGGGCGGCAGCGGGCAGTCGAGCAAGGCCGGAACCGCCTTCGCCAAGGCTCTCAGGGTGCTCGTCTTCGACCGCTACCGCAACCCGATCAAGGGCGCGCTGGTCAGCTTCACGGTCACCGGCGGCAGCGCCTCGCTGGACAACAACGCCGTGGTGACAGACGCCGACGGCGCGGCCCAGAGTATCTGCACGCCTTACGTCGAGGGTGCGATCACGGTCGAGGCTTCGACCACGATCAGCGGGGCAACCCAGAAGGTCACATTCAACCTGACCGCCACCGCGCCCTGAGCGGCCGGAACGGACAGAATAATAGAAGGGGCGGCCGGAGCGGCCGCCCTTTTTTATGCTTGGATACGAATCTTACCGGATAATCCACGAGATACGGTTGTCCCGGCCATTCCGCTGCAGGGGCGGTTCGCGAACCGCCCCTACGACGAATTTCTCACCTTTGGCAGGGGGACTCAAGGGGATTTGCCCGGCCGCCAAGGCGAACACAAGGTTCGCCCCTACAATAATTTTCTCTCCAAGGCAGAGGTGAACACAGGGAGATTTGTTTAAGGCCTCGAGAAAAAAGCTCTATTTCATCTATGCCGTCAAGCCTGTAAAATTCGCTTCTGACCGGCTTCATCTGATGAATACACTCAGTCCCAGCCTGGCCGCGAGGGCGGTATCGTCCAGGTCACCGGAGAGCTTCTGCACCCCCAGCCGGCCGGTCAGGGAAGCGACCCTGCCGATCCGCAGGTCGAGGTTATAGAAGAGGTCCAGGATGTTGTAGTTGACAGCGACCGTGCTGCCGGAGGCTTTAGTGTCGGCGCCCAGGGAGCGGCCGAGCTGCAGGCCGATCCCGCTGCGCCAGGGCAGAAGCGAGCTGAAGTGGTAGACTCCGCCCAGGTGGGCCACCGGACTGTCCAGGTCGAGGCGGTCGAAAGTGTAGTAGCCCAGGCCGGCGAAGACTTCGAACTTGTCGAGCACCAGGCCGGAGAAGCTCACCTCCCCCAGGGTGATACTATTGTCGTGGTTGGCCGCCCCGGCATCGACAATGATCCGGACCCGGCCTATTCCGAGCTGGGCCGGGGCGCGGCCGGCGGTAAGCGCCAGGCAGGATACGACCAGGAGCGCGATCTTCCTCATTCAGCCTCCTCTGTTAGTGAACTACGCTTGCGGGAAAAGCAGAAACCGCCGGATAGTATCGGCCGCGAACCTGAAACCATCTCTTGCACCCTGATTCTTACCCCGTCTCCGGCGAAGCGGTTGCGCAAAAGATAAGCCGGCGATAGAATGGATATATAAAAATTTTCAGCCGACACTTTTCCAGACCAGGAGCCCCGCCATGGTTAAAAGGGAATTTGCCGTAATCCTGCAGCCTTCCCGTGAAAATTTCATCGCCACGATGACTCCCGAGGAGGAGGAAGCGGTGGAAGGCCATTTCGCACATTTCGAAAAGGAGCACCAAGAGGGGCGGCTCAAGTTTGCCGGCCGCTGCGAAGATGGTTTCCTGGGCCTGGCGGTATTCGCGGCCCGGGACCGGAGCGAAGTGGATGAGATCATGCGGCGGGACCCGGTGGTCCGGGGCAACGTGATGTACTGCCTGGTTCGGGAATGGCGCACGGCCCTGGCGCCCAAGGGGTGGTGAAAAAAGAGCGCCCTCCAGAGTCGGAGGGCGCTTATAGCTTATATTTAATCTCAGAATTATCCGGTCAATTTTCCTGCTTTCTCCAGGCAGACGGGTAAAGAGATTCCTTTTTTTCAGGCGATAACGGAACTGTCAAGTTAAAAATTTCAATTGGAATTCTGCCTTGGAGTCTTTCCATTCCCCTAGCACAATTTCCACCGATGTTGGCCAACTCGATCTTAGAAACCATTTGTTACAAGTTATAGCCCTTATGAGAGCTTTGGCAAGAAACTGGTCAACATTCAAAGGTCTTTTTGCCCGTGCATTCCCCGATCCAGAACAAGGAAAACAACAAGAATTAGAATTCCCGGGACGCAAGGTGGCGCGGCCTAAGCGTCAAGAGAAAGATTAGTACTAATTGTTGGTGTTTAATTGCAGGTTATAAAATCATACAGATAATTACCTGCAAGTGTCACTATTATTCCCACAATAAGGGAGATAATAGCTGTTATTACATGGCTTTTCCAAAAGTATTTTTTTTGATTTTGAGTAGACCATGCAAGGGTTTTTGAGTTTTCTTGAATAAAAGATAGAGTTTTGTCGTATTGTAAAATTGCATCTTGATATTGTTCTGAGGCTTCTTTGTATTTCGCCATTCCGTACTCTTCGCAGTGTTTGGCGTCTTTTGTTAGTTTCTCTGCCGATTGCTTCATTTCTATATAGCGAGGATAAAATTGGCCGCTATCTACATCTCCCAAGCGAATGCCCTTGTAGTTTTTTTCAAATTGTTCAAGCTCTCTCGCATAATAAAGACAAAGTTCTTTTAGGCAATCATATGAGGCTCGATATATATGCCGTTGAGCAGATTCTATTTCTAACTGTTTTTGTTTTTCAGTTAATCCATCCAAAGAAGTTCTTGCGCAATGGTCAAACAATGCGCGAATCTCATTTAAAATACCCTGCGGGAACATCTCGGTTTTTGCTTCAAGTGCTATTAGATATGGCTTTAATCCTTTATTGTATTGTACAAACAATGCCTCTAAATGCTGGTTTGTGTCGGGCATTGATAAGCTCCTTAGTTATTGAAAAGGCCACCGTATAAGTGGCCTTTTGGTTAAGCAAAGTCAATTCCAAGAAATTACGCAAATTTTTCGTTAAATCTCTTTTGGGTATCTTCTCTTGTGCGAATTCTATCGTTGTGCAACAAAACGTTACCACGCCCTGAGTTGCCAGACTCTTTTTGGATTTTAAACGAATGCCCCGCTTTGCGCTCCAAATGCTGGTGAATCTCTTCAATATCGGTCTGCTCTATTTTGTCCATTGTCAAGCCGACAGTCTTCTCGATGTATTCGGCCATTTTCCTTTTTATAATCATAGGCATACGAAACCCCCTTCTGTGAAACGGAGAATCGGGCCGGGATGCAACATATGTATTGCATTGGATTTCATCTTAAAACCACATGGCGTGCTTGTCAATCCCTACCGGTAAGACTCCACTAAAAATCGGGGAGTTGTACAAGTGTTTCACGACGCTAACAATCATGTCAAGAAAAATCGACATAAATAGTTGCGCCTTTAGGCTTTCCCTTGTTTTTCCTCTCTTTTCCACTGGTTCTCACCTTATAATACTCAAGTCGCGTGGGATTGATTTCAAAATCTTTTACATTAGAATACTACCATTATCTGGGGCAGTCCGTAGAAAGCGCCTCCTAAAACAGGAGGCGCTTTCTACAGGTCTCTTCTTACTGCGCCACGGCCATCACCGCCCGGTGCTCCTCGGCCCGGCGCTTCTCCAGCCTGAACCTGAGCTGACGCAGGTTTTCTTCCGGCTCCAGCCCCAGCCGAACCTCGGCGGAAAGCAGGATCGCCTCGAGGATATCCCCGTAGCTCCAGCCGGCGTGGCCGGCCATCTTGGCCAGGTGGCCGTCCCAGCACCAGCCCGGGTTGGGGTTCACTTCCAGGAGCTTGGGGGTGCCGCGCGAATCGATCCGCCAGTCCAGGCGCACGTAATCACGGCATTCCAGCCGTTCGGCCAGTTTCACGCACCAGCCCACCAGCACGTTTTCCACATCGCCCTCCAGCTCGGCCGGCACGCTCTTGATTTTCCAGTACGGGGAGTTCTGGTCCCATTTCGCTTCGTAGCCGCAGATTCTGGGCCAGCCCTCGGGCACGCAACTGTAGTCTTCCTCGGTGATCGGCAGCACCACGTAGCTGGCCGGCGGAGTGCCGACGATGCCCACGCTGAGGTCTTTGCCGGTGAGCAGCTCCTCGACCAGGATCGGCTTTTCGTAGCCGAACTTGGAGCGGATCAGCTGCACGCCGTTGATCAGCTGTTCGGCGCTGTAGGCGACACTGTCCACGGTGATACCGAAGCTCGAATCGCCGAAGTTGGGCTTGACGATCACCGGGAAGTCGAACGGCAGTTCGAAGGCGCTGTTGTCCGAGGTGATGAAGAAGGCATCCGGGACCGGGATCCCCATTTCCTTGGCGATACCGCGCACCAGGGATTTGTCGTAACAGTAGGCCAGACACTGCGGCCCGGAGCCGGTGTAGGGAATATTGAACATCTCCAGCAGAGCCGGCACGTGCAGTTCCAGGCGGGGGTCGTTGGAATAGCCTTCATCGCAGAGGTTGAAGGCATAGTCGACCCGGCCGGCCAGCCGGGAGAGGTCGGTAATCAGGGTGTCATGGTTGTTGAGAAAGGAGAAGTGGTAGCCATCCAGCCCGTAGAGGGCTTCCTTCATCCGGTCGATCGTGTAGTAATCATCCTCGTCGAACACGTTTTCAGGCTTGATCCTGTCCGGCTTGGAGGGGTCGCCCATCAGCACCGCCACGCTCTTCAGCTCCTTGCGCGAGGCGCGCCGGACCGGGGTCCACTCCTTGCGCACCTGGGCCGTGATCACGATCCGCCGCTCCATCATACCCAGGTCCTGGTTGCGTTGCGAATCGGGCGACAGCTCCGCCGGGAACTCCACCGCGCTGAAACCGGCTTCGGCCAGGAGCCTGGCGATGCCGTCGCGGGAGTAGAGTCTTTCGGCGTAGAACTGGTCGGCCACGACGCCTTTTTCCACGTGGGTGATCACTTCGCGGCTCACCAGGCGGTCGCCGTCCTGGGAGAGCGATCTTTCGCGGCAGACGAACAGCTTGCCGTCGATCCACTCCCAGGAGCGTTTCTGGAAGTTCTGGCGCAGGAAATCGCCATCGGCCAGGTCGATCAGGAGCTTGCCCCAGGGTTTGGAGATGCGGAAGACTTCGCGCAGGACCTTGAGGTCATCCTGGAGGGTTTCGAAGTAGCCGAAACTGTTGCCGAGGATGAGCACGCAGTCGAAATTGTCCGGGACATAGGGCAGCTTACGGGCGTCGCCTTCGCGGAAACGCACGGGCAGGCCTTCACTCCTGGCGGACTCGCGCGCCCGCTGGACGAGGTAGTGAGAGCGGTCTATGCCTTCAACCGTACGGAACCCGCGCCGGGCCAATTCCAGAGTGTGGCGGCCCTGGCCGCAGCAGAGGTCGAGTACGCGGTCTTCGCGGGGGGACAGTCCGAGGATGCCGGAGATCTGGTCCACTTCGGTCCGGGTGATCGCCGCATCGCCTACGACGTCGCCGTCGGTCTTGAGATAGAGGTGGTTGAAGATCCTGTTCCACCAGTCGCGGGGCAGGTGGTCTTCGAGGTTGACTACCGGGCCGAGGGAGCGGACCCGGGGACGGCCATTCTTGCCCTTATGGCCGCCGTTAGGGTGGGGAGGTTTGGGCTTCTCCATCAGTATTGCTCCTTCCCGCCTTTACGGGACCGGGGCTGCAGCGCGTGCAGGGAAATTCCGGTGGTTAAGCGCCGTTCATTCGATCCGGCCTGTCGGCGCCCAGGACCGAACCATCCGGAAAATAGCTTCCGGAATACTGCATTACTGCATTATAGTACATTATAATAAGAGTTGTATGCTGAAACAAGTACCGATTTCGGTATCGGGGAGGTTATCCTGCGATACGGCGGGGAGTAAATCTCACACGTCCTGCGGCTTCATAGGTGGTAAATCCGGGCTGAATGGTTTTTCGCTTGCGTATAAAAGCGCCTCAGACTGGCAACGCACAACTGATTGAAAAACATGATGTCACGAAATCAACCCAGATCCTTTATAGGTACAAGGTACATCGAGTAATGTACACGAATTTTAGAAAAAAGTCCAGAGAAAACGGTGATTATGCGGCGGATTTTCGAGAAACAGCGATTAGGGGAAGGAATGAGTCAAGGGCGGACACGAGGGGCCGCCCGTACATAGAAAAAAAGCCCGATGGGAATTCCGGCGGGCTTTTTCTGTTTTCTTATTTCAGGGGCTTTCCCTTACAGTCCGCTGCCTTCCACCTGTTCCTTCTTTTTCAACAGTACGGCCGGGTCTTTTCTCACCTGGTCCAGCCTGAATTCGGCCAGGGTGTAGAGCTGGCTTTCGCCCTGATGGGCGCCGTAGAACAGGTTCTGGCCCTCGGGGATCCTGGCGCCCGCCAGCACGGTCTGTTCGCTGCCATCGGCCAGGCGGACGGCGATGGTGAGCGAGGGGGAATCGAAACCGGCGGCGGCCACGGTACTGTCCACGAAGCCGCTGGCGGTAAAGCTGGACAGGATGTTGACCAGCTGCAGCACCCTGGTGGAATCCACCGCCATACTGTCAGGCGGCGCGGGTTCAGCCAGGGTCCAGGCGCCCTGCGGATTTTTCTCCACCACATACCGTTTTTCGGGCCAGACCGCGGACACCCGCACGGCATCCTGCGGGCGGAAGCGGAAGAGGTTGTGGTCGCGCCATTGTTCGGCGGAAGTGCCCATCAGGCCGCCGAAAAAGCTCTGCACTTTGAACACCCGGTCATCGCTGGCCCTGCGGATGAAGGTATAGAACTGCCGCTCGTTGATCCGGCCCTGTTGGATGGCGGTCTGCTGGTTTTCGAAACCGCCCATTTTGCCCAGAATGAGATCTTCGAGCACGGATTCGGCCGGACCGTAGACAGTCACCCGAGTGCCGCTGGGCAGGTCCACCTGGTAGTCGGTCTGCTTTTCCTTATTGTGGCTGACTATGTCGGTGGTGGTGATTTCGTTCAGGGTGCCGACCGCGCTGGCTATCGCCTGCTGGTCCGCCGGCTTGAAGCCGGCCGGGGTCCGTACCTCCCAGGTGGCGCCGGCCTGACGGATTTGCACGGTATCGGCGCCGCGGGCGATTTCGATCCGGCTGATCGCGGCCGGGTCGAGATGCACGGTAAGGGCTTTTTCCATGTCCGGGCGAGTCGGATCCTTGCGGGTATAGTTGACCGCGATCCAGACCGCCAGCAGGGCGGCGAGAATTACGAGCGGCTTGAGGAGCTTCTTTAGCATGGTCTTTGAATCGGGTTACGGGTTAAAGTTCTCCAGCCCCGACCTGCCGGCCGGGGCGGAAAGCCGAAAAGTCACACCATGCGCGAACGCATGGCCTTGTCGCGGCGCTTGAGGTAAAAGCGCATGGCGCCGAAAAGAATCACGAACACCGGCAGGCCCACGATGTTGACGATCCGCATGAAATTCTTCATTTCGGGGCTCAGGTCCTTGAGCGGCCGGTCGGTGGTGGGCCGGGTGCGGATCGAGATCAGCCGGTCGCCGATGGTCAGGAAGTCGATGGCGTTGAGCACGAACTCGAGGTTGCCGGGGTAAAGGAACTGGTTCTGGACGAAACTCGAGCTGCCCACCAGGATCAGTTCGGTGGGAACCAGGCTCGCCTTAAGCAGGGTATCTTGCGCGGTAGCCAGGTCGGGACGCGCCTGGTAGGAGCTCTGGAAACTGCCAGTGGCCAGAATCGCCAGGGGCAGCTTCTGCTTGAGGGGCGAGGGTTGCCAGGTGGGCGGACCGAAAGTTTCGCCCTGGTCGGTGGTCTGGGCCAGCACGTGGTAAGCCACCAGGCTGTCGCGGGCGGAAACGGCCTCCAGGGAGCTGGTCCAGGGCAGAGTCATTTCGTTGAGACGGCCCACCAGGGGGTGTTGGCCGAACTGGTCGGGCCCAACGCGCGGGAAGAACGGATTGGGCTGGTTGAAGCTGAAAATTCCCTGGGCCACCCGTTCCGGTGAATGGCTCTTGAGGTCACGCACCACGTTGTTGTTCAGACGCAGGCCGTAGGTCATGAGCATTCCGCTCAGGCCGTGGTTCACCAGCACCGGCTGACGGTCGGGGCCCAGCACCAGGTTGTCCACCAGGAACAGGACCTTGCCGCCGCGCATGATATACTGGTCGATGGCGAACTTGACGGATTCGGGCACGGTATCGGTCGGGCCGGCGACGATCAGCGCCTGGATGTGGTCCGGCACTTTTTTTGAATTTTCGAAGTTCACTTCTTCGAGGTCGTGGATCTTGCGGACTTCCTGGGCGAACATGCCGTAGTCGTTCATCAGGTTATGTCGGGTGTAGGAGGACAGGAAGCCGACCCTGGCCGGATCGTGGGTCACCCTGTAGACCCGGCTGGTCAGTTCGTATTCGAGGTCCTCGGTGTTCTGCACCACCGGCACCGACTCGGTATGTTCCCCGTAGCTGACCGTGATCGCCAGGTAGCCGTTGATCTGCTGACGCTCGTCCCGCTCGATGATCGTCATGGTCACCGGCATGACCCCCAGGCCGGCCAGCTGCTGCTTGAGGTCTTCGTTGTCGCCCGGGTCGAGCCGTTCGTAATGGATGTTGCCGCCGGAGTAAATTTCGTATTCAGCCAGCAGGTCGTCGATCTCCTTGGGGAGCCGCTTGATCTGGACCGGGAGCTTTCCGGAGATGTAGGCCTTGACCGACACCACATCGTCCAGCTCACGCAGCAACTGCCTGGTCACCGGGCTCACCGTGTACAGCTTGTCGCTGGTGAGGTCAAGCCGCTTGAAGAAATGAGTCCCCAGCACGTTGACCACCAGCACGATCGCCAGGATGATGGCGACGTAGACGGCGTTGGAAATTTTTTCTGTTGCTTTGTTACGTTTCATCGTCTGCTACCCTTGACACTGGCAGGGCCCGGGATCAGACCCAGCTCCTGTTCTCGACTGTGTTCACGTTCAGGTAAAGGAAGACACCGATCATGGAGGCGTAGTAGATCACGTCCCGCGAGTCGATCAAGCCGCGGCCCATGCTTTCGAAGTGGGTCCCCAGGCCCAGGTAATCGAATACCGGGACAAGCAGGTCCGGCACCATGATGATGAAGAACCATTCGCCGACGATCAGAAAGGCGGTACAGATCGCAATGGCAATGATGAAAGCCACGATCTGGTTCTCGCTCATTGCGCTGGCGAACAGGCCGATCGCCAGGTAGCTGGCCCCCATCAGCACGCAGCCCAGGTAGCCGCAGATGATAGTCCCCCAGTCCGGTTTGCCCAGAAAGCCCAAGAGCAGGGGGATGTTGAAGGTGAGGATAAACATCAACAGCAGGAAGGCCAGGCTGGCCAGGAACTTGCCCAGCACCAAGTCTTTTTCGCGCACAGGCAGGGTGAGGAGCACTTCCAGGGTGCCCATCTTGCGTTCCTCGGCCCAGAGCCGCATGGTGATCGAGGGCACGATGAAGAGCAGGACGAAGGGCATGAAGTCGAAGAACGGCCGCATGTCGGCCTGCCCCATCACGAAGAACGTCCAGAGGTAGAGGAAGTTGACCAGGAGCAGGAAGGCCGTGATGAAGATGTAGGCGATGGGTGAATCGAAGTAGCCCCTGAATTCTTTCCCGGCCACTGTCATTACGTTTTTCATCTTGGCTCGGCGCTTTATGGTTGAGGGTTGAGTTGCGTTCAGGCGTTGGTCAGCCTGGCGAAGACTTCCTCCAGGCTCATCTTTTCGAGTCTCAGCTCGCTGAGACTCCAGTTCTTTTCCACCACCAGCCGGAACAGCTTTTCGCCGACCTGCTGGTCCTGGCTTTTGATTTCTAAGGTGAGCCATTTGGCGCCATCGGCCGGCTCTTCTTTCACCTTACGGAAGTCGGTGACGAAAGGCGCCGCGCGCAAACCCTCGAAAACTTCGTCTTCCGGGCCTTTCAGCGTGGCGGTCACGAGCTCCCCGCCCTGGGCCCCGGCCACCAGTTCATCGGTGGTGCCGCTGGCCACCAGGCGGGCATCGTTGATAATCAGCACCCGGTTGCAGGTGGCGCTCACTTCCGGCAGGATGTGGGTCGAAAGGATGATCGTCTTCTCGCGGCCGATTTTCTTGATGAGCTGGCGGATCTCGACGATCTGATTGGGGTCGAGTCCGCTGGTGGGCTCGTCCAGGATCAGGATTTCCGGGTCGTGGATCATGGTCTGGGCCAGTCCCACCCGCTGGCGGTAGCCCTTCGACAGCTCGCCGATGTCCTTGTGCAGGACATCTTCCAGCCCCGTCACCTCGATCATCTGCCGGATCCGCTGGCTGCGGTCGGCGGGAGCGATCTGGCGCAGCTCGGCGATGTAGCGCAGGTAGTCCACGACGTTCATTTCGGGATAGAGCGGGCAGTTCTCCGGCAGGTAGCCGATGTGCCGGCGCACCTCCAGGGAGTCATCGTAGATGCTGTTGCCGGCCACCGAAACTTCCCCGGAGGTGGGAGTGAGGAAGCAGGTGATCATGCGCATGGTGGTGGTCTTGCCCGCGCCGTTCGGCCCGAGGAAACCGACCACCTCGCCCCTCTGCACCTCGAAGCTCACCTTGTCCACGGCGAGCGTGGGGCCGTAGTATTTGGTCAGATTCTCAACCTTGATCATAGCCTGTCAGGTGTTGTTAGGTGAATGATTCCCCGCCCGGGGGATGATGCCCGGGACAGGGCGGATTGTTCAAAACAGAAGCCAGAAGTCAGAATCTCCTTTCCCCACCATACCGCCGGAATTCAGAAGCCAGAAGGCCTCCCTTCACAACTCCACCACCGGAAGCCGGAAGCCAGAAAGCCCCCCTCACAACTCCACCACCGGAAGCCAGAAGTCAGAAGGCCCCTCCCGGCCATACTCGGTTACTTTGTTACTTTGTAACTGTCTTTTCCCTTTGTGCCTGTTTCCCTTCCACCCCTCTCCGCCAGAAGCCAGAAGTCAGAAGGCCCCTCCCGGCCCCACTCTGTCACTTTGTAACTTTGTCACTTCTTTCAGCCGAGCCTGGCGAAACCGAGTTCGGCTCCGATCGTGCGCATGGCGCGGATGACGAAGTCCACGTGTTCGGTGAAATCCTCCCCCAGTTCGGCGGCGCTGGCCTGCAACTGTTCCCGGTTTACAGCGGCGGCGAACCCCCGGTCCTTCATTTTCTTTTTCACGCTTTTGGCGCCGAGGTCATCCAGGGAGCGGGAGGGCCGGACCAGGGCCACGGCGGTAATGAACCCGGTCAGCTCATCCACAGCATAGAGGGTCTTCTCCATCCGGCTCGCGCGGCTCACTCCGGTCTCCTCGTTGTGGGAGGCCACCGCCCGGACCATCTCCTGGGGCCAGCCCTTGTCGCGCAGGATCTCGGATCCCTTGAGCGCATGCTCGTTGAGGTCGGGGTACTTTTCGTAATCGAAGTCGTGGATCAGGCCCACCGCGGCCCAGATCTCCTCATTTTCGCTGTACTTGCGCGCATAGGCGCGCATGGCCGCCTCGACCGCCAGAGCGTGGCGGATCAGGTTTTCGCTTTTGGTGAATTCGTTCAGCAGGCCGAAAACAGTGTTCCTGTCCGTAAGCGCCTCATCGAGCCGGAGTAGTGTTCGGGAAAAAGCCACAAGCAAACTGCGTGCCTCGTTTTGTGATCCGGATAGGCTTGAAAAATACTATAGTTAGGAAGCCGAATCAAGTGGGGCGGGACTGTCATGCCTCATTTGAGGCAATGTAGGACTCTTTTGGGGGAGAGGTTTCTTCCGGCTGGAGATCGATGAAATCCTGGATTTCGCGGTTCCAGCAGCCACTGGCCGTTCGGTTGTCCCAGGCGGCGTTGACCAGCTTACGCCGGAGTCCGAAAGTCCGGGTGCAGTAGCCGCGGTTCTTTTCCCCGCTTTTTTCCCAGTCGTAGTCGTAATGGTCGAGGCGATGGGCGATGTGGTGGGTGACGCCGACGAGGTCCGAGGTGGAGACGGTGATCCAGTTGTGTTCGCGCAGCTTGTAGCCCAGGTAAACGTCCTCGCTGCCGTAGGCCTCGAACCTTTCGGCATCCATCCCGCCGATCTGGTCCAGGGCGGTCCGGCGCACCATCAGGCAGTAGCCGCTGCACCAGGCCACGGGAGCGGCAATGCCGGGCACGTGCACGCACTGGATCAGGCTTTCATCGTCGTCGCTTATATGCATGTTGAGGAAGGCGCCGGTGGAGCCGACATTGGGGTGGACGTTCATCGCGTTGACCATGATACTGAGGAAATCGGAGCGCTCGACTTCGGTGTCGTTGTCCAGAAACAGCACGAACTCGCCATCGGCCGCCTCCAGCCCGGCCTGGCGGCCGGCCGGAATGCCGCGGTTTTGTTCGAGCAGGATGGGAGTCAGCCGGTGGTCGAGCCCGGCCATTTCTTTCAGCATGGCCGGGGTGCCGTCGAGGCTGCCGTTGTCGACCGCGATCACCTGGAAGTCGTGGTAATCGGTGCGGTCCAGGAGGCTTTCGAGGCAGCTACGGGTCATCTCCTGCTTGTTCCAGCACAGGACGACGATCGAGACGCGGCCCGGGACCCAGCGGCCGCAGCCGCGCGGCTTGAGCACCGGCAACTGATTCATCCTCATCGAGCGTAGGCCGGGCGCAAGGGCATCCGCCAGGGCCCTGAACCGGCCGTAGATCTCCTCCGGCGACAGGTCGGAGATTTTGCGGCCCAACAGTTCGCTGGGCAGGTTGAGGTACAGGTTGTCCGGGTCCCAGAGGTTGAAGCCGTTCATCACGGCGTTGACCACCCGGATACCATCGTAGCTCTGGCCGGCGATCAGGTAGAAGTAGACGTTCCACCAGGCGTAGGGCTTCTGATCGATAGTCACCAGGACCTTATTGTCCAGCACGAGGAGGTCTTCCCGGACGGGTGCAGGGGAGATGGCGTGGGCAAGGCGTTCGAGGTTCTGGCGGTCGGAGCCGAGGAAGAGCATGAAGCGGTCGGAGTCCAGCAGCTTCTGCCAGTCGTGTACGTAGAGGGACTTGCAGAGCAGCTCGGGGCGGGTCTCCACGGCGATCAGGAACTGGTCATCACCGAGCTGGTCGAAAATGTCGAACAACTGGTAGCCCAGGCCGATCCCGAGCAGGATCACGATTTTTTTGCCCCGGACCGTTACCTGGCGCGAAGATTCCTTAATCAGAATCTTGTGCTGACTGTCGTCCTGAACCAGGTAGGCGTAGTGGCCGTCATCGCAGCGGTAGAGCCCATCGAGGACGCTGCTGACGACTTTCTGGTTTAACTGACGATGTACGCCCGGATACCGGCTCCTGATTAGCTTAAGATTGGAAATCAATGTGGAAATATCAGTCGACATGATATTCCTGTTTCTCCGTTACGGTTCCCGGGAAATAAAAAAACCGCCAGCGGAAGCTCTTTGCTCCAGTCAGCTGATTGCGGGGAATCGCAGACACAATACCCCGTTGCACCCGTAAGCTGTCGCCTCTGGTTGTAATATCGGACAACCGGAGCGCTCGATTTAGAAATTATCCTTACCGGCTAAGGGACATGAACTTAGGCAGCAGCGAGACAATCTTCCGATGCCAGCGTTGGTACGTATTTCAGGGAATGCTAAAATACGCAATCTTAAAGAATTATGGCCTGCCGCCCGGGTTAATTCTGTATGCAACCCGCCAATTGTAGAATTTGAGCAGGTTTAACGGTCGCATAAGAGGTTAACGGATAACCAAGCAGTTATCCACAGATCAAGAACTTAATGGATTTTTCTACACTTATGGAGGCAATTGATAATTTGACACGCTCTCTTATATCTAGCTGGAAACTAAGAAGTTAAAAAATTTTATCAATATCGGAGCATCATTTGGAGCTTAAGTCGGCCGACTGTGGATAATCTGTGGATAAATGTAGTAAACTGTTGTCCGGTTTCACCTCCGCCGGTTTAATTTTCGACCGGCCCTCAAGGGCGAACACGAGGTTCGCCCCTACGCCATTCCGGGGCCAGTCAAGGGCGGACACAGGGGTCCGCCCCTATGCCATTCCGGGGCCAGGCAAGGGCGGACACAGGGGTCCACCCTGCGGCGATTGGCTGCGAGGTGGGCATGAATCCATACCCAAACTGCATGCTTGCTCCGCGCTCCGGGCGCCGGCAATTCCAGGTATCGTCAGGCCAGCTTCCAGGGGGCGCGGTATTCCCTGGCCAGCATCCGGTCGGCCTCGGCGTCGCCGATAAAGTTCTCCCTGGCCGGGTCCCAGGCGAGTTTGCGGCCCAGCCGCAGGGCGATATTGGCCAGATGCGGGGTGGTAGAGGCCAGGTGGCCGTCCTCGATGTCACTGATAAAACGCTTGCGGGTGCGCACGCATTCAAGATAGGAGCGGACATGGGTCTGGTGCTGTTCGCTGCCGCCGCTCTTGACCGGCGGTATCTTGAAGAGGGTTTCCCGGCCGCGGCTGGTGGTTTCCGGGTCCAGGCTCCAGCCGCCGCGGTCGATGAACAGGCTGGCCTCGCTGCCGTGGAAGAGGATCCCGTAGCCTCGGCCATCGGCGCTCTGCCGGGTGCACTTGCGGTTTTCGTAGGTGCAGACGAAGCCATCGAACTCATAGATCACGGCCAGGGTGTCCGGAGTTTCGCGGTTGTCCAGCAGGCCCAGCTTGCCGCCGCCGGCCGCGATTGTCCTGGGCCCCTTCTGGTTCATGGCCCAGAGGACGATGTCCAGCAGGTGGGTGCCCCAGTCGGTCATCATCCCGCCGGCGTAATCCCAGAACCAGCGGAAGCTGGACCAGCGGCCGTCATCCACCACGCCGAAGCGGTTCCAGTTGAAAGGCCGTTTGGGGGCGGGGCCGAGCCACATGTCCCAGTCCAGGCCGGCGGGAGGATCGCAGTCCGGCGGGTTGCCGATCCCCTCGGGGTATTCGTTCTCGTAGTTCCAGGTCGAAACCTTGGTGATCTTGCCCAAGGTGCCATCGCGGACGATCTCGACCGCGCGCTGGAAGTGTTCACCGCTGCGCTGCTGGGTGCCGACGCCCACGATCCGGCCGGTCTGACGGGCCACGTCGGTCATCACCCGGCCCTCTTTCACGGTCACCGACACCGGCTTTTCCACGTAAACGTCCTTGCCGGCCCGGCAGGCCATCACGGTGTGGAGCGGGTGCCAGTGGTCGGGGCTGGCGGCGATCACGACATTAATCTCCTTGTCATCCAGGAGCTTGCGGAAATCGGCGTACTCTTTCGGCTTGGGCTTGCCGGAATCGGCCAGGGATTTCAGGGCGCGGTCGAGGTTTGGGCGGTAGCAGTCGCAGACCGCGGCGATACGCACGCCGGGTTCGGCCGCGAAGGCATCCATGTTCGAGCGGCCCATTTTGCCCGTGCCGATAACGCCCACGTTGATCGTGTCGTTGGCCCCGGCGGCCCGGCCCAGGTTCGGGGCGGCGGCGGCAAAGGCCAGGGCCGCGCCGCTGGCGATCAGCTCGCGGCGGCTGATCCGGTTCGCACTGGTTTCTTTCTTCATTGGACTGCTCCGGTTGGAGTTTGCCTGAGGTTCTATTTGTCGAGGCCCACGGCCCAGAGCATCCCGCGCTGGGTGGTGCGCCGGTAGCCCTCGGCAAGCATCGTGTCGGTGTCGTGGCCGAGCGCGGTGTGGAAAACCCGGCCTTTGCCGTAAGTCTTGACCATGATGAGCGGGTACTTGGCCTGCTTGTCTTTGCTGAACGCCTCGGCCAGTACGTGGAAATCCGCGTACTTGGTCAGGTCGCGGTAGAGCTCATCGGTGATCGGGAAGTTTTCCAGGCCCCTGGTGATGAAATGGTTCTTGTCCGCGATCTCGACCGTGTAGGGGCCGTAGTGGTCGTGGCCGGCCTTGTGCACATCGTCGATCCGCCACAGCAGGCCCACCATCTCCTCGAATTCTTTCCAGCCCGGGAAGCAGTTGTCGGCCGAATGGAAAATGCCGATCCCTTTGCCCCCGGCCACCAGATCGGCCAGGGCTTTCTCCACCGGGGCGGGCCAGCGTTCGTCCTGGTTGAGCACCAGGGCGATCCCCTCGTAGTTCTGCATGGACGGGGTAGTCAGCACCCAGGGGTCCTCGCTGATCACCACCCTTAAGCCCACTTCCTGCAGAATCCGCCGGAGTTCCTGGCTGTTGGCGTTCCAGTCGTGGTAGCGGTCGACGCCGGTGACGATCAGGATGTCGGCCACGGGTGCTTTCATTTCTTCAGGCGGACCGGCCAGGGCCGCGCCCGAGACCAGCAGCGCCAGGGCAAGGATTGTCAGTGACGCTTTTCTCATCTTGCTCCCCCTTTCCAGGGCTTATTCCCCGAACGCTTCATCGAAGACGCGGTCCGAGCGCGGGAAGTCGATGTTGCGCACGAACTCGCAGGCCTCCACCGCCCCATGCTCGCGGGCCATCGCCGCATCCTCCCACTCGACTGACAGCGGGCCCTTGTAGCCCACCGCGTTCAGCTCGCGGATAATCGCCTCGAAGTCCACCGAGCCGCGGCCCAGGCTGCGGAAGTTCCAGCCGCGGCCGGGCTGGTCGAAGTTGAGATAGCTGGAGAGGATGCCGCTCTTGCCATCCAGGGTGACGATGCAGTCTTTCATGTGTACGTGGAAAATCCGGTCGGGGAATTCCTGGATGAAGCGCACCGGGTCGACGCCCTGCCATTCGAGGTGGCTGGGGTCGAAGTTGAAACCGAATTCAGGCCGGTTGTCCAAGGCCTCCAGGGTCCGCCTGGCGGTGACGATGTCGAAGGCGATTTCGGTGGGGTGCACTTCCAGGGCGAACCTGACTCCCTCCTGCCGGTAGACGTCCAGGATCGGGTGCCAGATTTCGGCCAGCTTCTGGAAGCCATCGTCGATCATCTTGGCGGGCACCGGCGGGAACGAATAGATCAGGTGCCAGATTGAGGAGCCGGTGAAGCCGCAGACCGTCTTAACCCCCAGCTTCCGGGCGGCGCGGGCGGCTTTTTTCTGCATTTCGATGGCCCAGGCGCGCTTGGCCTCGGGGTTCCCGTGGGTTTCTGGGGGAGCGAAGGCATCGCTGCGCTCATCGTTGAGGTCCAGGGTCAGCTGGCCGGAGAGGTGGTTGCTGATCGCCCAGACGCCAAGGCCGTGCTTCTCCAGGAGCTTGCGCTTCTTTTCGCAGTAGTCGGGTTCAGCCAGGGCTTTGTCCAGCTCCATGTGATCGCCCCAGCAGGCCAGCTCCAGGCCGTCGTAGCCGAAACCGGCCGCTTTTTCGCACATGGTCGCCAGGGGCAGGTCCGCCCACTGGCCGGTGAAGAGGGTTACGGGGCGGGGCATGAGTTACCTCCATAGGTTGGATTTAATCAGGATTATTTATTGAGCTTATGAATAATAGGCACAGAGGCACAAGGCACAAAGGCACAAAGGAAAATACCCGTTAGAGATTCTCAGCGATTGGTAATCCACAAATCCTCACGAACTTTCGATTTTTTTGAGCATGCTACTGAGCATTCTATCAACTTCCTTTGATTTCTCATATATCATATCATATTCCTGTTCCGAGATGTAACCGAGATTCTGTGCAATTTCAATCTGCGTCTGGAGTTCATATAATGATCCTGATGCTATTCTTAAAAACCGCAGGTAATCCTGTGTCGATCGCCTGCCGTATCCTTCGGCTATGTTACTTGGAATTGAGACTGCGCTTCTTCTGATCTGAGAGCACAGACCGTATAGTTCTTCCTGGGGGAATTCTCGGATCAACCGGTAAATATCAATTACGAGATCCATCGATTTCCGCCATACCATTAAATCCCTGTAAGTCTTTATAGATTTTGCCGGTGTCATCTCGCCTTCCACAACTATCAGAAAGCAGACATGGTAATATCAGATTGCCCTTTGTGCCTTTGTGCCTCTGCGCCTCTGTGTCTGTGCCTCAGAACTTCTTAAACTTCGTCCACTTCTTGTCGCTCTTGCCGCTTTCGAGCACGGTTTCGATGAAAGCCATTCCCCGGACGCCGTCTTCCACAGTGGGGAAATCCGGGGCGGGAGGCTGTTTCCTGCCGCTTTCGGCCTGGCGGATGGCACTGGCTGCGCCCAGGTAGATGTTGGCGAACGCCTCGATGAAGGCCTCGGGGTGTCCCGGCGGGACTCGCGTGGCCAGCTTGGCCTGGTCGCAGAGGTAGCCCTGGCCGCGGCGGAAAGTCCTGACCGGCGCGCCGGCGGCGTAGAGGTCCAGGTGGTTGGGATTTTCCTGGTTCCAGTGCAGGGCGCCCTTGTCGCCCCAGACCCGGATGTTGAGGTGGTTTTCCTCGCCGGAGGAAATCTGGCTCACCTGCAGGATGCCCCGGGCGCCGCCCTTAAAGCGGATCAGCACATTGGCGTCATCATCGAGCTTACGGCCGCTCAGGAAGGTGTTCACATCCGCGCAGACAGAGTCGATTTCCAGGCCGGTGATGTAGTGCACGAGGTTGGCGCAGTGGGTGCCGATGTCGCCGATCGACCCGGCCGGGCCGCTCTGCCTGGGATCGGTGCGCCAGACCGCCTGCTGGACGCCCTGCAGTTCGAGCCGGGTGAGGAGCCAGTCCTGGGGGTATTCGACGATCACTTTCATGATCTTGCCGATCTCGCCCGAACCGGCCATGTGCCGGGCCTGCTTGACCATCGGATAGCCGGTATAGGTATGCGTGAGGGCGAACACCTTGCCGGTTTTTTCCACAATCTTGCGCAGCCGTTTCGCCTCGTCCAGGCTCACGGTCATCGGCTTTTCGCACACCACGTGGAAGCCGGCTTCCAGGAAGGTTTTGGCGACCGGGAAGTGCACGTGGTTGGGAGTGACGATACTGACGAAGTCCATGCGACCCTCGGCGCTCGAGAGGGCGGCCTCTTTTTTGGCCATTTCCTTATAGCCGCCGTAGGAGCGTTCGGGATTGAGAAACAGCTCATTAACGCCGAACTGGCGGCCTTTTTCCGGGTCGACATCGAACGCGCCGCACACCAGCTCGATCTGGCCGTCCATCACCGCAGCCCGGCGGTGCACTGCGCCGATGAACGCGCCGTAACCGCCGCCCACCATACCCATGCGGACTTTGCGGGAATTTATATCGGATTTTGGTTTGGGCATAGTTACCTTACCTCATGCGAAAATTTTGAGAAGAACAGCCTGTGGCGAGATTCCAGAACGAGTCGAATCCAACTTAGACTGGGCGGTTTTTTTTGTCAACGAGGTTAAAGCCGGCCCGGCGTTGTGCCGAAGCTTAAACCGGTGTCCGAAGGCGGCCTGAAGCTGCGGGCCTGGCAGACGTAAGTGTCGGAAGGACAAACGGAAAAAGATTGACAAGAAGGGGCGGGAGATTTTATTTTAGCCATCACTCCACTCCTGAGAATTCAGGCATTTACCGGCTTATCAGGGCTTGTTCCCCAGTAGCTCAGTCGGTAGAGCAGGTGGCTGTTAACCACCGTGTCGCTGGTTCGAGTCCGGCCTGGGGAGCCATTATAAGAGGGGCCTCAGTTCTATTGAGCTGCGGCCCTTGCTTTTATTTTGCCCATGCGGTAGAGTCCCGATGCAATCGGGATTAACCACCGTGTCGCTGGTTCGAGTCCGGCCTGGGGAGCCATATAAAGGAAGGCCGTCAGTTTAATAAACTGACGGCCTTTCCGCTTTTGCCGGCTGGATGGAATGCGGCGATAATTCCTGTCACAGGTTGAAATCCGGTTGCACATGGAAGTCGACTGATATAATTTCAATACAGGTAGGGAGGCGGATATGGGCATTGATGATAGCCTAATACAGGAAATTGTCGGTAGAATCTTGAGTGTCGCCCAGCCGGACAAGATTATTATTTTCGGCTCGGCCGCCTCTGAGACCATGACCAGAGACAGCGACATTGACCTGCTGATTGTCGAGGCCGAACCTGTCGACCAGCAAGACGAATATGTCCGCATCCGGCGGGCCCTTCGCGGGATGGGATATCCATTCGATGTGCTTTTCATTTCAACGCAGTGGTTCGAAGAAAGCAAGGACGTTATCGGAGGTATCGCTTATCCGGCGAATAAGTACGGAAAGGTGATTTATGAAACCGCCTGAGGAAATCAAACGCAAGGTGGTAGACGAATGGTTGGGCAAAGCCAGCGCTGATTTTGATCTTGCCAATCATCTTCTTGCAGAGGGTATGGCTTTCCCGAACGCCATTGCCTTTAACTCCCAACAGGCTGCAGAAAAATACCTGAAGGCCTTTTTAGTCTGGCATCAAGTAGCCTTTCAGAAAACACACGACTTGGAGGAGATCCTCGATCTTGTTGAAACCGTAGATGGAGGTCTTGCCGAGTCGTTGCGTGACGTGATCGTTCTGACTCCATACGGTGTTGAATTGCGCTATCCAGGGGACCGCCCCGACGCTACGACGGAGACCGCGCGTGAAGCCGTGGAGCTGGCGCGAAAAGTCCGGGCTGCAGTAATGCAACGCCTTGATAAAATAGTGTAGCTCACCCTTTTCCGAAGCTGCCTCCTCCAATTCGCTCTCGTCCACCTGCCAATAACTAATCACCTCAACTCCCGCACCAGTACCTGGAAATCCGGGGCCGGAGGTCGCGTGCTGAAGTCGCGGAACCGGTCCACGAAATCGAGCCATTATAAAGGAAGGCCGCCATCGGAAATGATGGCGGCCTTCGATGTTCAGGATTCGATCAAACGATCGAGCCGTGATATTCCTGCAGGCTCTTCAGTTCACCCTTACCCTGCCTGTAAGCCCTGATGCCCTTGGCCGCCGCGACCGCGGCAGCGGAAGTGGTGATGTAGGGTATCTTGTGTTTAATTGCGGCCTTGCGGATGTAAGAATCGTCAACTACGCTTCTTTTCCCTGCAGGCGTATTTATCACCAGCTGAATCTCTCCATTCCGGATGGCGTCCTCGATATTCGGCCGTCCTTCATGAATCTTAAGAATCATCTCCGAACTTATACCATTTTGCTCGAGAAATTCTTTTGTGCCATTCGTGCACGTTAAACAAAAACCCATCTCCGAGAACTGCCTCGCGGCTTCGAGGACCGATTTCTTGTCATCGTCTGCTACCGTTATGAGCACGTTCCCATCCAGCGGAAGACACAAGCCGGTGGCATCCTGGGCTTTGAAGAACGAGAGGCCGAAATTATCGGAAATACCCAGGACTTCCCCGGTGGAGCGCATCTCGGGACCCAGAACGGGATCGACCTCCGGGAACATGTTAAACGGAAACACTGCCTCCTTGACACCGAAATGCTTGATCTTCCGGCGCCTCAGTCCCAATTCTCCTATTTTTTTGCCCAGCATGACCTGAGTGGCCAGGCGGGCCATGGGGATATTGCAAACCTTGCTCACCAGCGGGACTGTCCGGCTGGCCCGCGGGTTGGCCTCCAATACGTAGACCTTGTTATCTGCAATTGCGTACTGAATGTTCATCAGGCCGACTACATTGAGCTTCACAGCGATCTTCCGAGTATAATCCTCTATGGTCCGGATGTGCTCGGGGGACAGGCTGATTGGAGGGATTACACAAGCCGAGTCGCCGGAGTGTATACCCGCCAGCTCGATATGCTCCATCACCGCCGGAACAAAAGCCTCCTCCCCGTCGCAGATCGCATCCGCCTCGGTTTCGATTGCGTTTACGAGAAACTTGTCGATCAGGATCGGCCGCTCGGGACTAACCTCCACCGCCGCCTCGACATACTCGCGCAGCATCTGGTCGTCGCGCACGATCTCCATCGCCCTTCCGCCCAGGACGTACGAGGGCCTGACCATCAGCGGATAACCGATATCCTCGGCGATCGAAAGGGCCTGAACCAGGTTACTCGCCATTCCGGAAACCGGTTGAGGTATTCCCAATTCTTGCATGATTTTGCGGAAACGGTCCCGGTCCTCGGCAAGATCTATAGTCTCCGGCGTGGTTCCGAGGATTTTGACACCTTGGGCGGCAAGCTCCCCGGCGATATTGAGGGGGGTCTGACCACCGAACTGCACCACCACACCGAGGGGCTTTTCCTTCCGGTAGATCTGGAGTACGTCCTCCACGGTCAAAGGCTCAAAATACAGCTTGTTGGAGGTATCGTAATCGGTGGAAACTGTCTCCGGGTTGCAGTTGACCATAATCGACTCGTAACCCATGTCCCGGAGGGCGAACGCCGCATGCACGCAGCAATAGTCGAATTCGATCCCCTGCCCGATCCGGTTGGGACCGCCGCCGAGAACCATGACCTTGGGCCTGTCGCTTGTCGAAACGATGTCCGGGGCGTTGTATGTAGAGTAATAGTAGGCTGCTTCCTCAACCCCACTCACCGGAACCGGGTGCCAGCCCTCCGCGAGGCCCAGAGCCAGGCGACGGTCGCGGATGTCGATTTCGCTCACGCCGAGTATCCGGGCGAGGTAACGGTCCGCGAATCCGTCTTTCTTGGCCTGGATAAGCAACGTATCGGGCGGCAGGCCGCCCTTGTATTCGAGAATTCTTTCCTCCAACTCCACGAGCTCTTTCATCTGCCGGATGAACCAGGGCTTGATCCATGTCTTCTGGTAAAGCTCCTCCACGGTGGCACCCTTGCGCAAGGCCTCGTACATTACGAACTGGCGTTCGCTGGTGGGGAAGACCAGCATCTGGAGCAATTCATCCTTTGACTTCGAATTGAAATTCCTGGCGAAGCCGAGACCGTACCTGCCGATCTCCAAAGAGCGGATTGACTTTTGAAACGCCTCCTTGTAGTTCTTGCCGATACTCATCACCTCCCCGACCGCACGCATTTGAGTACCGAGCTTGTCCTGAACGCCCTTGAATTTTTCAAACGCCCAGCGGGAGAATTTCACCACCACGTAATCGCCGCTCGGAGTATATTTCTCCAGGGTCCCGTCGCGCCAGTACGGGATTTCGTCCAGGGTGAGCCCAGCGGCCAGCATCGAGGAAACCAGCGCGATCGGGAACCCGGTGGCCTTGGAGGCCAGGGCCGAGGAACGGGAAGTGCGCGGGTTTATCTCGATCACCACCACCCGTCCGGTCTCGGGATCGTGGGCGAACTGGATATTCGTCCCGCCTATCACCTCGATCGCCTCGACAATCGAGTAAGAGTACTTCTGCAGGCTTTCCTGAAGCTCCCTGCTGATCGTGAGCATTGGGGCGGTACAGTAGGAATCTCCCGTGTGCACTCCCATCGCGTCTACATTTTCGATGAAACAGACCGTGATCATCTGGTTCCTGGCATCGCGCACGACTTCGAGTTCAAGTTCCTCCCAGCCGAGCACGGATTCCTCGACCAGCACCTGATGGATAAGGCTGGCGGAAAGTCCCCGGCTGACAACGGTCCTGAACTCATCGATGTTATAGACCAGGCCGCCACCCGTTCCGCCGAGGGTGTAAGCGGGACGGATAACCACCGGGAAACCGAGTTCCCTGACAACCTCCTCAGCTTCCTCCAGGCTGAAAGCCGGCTTGCTTCGGGGCATGTCTATGCCGAGGCGTTCCATCGTTTCCTTGAAAGCGATCCGGTCCTCGCCCCTCTTGATGGCGTCGACATTCACGCCTATCACTTTGACGCCATAGCGATCCAGCACACCCAGACGCACCAGCTCCGAGGACAGGTTCAGGCCGGTCTGGCCGCCCAGGTTGGGCAGCAGGGCATCCGGTTTTTCCTTTTCGATTATCCGGGTCAGCGCTTCCGTCGTGAGCGGCTCGATGTAGGTTACATCCGCCATCCCGGGGTCGGTCATAATCGTCGCGGGATTCGAGTTTACCAGTACGATACTGTAGCCGAGTTTTCTGAGCGCTTTACAAGCCTGGGTGCCCGAATAATCAAACTCGCACGCCTGCCCGATCACTATGGGCCCCGAGCCGATAATCAGAACCTTGCTGATGTCTTCCCGCCTGGGCATGTTCTCTCCGTAGTAATTTTCCGGTATCAGGACTGAAGGGTAAACGCTCTGATTTTTCAATCCCGCAGCCTTATTCGCCGTAATCCTGAACTTTTTCCCGCCTTCAAATCAAATCCCGCTCGATATCAGCCGAGAATTCCACCCACCAGTCATAACCTGAACCGAATCTGTATATTTTGCTTCTGTCATCTTTTTTTTCCCTGATCAGGACTCTACCCGAAACCGGGAATGTGTCGGATTGCCGGGGAATATCGTGTTCAATCAGAAAATCATAATCCCCGGGCGATTTCCCTCGCTGTACGAGATAATTTTCAAATCGTATCCGCTCCTCGTTTGCTTCCACAATAACGCTCCAGGACACTTGAAGTTAATAGTGACATACTGCTGGAAACCGCTGTTCATGAAGCGCCCTCGCATGATCAGGCAATCGGAGATAAGTCGACTACCAAGCCGAGGCGTCCCGCCCTGATGGTTACATACGGCCGTCGGATTGATGAAACCGAAATTATACTTTGAGAGTCTTTTTGCAAGACTATTGTTCATTGTCAGGTTTCAATCCAATGAAGCTCCAGTCAAGCCCAGCTCCCCCGCCAAGCCACGGTAATCCGGCGCCGCCGGAGTCAGGCAGAATTTCCTGAACCGGTCCACGAAATCGAGGCACATAAAGGAAGGCCGCCTGTCATCTGTACGGCGGCCTTTCACGCCTTTTTACTCCAGTCGGCAGAGTCCCGACACTGTCGGGATTAACCACCGTGTCGCTGGTTCGAGACCGGCCTGGGGAGCTAATTTTAGCTTCAAGAAATTCAGCCCACTCCTATAAAAAGCCTTTTAATAATTATATTTTCCCAAAATTCATCGTCTTCTTTGCTATTGAGTTTAATAATCGTTTTTTAGTTATAATTGGAATGAATTTATCTTCTATCTCTGATATGAAACTCCTCTTGATTACCCTGAAAAATATGAATACATTATTACCAGGCGCGAGACAACCAATTGGCCGACTTATTGTAAATTAATAACTTGGGAAATTTCCGAAAGCCGATAACGAATTGCGTAAGCTTACTGATAGTTATAATCCTGTTCCGCATCGCCTTCCCCTAAGTACTGCCACTCCGTCCCCGGAGCGGAAATGAAAAAATCCCCTATCATTAAACTTGCGTTAGTCTTTCTGGCGGTAAGCCTTCACAGCGCCCGTTGCCAATCGATTTCCGAAGAATGGCTGAAAAAGCAGCCCGCGGGAATGATTATCGACCGAACGGTTCTGGATACTCTCTTCAACATGGAAGCCGCGGTCAAGGGAGATTACGGCGAACTGTCAATCGCTGTATTGCAGAACCGGCCGGAAAAGCTCGACTCGCTCCTGGCCGCCGGGGCGGATATCGACCATCAGGAAAGCCAGGGCTGGACCGCCCTGCTGTTCGCCGCCCAGTGCGGTGATACGGCCATGGTGCGCAAGCTTATCAAAGCCGGCGCGGACGTGAACCACCGCAACCGGCGGGAGTTCTTTGCGCTGATGCACGCCAGCCAGAACGGGCATCGGGAAGTGGTGAAGCTGCTTCTGGATGCCGGGGCCGAACTGGATGCGAAATCATACGACGGCGGCACGGCGCTTCTTTCGGCGGCCATACGGGGACATCCGGAAATATTTAAGCGGCTGGCCGAACGGGGTGCGGACATCCACCTCAGAAACCGCAACGGCTTCACCTCTCTGATGCTGGCCGCCCAGTGCGGGCAGGTGGAAATCGGGAGATACTTGATCGACCGCGGAGTCGCGGTGGACGATACCCTCGACGACGGCTTCAGCGCATTCATGCTGGCGGCTGAAAAAGGACAAACGGAATTTTGCCGGATGGCCCTGGAAAAGGGAGCCAAGCCCTACCGGATTGATAAAAATGGGAAGGACGCCCTGATGGCCGCGGCCCAAAACGGGCACACGGAAACCGTGAAATTTATGGTCGAACATCGGTTGCCAGTGAACGCGAAACTCGACGATGGCTTCGACGCCTTTCTGCTCGCCGCCGAATCCGGACACCTCGAAACCGCCGAGGCCTTGCTCGCGGCCGGTGCCGATACGTTCTCGGCCAGCCGGAAAGGCGATAACGCCCTTATGGCGGCCGCTTCCAGGGGACAGCTCGAAATGGCCAAGTTTCTGCTCGGGCTGGGGCTGAAAGTCGATGCGGAGAACGATTCCGGCTGGACCGCGCTGGCAATGGCTGCGCAGAATGGCAAGCGGGAAACGTTCGATTGCCTGCTGGAGCAAGGCGCTGACATGTTCCACATCCTGAAAAACCAGGGAACCATTCTCCACTGCGCCTGCGGGAGCGGGAATACCGAAATCATCTCCAAGCTGCTTAAAGCCGGACTTGACCCCAATGCCGTGTCGCTCAACCAGGGCGGCACCACCCCGCTGATGAGAGTGAGTTCGCTGGGGCACCTGGCGGCAGTGCATCTGTTGCTCGATTCCGGGGCGAACATCAACTATTTCAACGAGGCTTGCGGCACCGCCCTGATGCAGGCGGCCATGAAAGGGCAGGACGAGATCATCGAAGTGCTGCTCGAAAAGGGTGCGGATGCCACCAAAGGCACGCAGAAGGCCGGCTCGGCGTTGAACCTGGCGGCATTCAGCGGCAATCCGCGGGCGGTCAGGCTGCTGATCGAGGCCGGGGCCGATGTCAATTCGCAGGGCAGCGGGAATGGAATGACGCCGCTGATGTTATCCATTATCCGGGGCAATATGGAGAGTGTGGACGCGCTGCTGGCGGCCGGCGCCGACCCGAAGTTGAAAAACAACAACGGAGCCCAGTCGCTGGGCCTGGCTGTCTTCGGCGGGAGAACGGACATTATCAGAAGACTCCTGGATGCCGGTCTGGACTTAAATGATGAAATGAGTGTGCCGCAGGGGGATTTTACTCCGCTGATGATAGCTGCGGAGAGCGGCCGGGCCGAGCTGATAAGGTCTCTGGTCGAGCTGGGAGCCGACCCCAACAAGGCTAACGGCAAGGACGGCACCGCGCCGCTGATGATCGCGGCCGTTAAGGGGCACCTCAACGCCGTTAAGGCCTTACTGGAACTGGGTGCGAGGGTGAACGAGCGCAACCGGGTCGGCGCTTCGGCGCTCGTTCTGGCCGCCAACACCGGTAACGCGCCGGTAGTGGAAGCGCTGCTGGCCGCTGGGGCGGAAATTGACATCGAGGATAACACCGGCGTCACCCCCTTGCACCGGGCCTGCAGCCAGGGGCACTTGGAAGCGGCGCGCCTGCTTCTGGACCGGGGAGCCGCCATCGACAAAGCCGACAAGAGCGGCGCAGTGGCCCTGATGAACGCCACCGGCGGCGGACATCGCGAGGTGGTGAAGTTGCTGATCGAGCGGGGAGCGAACGTCAATGCCCGCACCGAAGGCGGCTCCTCCGCCCTGCTGGATGCGGCCTATGACCGCCACCCGGAAATCGGCATGGACCTGCTGGCCGCTGGCGCCGACCCGAACGCCAGGATGCGCGGCGGAAAGACCGCTCTGATGTTCGCCGCCGAAAAGGGCTTCACTGACTTCGCCCGGGCGCTGATCGAGGCCGGAGCCAGGGTTAATGAAGCGAACGACAGCGGCACTACTCCGCTGATCTACGCCGCCCGGGCCGGGTTAAGAGATATGGTGGTCCTACTGCTGGAAAAGGGCGCGGACAGGAATTTGAAAAACGCCGAGGGTGAAACCGCCGGGATGGTCGCCGCCAAGGAAGGTTTCAGCGAGTTGGCCAAGCTGCTGGAAAAGAAATGACCGGCTGCCGGTTGCCGGTGGGCGCCCGGGAGACTTAAATTTAAAGCCATGACAGAGCAAGGTACGACAGGAACTCGCGCCTCCCGGCTCTCCCGCTTTCTCGGTCTGCAGCGCAGCACCGCGGGCGTGCTGGTCATGGTGGTACTGGTGGGTATGGGCGAACGCCTGGCCGAACGTTTTTTGCCCATCTACTTGATAGCCCTGGGCGGCGGCGCGCTGACCATCGGCCTGCTGCAAGCCATGGACAACCTGCTATCGGCCCTCTACTCCTTTCCAGGAGGCTATCTTTCCGACCGTATCGGCACCAAGCGGGCCCTGCTGGTCTTCAACCTGGTGGCCATGGCCGGATTCGCCCTGGTGATCCTGATCCCAGCCTGGCAGGCGGTGCTGGCTGGAGCCGTGCTTTTCATCTCCTGGTCGGCCATTTCCCAGCCGGCCACCCTGAGCCTGCTGTACAGGGTCCTGCCCCGGAACAAACGTACCATGGGGGTGAGCATGCATTCGCTGGTGCGGCGCATCCCAATGGCGTTAGGGCCGGTGGTCGGCGGCATTTTTATCGGCTTATGGGGTGAGCGCGACGGGGTGCGGCTGGCCTTTGCGGTGGCCCTGGCTTTGGCGGCAGCGGCCCTGGTGCTTCAACAGCACCTGATCGAGGACGATCGGCCTGACGCGAAGTCCCCGGCGGCCGCCGGCGGCCTGAGGCCGGAAAGGAACCCGCTGAAACTGTTGCGGCTGATGAACCCGGCCATGAAGGGGCTTCTGGTCACCGACATTCTGGTGCGTTTCTGCGAGCAGATCCCCTATGCCTTCGTGGTAGTCTGGTGCATGAAGACCATAGCCGACCCGGTATCGGCCTTTCAGTTCGGCCTTCTGACCACCATCGAGATGGCCACGGCGGTGCTGGTTTATATCCCGGTGGCCTTCCTGGCGGACCGGAGCACCAAGAAGCCCTTCGTCCTCATCACCTTCGTCTTTTTCACCCTTTTCCCCCTCGCGCTCCAGTTCAGCCGCACCTTCGAGTGGCTGGCGGCGGCATTTGTCCTTCGGGGTCTCAAGGAGTTCGGCGAGCCCACCCGCAAGGCCCTGATCATGGACCTGGCCCCGGACAACTGCAAGGCGGGCATGTTCGGGCTCTACTATCTGATCCGAGACGCATTTGTATCAGTGGCCGCCCTGGGAGGCGCGTTTCTCTGGCAAATCAGCCCGCAGACGAACTTTATCACCGCCTTCGTCTTCGGGATAATCGGCACCCTGGGGTTCGCCGTTTTTGGTCGCGACATTCCGCTGCCCGCAAACGAAAAGACGGCCCAGAATAGCGGATCGTAAAGAGAGAAAAGTAGCTGATTTCGATCGGGCTCGGCTCCCGCGGGCGAACAGCCGGCCGGCAGCAGAGGCCTCGGCGCGACAGGTTCCGGCCCCTCTATCTTTCAAGAGGGACTTTTTCGAAACCGAGATCGGCTTGGGCCTGGCGGACTTCCCGGAGTACATCCTGGTCATCCACGTACTTCTTGTAGATCAGCCGCAACCTCAGCCTGTATTCTTTCCCCACTTCGTATTCGCTGGCGGGAATTATGTATTCGAAGTCCCAGGCCGGGCTGGTGAGGCCCGGGATTAGGCTCGGGCCTCCTCCCTTGGGCGAAAGGAAAAACCTGATCCATTGCGGTTTGTCGAACACGAGGATCATTACCATATCGCCCGTACGGCCGTAATAAAAAGGCTCATCGAAGGTCAGCCCCGACCTGTCCCACCAGAAGCAGGGGTCATTCGTTTTCGGCCAGCGCTCGAGCTTTTCTTCCGGCAGGTAGGACGGCGGGACGTAGGCCTTGACTCCGTGATCGGGCGGCACGTAGCGCACCCATTCGCCTTTGGAGCGGAAGTGGATCCGCAGGTCGTCCGGGCTGTTCATGTAGCAGCACCAGACTACATCCCGGTAGCCCCAGTCGAGGGTGGAGCTTCGCTTGAGGTCCCGGAAGGTGAGCTCGTGATCCAGATAGTACGGGCTGACAGCGCGATAGACGGCCCGGGCATAGACCGGCCTGGCGGCCGTAGGCTCGTGGACCAGCGCGGCGGTGGTGTCGTCCACGTATTCGAGCCGGGTTTCCGGCTTGCCGCGGAATTCCCCGCAGAGCAGGCCGGATGAATTGGTCTTGAACAGGTTGAAAGGCCGGTGTCTGGAGGACATCAACCAGACGCCGGGCCTGACTCCGAAGCCTTTGCCGTCCCCGATTATCGCCTCAATTTCACCGGCCTGCAGGAACTGGCAGTGGCTGACCGGCTGGACGCTCTTTCCTCCAGCTTCATCGCCAGCGGCCTTGGCCGACCCGCCCGGACTGGCCGTGTCGGCGGCGGCCGAGCCCACAGTCAGGAGAAACGCCAGCATCAAATGACGCATTCGACCCTCCCAAGTGTACCTGCACCGCAGGATGCCGGCGGTGCCGATGAGATTGATCTTTAAATTACGAGACGGACGGATAACCGGCAGGTTGGTTTTCCAGGCGCCTTGCGTGCCAGCGGGAACGCTACCACGGGTTTCGGGAGAAATCAAGCGTCTCGGAGGCGGGCGTAACGGGACCGTTCCGAGAATATTTCAGGCGAGGCTTGCGAGGATTTATTAAAGCAAATGCAGGCGAACGAGGCTGAAAAATCCCGGATAAAGACCGGGATCTTCGTGGCGGCAGGCCGGGGGTGTGGCTAGATAAGGGCTGTGGTTCAGGACAATCCGGAAATTTTAACCGAGAAGACATCACCGAGAAAATAACAGGCCCAATATTCGTACCTGCCATCCGACAGGTCGATAGTTCCCATGCGGGAGTGCTCGCGGTTCGATACGGGCCGGCCGCAGACCGGGCACTGCATTTTCGGTTCGCGATTATCCATAGATTTTCAGCGGGGATATCCGGCTGCCTCGCCTGCAGACTTCCGCTGCGCGGAGAAAAACCGCCGCGGGCCGAGCCGAAAGTCTCATTGGCCGCCGTGCAAATGCAACGGGATTACGAATGGAAGCTGCTTTTAAGTTTTAAAGCTCGTCTGACCTTGTCGCCGACATGAGCAGTCAAAACATTGACAATCCATCTGAAGCGTTTAAGCTGTTCAGTCATCGCTCCTCCTTGAGCTCTGCTATGTTCATCGGAGAAAAATGGCTGAACTTTACAAAAAAGGCCCGGCAGCTTCAAAAATTCTGAAATCCACCGGGCCGGGTGCAGGGAAAGCAACTTCCACCTCAGTAGACCACTATACCTGCACCTAATATAATTATATACCACTGCCGGTCGGAAAGTCAAGACGGCTTCCACAATTACCTAATGAAACCTTTGATTTAATCGCTGTATAATTTTTCTCGCAAAATTCGATAAAGTTTATTAACTTGTTGTGGTACATAAAGTTAAACCACAACAAGGG